>WBZX01001256.1_pt1 | contig 19473 bp, 21 predicted proteins | sample 5204211 | NCBI WGS metagenome assembly WBZX01 (sample SAMN12344362, study PRJNA552823) | activated sludge metagenome | biome: Activated sludge suspended growth; feature: Nitrification reactor; material: Wastewater; isolation source: activated sludge from nitrification reactor of wastewater... | reverse complement strand
GCCATTCGCCCAGTCGACGCAGCGCCTTTCCATGCCCTGATGTCGATCGCCGACACGACCCGCTACAGCAACTGGCCCGACGGGCCGTCCCTTGAGGACGTGGTGAAGTCGGTCGAGAGGATGTCCGCGATGTTCTCCGCCGGAACGGGGTGCGGTTGGATCGTCGAGGATCGGCATACAACGGATTTCATGGGCGCCATTCGGCTCAACTGGATCGACAGGGAATGGAAGAGAGGCGGTATCGGCTACGAGTTGCATCCGGCCTACTGGCGGCAAGGATTGGCCACAGAGGCCCTGCGCGCCGTCGCGGCCTGCGGTCATGATATTTTCGATCTCAACCGGCTGGAGGCGTGGACCATGCCCGGCAATGGCGCGTCCGATCGCGTGCTGGAAAAGGCCGGTTTCCGGTTCGAAGGCATCAGGCGCCAGAACGCGTGGTTCACGGGAGCATTTCACGACTTCCGTTCATTTGCGCGTTTGCGGAGCGACACGCTGGAAGGATGAGCCTTGGGTGTCGGCAGCTCGGGTTGGGCTTCCTCGATCTCCGGGCCCGGCTGCAGGAGCGCCGACAACGAGCTGGTGCAGCGCGTTTTCCTGACATGGCAAGCGGACGGTGGGCGGGCTATCGTTCAGCCTCGGAGGCCATCGATGTGGGCGTTCAATCGTCTTCTGTGCGCGGTTGCGCTCGTGCTGTTCGCCTTTCCTGCGATGGCGCAGAACAAGGTGCCGCCCGACCGCGCGCTCGAAGCGCTGGTGAAGGCGACGCTGCTCACCTTCAACGACGCCAACGTGACCGGCAATTACGACGTCTTCCACGCCAAGGCCGCCAAGCCGTTCCGCGATCAGTTCACGCCGGAAAAACTCAAGGCGACGTTCGGCGAATTCAACAAGAAGAGCATCGACTTCGACATCATCGCCGCCATGACTCCCGTCTATGCGGCCAAGGCGACGGTGGATGGCGACGGCAAATTGATCGTGAAGGGCTATTTCCCGACGGAGCCGCCACGACTCAGCTTCGAGCTGGAATTCATTCCATCGGATGCCCAATGGAAGATGATCCGCATCTACGTGAAGACCGAACCGAAAGTCGAAAAGAACTGAAACGACCAACAACAGCAGGTACGTGACATCATGATCCCCAACGCAATGTCGCCGTTCGATTTCGGCCTGGGTGAAACCGCTGACGCGCTGCGCGAGCAGGTCCAGCGCTTCGCGGCAGCCGAAGTGGCCCCGATCGCGGCCGAGATCGACAAGACCGATCGCTTCCCGCGCGAACTCTGGCCCAGAATGGGCGAGCTCGGCCTGCACGGCATCACGGTCGAGGAGGAGCATGGCGGCTCGGGTTTGGGCTATCTCGAACATGCCATCGCGGTCGAGGAGCTCAGCCGCGCGTCGGCCTCCGTTGGCCTGAGCTACGGCGCGCACTCCAATCTCTGCATCAACCAGATCCGCCGCAACGCCAGCGAGGAGCAGAAGCGGCGCTTCCTGCCCAAGCTGATCTCTGGCGAGCATGTCGGCAGCCTGGCCATGAGCGAGTCGGGCGCCGGTTCCGATGTAGTCTCCATGAAGCTGCGCGCCGAGAAGAAAGGCGACCGCTACGTGCTGAACGGCACCAAGATGTGGATCACCAACAGTCCGGATGCGCAGGTGATCGTGGTCTATGCCAAGACCGACCCCGGCGCCGGCCCGCGCGGCATCACCACCTTCATCGTCGAGACCGACCGCAAGGGCTTCAAGGTCGCCCAGAAGCTCGACAAGATGGGCATGCGCGGCTCCTCGACCGGCGAACTGGTGTTCGAGGATTGCGAAATTCCCGAAGAGAACGTGCTGGGCGCCGTCGGCAAGGGCGTGAACGTGCTGATGAGCGGCCTCGACTACGAGCGTTCGGTGCTGGCCGCGGGTCCGCTCGGAATCATGCAGGCCGCGATGGATATCGTCGTGCCGTATGTCCACGAGCGTCAGCAGTTCGGCCAGCCGATCGGCACCTTCCAACTCGTGCAGGGCAAGCTCGCCGACATGTACACGACGATGAATGCCTGCAAGGCCTATGTGTATTCGGTGGCCAAGGCGTGCGACCGCGGGCAGACGACCCGCAAGGATGCGGCAGGCGCGATCCTCTATGCGGCCGAGAAGGCGACCCTGGTGGCACTCGACGCCATCCAGCTCCTGGGCGGCAACGGCTACATCAACGACTATCCGACGGGCCGCCTGCTGCGCGACGCCAAGCTCTACGAGATCGGCGCCGGCACCAGCGAGATCCGCCGCATGCTGATCGGTCGCGAGCTGTTTACCGAAACGGCCTGACGAATTTGCAGGCAAGTTGTTTGACGTGCAGGTCGCTTTTTCGTACACGGTGTGTATGGAAAGCGTCCTGTGCCTCGTTATCTGACCGATAAGGATATCGCCGACTTTCGCGCCGAGCTTTGCCGGGTCGCGACCGAGCGATTTGCCCGCTTCGGCTACGAAGGCGTCACGATGCGCCAGCTCGCTGAAGCGCTGGGCTGCAGTCCCAAGACGCCCTACCGCTATTTCAAGGACAAGGCCGACATCCTGGCGACGGTGCGCGCGCAGGCTTTCGCGGCGTTTTCCGACACTCTCGAGAAGGCTGCGGCATCGTCGGACGATCCGGCGACACGCGGCCGTCAGGTCGGGGCGGCCTATCTGCGGTTCGCAGAAGAGCATCCGCACGCCTATCGCATCATGTTCGAGATCGATCAGCCGATCGACGATAGCCATCCCGAGCTGGGCCCGACGGTGAAACGAGCGCAGCAGCTCATTACGCGGCAGTCGGAAGAGATGGCTGAGGCCGGCCTGTTGGCCGTCGACCCGCGTCTGTTCGGCTGGGCCTTGTGGGCGGCCACCCATGGAGTGGTCATGTTGCGGCAGGCCGGCATGCTGAGGGCAGGCCCCAGCTACCAGGAGATCAGCCAGTTCATCGGCACGGTGATGCTGAAGGGAGCCTCGTCGCAGGCAGGCAAGAAGCCGTCCGGCGAGAAGAAAGGGAGAAAGAACGGATGAAGCGTAGCGTAGTCGCCCTGGCCGTGGCGTTCCAAATAGCGACGACGGCAGCCTTTGCCGAAAGCAGCAAGAAGTATGATCCCGGCGCGTCCGATGCCGAGATCAAGCTCGGTCAGACCATGCCCTACAGCGGGCCGGCCTCGGCACTGTCCGGCGTCGGCAAGGGGCAGGTGGCCTACTTCAAGTATCTCAACGAAACTCAAGGCGGCGTGAACGGCCGCAAGATCAACCTGCTGTCGCTCGACGACGGTTACAGCCCGCCCAAGACCGTGGAGCTCACGCGCCAGCTCGTCGAACGCGACAAGGTCTTCGCGATCGTCAATACGATCGGCACGGCGACTAACCGCACGACGCACCGTTATCTCAATCAGAAGAAGGTGCCGCAGTTCTTTATCCTGTCCGGCGCCGCGCAATGGAACGATCCGAAGAACTATCCCTGGACCATGATGGGCATGGTCGCCTACCAGACCGAAGGGGCGGTCTATGCGCGCAACATCCTGACGACGACCCCTAACGCGCGGATCGCGCTGCTGCGGCAGAACGACGATTTCGGCAAGGACTATGTCGAGGGCTTCAAGCATGCGTTGGGCGACAAGGCCGGTATGATCGTGGCCGAGGTGTCGTTCGAGACGACCGATCCGACCGTCGACGCCCAGATCATCCAGCTTCGTGCCAGCAATGCCGACGCCTTCTTCGTCGTGGCGACCGGCAAGCACGCCACCCAGGCAATCCGCAAGGCGCACGAGCTCGGCTGGAAGCCGCAGATCTACCTGCCGGTCGGCTCGGCTTCGATTCCCGGTGTGCTGAAGCCAGCCGGCGCCGATGCCGCGACCGGGATCATCACCGCCGCGAACAGCAAGAGTGCAGGCGATCCGACCTGGGAGAATGATCCCGGCATGAAGGACTATTTCGACTGGGCGCAGAAGTGGGCGCCCGAACTCAATCCGCACGACTCCTTTGTCGCCGCCGGCTACTCCAATGGCTACATCCTGGCCCATATCCTGCGCCAGTCGGGCAACGTCTTGACGCGCGAGAACTTCATGCGCCAGGCCACGAGTCTCAAGGACTTCACGACGCCGCTCACCTTGCCCGGTATCGTGATCGAAACCGGGCCCAACGACTATCTGCCCTATCAGTCGCTGCGTCTGCAGCGCTTCGATGGCACAAGCTACAAGCTGATCGGCGATGTGATCCGGGAGTAACGCCATGATTGCGGGTGCGACGGCTGGTGTAACGGCAGGCGATCGTTTCAGGGCCTGGAACGAGATTCAGGTCAATGCGGCGCGGGCGGCGAGCGGGCTCGCGGCGCTGGGCGTCGGCGAGGACAGCAGCGTGGCGCTGATGCTGCGCAACGACTTCGAGACCTTCGAGGTCAACATGGCGGCGGGCCAGCTCGGTGCCTATGCCGTGCCGATCAACTGGCACTTCACCCCCGACGAGGCGAACCACATCCTGCAGGATTGCGGCGCCAAGGTGCTGGTGGCGCACACCGATCTCCTGGCGCAGATCGCCGGCGGCGTTCCCGAGGGGGTAAAGGTGCTGGCCGTGCCGACGCCGCCCGAGATCGCGGCTGCCTATAACGTGTCTCCGGAGAAGCGTGTGGCGCCGGCCGGTGTGGAGCTGTGGCGGGATTTCGTTGCCGCTTCGCCGCCGCGTACCGAGCCACCGAAGGCGGCGCGCGGCAGCATGATCTACACGTCGGGCACGACGGGCCGTCCCAAGGGTGTGCGGCGTCGGCCGAGCACGCCCGAGCAGCAGGCGGCGGCGTCGCAGGAAGCAGCGATGTTCTGGGGCCTGAAGCCCGATCCCGAGGCCGTGATGCTGATGAACGGTCCGATGTATCACTCTGCGCCGGCAGCCTATGGAATGGCCACCGCCCGGCTCGGCCTGCACATGGTCCTGCAGCCGCGCTTCGAGGCCGAGGACATGCTGCGTCTGATCCACAAGCACCGGATCAGCCACATGCACATCGTGCCCACCATGTTCGTTCGCCTGCTGCGCCTGCCACAGGAGGTGCGCCAGCGCTACGACGTCTCCTCGCTGCGCTTCATCACCCATGGGGCCGCCCCCTGCGCGCCGGCCGTGAAGCGGCAGATGATCGAATGGTGGGGGCCTGTGATCAACGAATACTACGGCTCCACCGAAACCGGCGTTGTCGTGTGGCACGGGTCGGAGGAGGCGCTGCGCAAGCCCGGCACGGTGGGACGCATCGTACCCGGCGGCATCCTGCGCATCGTCGACGAGGAGGGGCAGGACGTGAAGCAGGGCGAGGTCGGCGAGATCTACGTCCGCGGCCCGCATTTGTCGGAATTCACCTACAACAACGACGACGCCAAGCGGCGGGAGGTCTCCTTGGGGGATCTGGTGACCGTCGGCGACGTGGGCTACCTCGACGCCGACGGATTCCTGTTCCTGTGCGATCGCAAGGCCTACATGATCATCTCCGGCGGCGTGAACATTTATCCTGCGGAGATCGAGTCGGCGCTGATCCAGATGCCCGGCGTGCGCGACTGCGCGGTATTCGGCATCCCGGACGAAGAGTTCGGCGAGCAGATTTGTGCCTATGTCGAGCCCCAGTCCGAGGCGGGCCTGGATGCCGGCCAGGTCCGTGCCTGGCTCGGCCAGCATCTGGCGCGCTACAAGGTACCCAAGGTGGTAGAGTTCAGTGCCGCCCTGCCGCGCGAAGATTCGGGCAAGATCTTCAAGCGCAAGCTCCGCGCCCCATATTGGGAGAAGGCGGGCCGCAGCATCTGAGGAGTTCCATGGCCGACGACGACGTCACCCTGTTCGGTAAGCTCAAGAACAAGCTGATCGACAGCAAGCAGAAATGGGCCGAGGACGGCCGTCTGCTGACGGGCAAGACCGCGGCTCACTCCCAACGCCTGCCACCGGGCCAGCGCAAGGTCGATAACTGGCCAGTGCTCGATCTCGGCATTCAGCCCGAGATCCCCACGCACGCCTGGCGATTGTTCGTCGATGGCGAAGTCGAGAACCCCATTACCTGGAAGTGGGGCGAGTTCACCGACCTTCCGAAGACGCGGCTCACGACGGACATTCATTGCGTGACGGCCTGGTCACGCTACGACAATCTCTGGGAAGGCGTCAGTGCGTGCGACCTGCTGGCAATCGTGAAACCGAAGGCGTCAGCAGAACACGTGATCTTCCATTCCTACGACACCTACAAGACCAACGTCCCGCTCGCAGACTTCTCGGCCGACGACGTGATGCTGGCCTGGAGCTGTAATGGCGAGCCGATCAGCCGCGAACATGGCGGGCCGCTTCGGGTCGTGATTCCGAAGCTCTACTTCTGGAAGAGCGCCAAGTGGATCAAGCGCATCGAGTTCTCCGCGTTCAACAAGCCGGGCTTCTGGGAAGTCCGCGGCTATCACAACTACGGCGATCCCTGGCTGGAGCAACGCTACGACGAGGAGCCCTGACATGCCCGCCCATGATTTCAACTTCACCACGATCGACGGCAAGCCTCTCGAGATGAAGAGCTTGGCGGGACGTCCGGTCCTGCTGGTGAACGTCGCCTCCTATTGCGGGTTCACGCCGCAGTACACCGACCTGCAGAAGCTGCATGACACGTACGGTCCGCGGGGCCTGGTCGTGTTGGGCGTGCCGTCGAACGATTTCGGCGCACAGGAGCCGCGCACCGAACCGGAGATCGCCAAGTTCTGCGAATCGATGTACGGCGTCACCTTTCCGCTCACCGCCAAACAGAAGGTGATCGGTGCCGATGCCCATGCTCTCTATCAGTGGATAGCCACCGAAGCAGGCGAAGGGGCGGCGCCGAAGTGGAACTTCCACAAGTACCTGATCGGCAAGGACGGCAGCCTGCTTGGCGCCTGGCCGAGCCGCGTGCGGCCGGGATCGAGCGAAATCACCTCGGCCATCGAAGCGGCCCTCGGCTAGGACCTGTTGGCGGAGAGGCGTCAGGCCTCCAGCGAGCGGCGCACGCCCTCGAAGACCTGATGGAACATCTGGGTCGTCAGGCGGCCGGTGTTCGTGTTGTAGCGCGAGCAATGGTAACTGTCGGCCAGCAGGAGGCCGGTAGGCAGCTTGTGCAGGCGGTTATGGATGAAGGGGTAGGCGCCCGCCGGCCGCACCGTCAGCGCGCGCAGGATCTGATCGTGTGCACCTTTGCCCAACGCCACCAACACCCGCAAGTTCGACATGACGGCGAGCTCGGCCTGCAGGAATGGCCGGCATGCCGTGAACTCGACGGGCAGCGGCTTGTTCTCGGGCGGCAGGCAGCGCACGGCATTGGCGATCCGGCAGTCGACGAGGTGCAGCCCGTCATTCGGGTCGGCACGGTAGGTACCCTGGGCAAAGCCGAACTTCAGTAGCGTCGAGTAGAGCAGGTCGCCGGCATAGTCGCCGGTGAAAGGGCGGCCCGTGCGATTGGCGCCGCGCATGCCCGGAGCCAGTCCGACGATCAGAAGCCGCGCGTCCAGCCGGCCGAACGAGCGGACCGGGGCATTCTTCCAGTCGGCATGAAGACCCTGCAACTCGTGCCGGAAGCCGACGAGCCGGGGGCATCGCGGACAGTCGAGCGGCGGCTCTTCGAAAGGTGATACAACCACAGAAGCGTACGGCCTAGGCCGAGCGCATCAGAGATTCGGAGGGAGCGTCGTCGTATTCGGCATCCGCATCGCGTGCACCGCCGGCGGCGGCCGGGCGCGGGGCTCGTTCCGACGGGGTGCGGGCGATCAGCGGGGCGAGTTCCGATAGCTCGATGAAATCGTCGGCCTGGCGGCGCAGTTCATCGGCCACCATCGGCGGCGAGGACTTGATCGTGCTCACGACCGAGACGCGCAGCCCCCGCCGCTGCACGGCTTCCACCAGACGGCGGAAGTCGCCGTCGCCGGAAAACAGGATCACATGGTCGAGATGTTCGGCCATCTCGAGCACGTCGATGGCCAGCTCGATGTCCATGTTGCCCTTGATCTTGCGGCGACCCATGGCATCGGTGAATTCCTTGGTCGGCTTGGTGACCATGGTGTAGCCGTTGTAGTCCAGCCAATCGACCAGCGGGCGGATCGGCGAGTATTCCTGATCCTCGACCAAGGCTGTGTAATAGTAGGCGCGGACCAGTCGGCCTTTTTCGCGGAAGACCTTGAGGAGGCGGCGATAGTCGATGTCGAAGCCCAGGGATCGGGCAGCGGAGTAGAGATTCGCACCGTCGATGAAAAGCGCGACGCGCTCGTTCTCGTAAAAATTGCCCTTCATGGCGGCTATCCCTTTGAAAAATATGCGCATAGGGAGAATGAAAATTTATTCAGCCGGTGGAGTTCTGTAACCCTCACCGCTCCCACAGCAATTGAAGTTTAGGTCTTTATCCCATAGTTCACAAGGGGTTGGAGGGATTTGCTGGTGGACAAACTGGACGGTCGGACAATCTTTGTGGGTGCCGGGGCCAACATGGCGCACCCGAACTACAGTTCGCCACGCGAGACGCTGGTGGCGGCCCTCCTGGAGCTGGGACGTCGGCAGGTCGACGTGGTGCGCCACTCGCCTTGGTATCGAACGGCTCCGGTGCCGGCGTCCGACCAACCCTGGTACGTCAACATCGTCGCCGAGGTTGCGACGGAGCTGTCGGCCGACGAGCTCCTGCAGACTTTGCATGCCATCGAGGACGTATTCGGCCGCGTCCGCACGGTGCCGAACGCACCGAGGCTGATCGATCTCGATTTGCTCGACTATCGTGGGGAAATTGCCCCGCCGGCGCCGGGGAAAGCCACGTTGCCCCATCCGCGGATGGCCGACCGGGCTTTCGTCCTGCGGCCGCTGGCAGATCTGGCGCCGGACTGGCGCCATCCCGTCACCGGGGCGTCGATCCAGACCCTGCTGGCGGCCTTACCGCCGGAGCAGGAGGCCCATCGCTTCTAGGGCAAGGCGAGGACCTTCCGAGGCCTTTGGCCCCTTGTCTTTTGGCCGTGGGGGCGTATAACCCGCGGCTCCCGGGAATTCAGAGGTCCGCCATGGCGCGTGTTACCGTCGAAGACTGCATTTTGCAGGTGCCGAACCGTTTTGAGCTGGTCATGTTCGCCGCCCAGCGCGCGCGTGACATCTCGGCTGGCGCCCAGATCACGCTGGATCGCGATCGCGACAAGAACCCCGTGGTGGCGCTGCGCGAGATCGCCGAGGTCAAGCTGGACCAGGCCATTCTCAAGGATTCGCTGATCTCGGGCATGCAGAAGCATGCCGATATCGACAAGCCCGAAGAGGTCAACGAGATGGCCGAGCTCGAGCAGGAGCTGGCCGCGGCACTGGCGCAGGGCGGCGCCGAAGCGGCCCAGCCCAAGGCGCTGCCGATGACCGAGGAAGACGACGTCACCGAATAGGCCAGGAGTAGGGCTGAGCCCTGCTATTTGTGCAAACGTCGTGGAGTGAGCGCAATCGTCCCCATATAATGGGCGATTGCCATGATCCGTCAGTTTGAACTTGTCGAGCGCGTGCAGGCCTACGATCCGGATGCGGACGAGGACGTGCTGAACCGCGCCTACGTTTACGGCCTGAAAAAGCACGGTACCCAGCTCCGGGCTTCGGGCGACCCCTACTTTTCCCACCCCGTCGAGGTGGCGGGCATTCTGGCCGAAATGCGCCTGGACACGGACTCGATCGTGACCGGGCTGCTGCACGACACCATCGAGGATACCGACGCCACCCGCGACGAGATCGCCGGCATGTTCGGCGAGAACGTCGCCCGGCTGGTCGACGGCGTGACCAAGCTCAGCCGGCTGGAGATCCAGTCCGAGAGCACAAAGGAAGCCGAGAACCTGCGCAAGCTGGTGCTGGCCATGTCGTCGGACATTCGCGTGCTGCTGGTGAAGCTGGCCGATCGTCTGCACAACATGCGGACGCTGCACCACATCAAGGAATCGGCGCGCCGCAAGCGCATCGCGCGCGAGACGATGGATCTCTACGCGCCGCTCGCCTCGCGCATCGGCATGGAGAACGTGAAGCGCGAGCTGGAAGAGCTGGCTTTCGCCGAGCTCAATCCCGACGGTCGAGCCTCGGTGCTGGCGCGTCAGGGCTACCTGCGCGAACGCGGCGACAAGCTGGTGCCGCAGATCGAGGCCGAGCTGATCAAGACGCTCAAGGAAGGGGGGCTCGACGCGCAGGTGTCGGGGCGGGAGAAAACGCCCTATTCGATCTGGCGCAAGATGCAGACCAAGAACGTGTCGTTCGAGCAGCTCGCCGACATCATGGCCTTCCGCATCATCGTGGCCGATATCGCGCAGTGCTACCAGGCGCTCGGTCTGCTGCATGGCCGCTATCAGGTGCTGCCGCAGCGCTTCAAGGACTACATCTCGGTTCCCAAGCCGAACGGGTATCGTTCGCTGCACACCGGCGTGATCGGCCCGCTCGGCCAGCGCATCGAAATCCAGATCCGTACCGAGGAGATGCAGGGCCAGGCCGAACGTGGCGTGGCGGCGCACTGGATCTACAAGCAGGGCGGGCCGTCGACCGACGCGCCGCAGTATGCCTGGCTGCGCAGCCTGATGGACATCCTCGACAAGGCGCCCAACGCCGAGGAGTTCCTCGAGCACACCAAGCTCGAGATGTTCCAGGACCAGGTCTTCTGCTTCACGCCCAAGGGCAACCTGATCGCCCTGCCGCGCGGTGCGACGCCGATCGATTTCGCCTATGCCGTGCACAGCCAGGTCGGCGACACCTGCGTCGGCGCCAAGATCAACGGCCGCATGCTGCCGCTCCGAACGCAGCTTTCCAACGGCGACCAGGTCGAGATCATCACGTCCAAAGCACAGACGCCATCGCCGACCTGGGAGCGTTTCGTCGTCACGGGCAAGGCCAAGGCCGCGATCCGCCGCTTCATCCGCATTCGCCAGCGCGAGCAGTACATCCAGCTAGGCCGGTCCCTGCTGGACAAGGCTTTCCACGAGGAAGGCTACGAGGTCACCGAAAAAGGGCTTGACGGCGTGCGCGCCAACTTCAAGCAGGCGACGACCGACGATCTCGTCGCGGCTGTCGGAGCCGGCCTGACCGGCGCCCGCGAAGTGCTGACCGCTGTCTATCCAGGTCTTAAGCAGAATCGCAAAAGCGGCGCCGATGTCGTGCCGATCTCGCGCGCCCGCGCCAAGGCTGGCAAGGCGAGCAAGGCCGACGGAGCGCGCGGCCGAGGCGAGCCGGGCCAGATCGCCATTCGCGGCCTGATCCCTGGAATGGCAGTGCACTTCGCGCGTTGTTGCCATCCGCTGCCCGGCGACCGTATCGTCGGCATCATCACTACCGGCAAGGGCGTGACCATCCACACGATCGACTGCGCGACGCTCGAGAGCTTCTCGGAATCGCCGGAGCGCTGGATCGACGTCGGCTGGGACTCGGTTGGCGATGGCGAGGGCGGTGTCTATACCGGCCGGCTCAAGATTACGGTCGCCAACCAGCCGGGCAGCCTGTCGAGTCTCTCGACCGTCATCGCCCGCCACGAAGGCAATATCTCCAATCTGCGCATCGTCAACCGCTCGATGGATTTCTTCGACATGGTGATCGACGTCGAAGTTTCGGACGTGAAGCATCTCGCCGACATAACGGCGGCGTTGCGCGCCACGCCCGCCATCAACGCCGTCGAGCGCGCCCGCAATTGACGGTTCTCCCCATCTCCTTCCAGCGAAAGTAGCGTATGTCCACGCCCCATCCTCTGCGTCTCGGCGTCAATATCGACCACGTTGCCACTGTGCGTAACGCGCGCGGTGGACATCTTCCCGACCCGCTGCGCGCGGCGCGTCTTGCCGAGGCGGCCGGCGCCGACGGCATCACCGCGCATCTCCGCGAGGATCGCCGGCACATCGTCGATGCCGACATCGAAGGGTTGATGCGCGAGCTCAAGGTGCCGCTCAACTTCGAGATGGCGGCAACCCGGGAGATGGTCGACATCGCCCTGCGCCATCGCCCGCACGCAGCCTGCATCGTGCCCGAGAAGCGCGAGGAGCGGACGACCGAAGGCGGCCTCGACGCCGCCGGCCAGCACAACCATCTAAGGCCCATGGTCGCCCGCCTGCGCGATGCCGGCATTCGGGTGTCGCTGTTCATCGAGGCCGATCCGCGCCAGCTCGAAGCTGCCGTCACCCTGAGGGCGCCGGTCGTGGAAATGCATACCGGCCGCTATTGCGAGGTCGAGGGCGCGGCCAAGCAGGCCGAACTCGCACGTATCGCCAAGGCGGCGGCGCTCTGCGCCAAGCTTGGCCTCGAATGCCATGCCGGCCATGGGTTGAGTTACGCCGATGTCGGGCCGATCGCGGCCATTCCCGAAGTGCGCGAACTCAATATCGGACACTTCCTGGTCGGCGAGGCGATCTTCGTCGGCCTGGAAGCAGCGATCCGGGAAATGCGCCGGCTCATGGATGCCGCTCGTACAGGAGGACAGTCTGCGTGATCCTGGGTATCGGCAACGACCTTTGCGATATCCGGCGGATCGAGAAGTCGCTCGAAAGGTTCGGCGACAGGTTCGTGCAGCGAATCTTCACGGAGACGGAGCAAAAGAGATCCGAAGGTCGCGCGACCCGCGCGGCAAGCTATGCCAAGCGGTTTGCCGCCAAGGAGGCCTGCTCCAAGGCACTGGGCACCGGCTTGCGCCGCGGTGTCTTCTGGCGTGACATGGGCGTCATCAACCAACGCGGTGGCCGGCCTACCATGGCGCTGACAGGCGGCGCTCTGGCGCGGCTCCAGGAGATGACACCGGCCGGAATGTCGCCGCAAATCGACCTGACGTTGACCGACGAATACCCAATGGCCCAGGCAATCGTCATTATTTCGGCGGTACCGCAAACATGAACCAGGCGGCGGGATCACCGGACTGCAGCGCGCAGATGCCTCAACCGGGGCGGGAGACATGGCCGGCGGGCCCTGCTATAGCCGCGGCTCGTTCAAACTGGAATGGCGATGACGGACGTGGCTGATCGGCGGAAGCGGGGGCAGGAAAAGGCCGGCGGCTGGGGCGAGACCGTCCGTACGGTGGTCTATGCCGTTCTGATCGCACTTGTCGTGCGAACGTTCGCCATCGAGCCGTTCAACATTCCCAGCGGGTCGATGATCCCGACCCTGCTGGTTGGCGACTATCTGTTCGTCTCGAAGTACTCCTACGGTTACAGCAAGCACTCCTTCCCGTTCTCGCTCGGCGTGTTCTCGGGCCGCATCTTCGGCTCGCCGCCAGAGCGGGGCGACGTCGCCGTCTTCAAGTATCCCGGCGATCAGGGGCAGGGCGTCAACCGCACGGACTACATCAAGCGCATCGTCGGTATGCCGGGCGATCGCATTCAGGTCACGAACGGCATCCTCCATATCAATGGCAAGGCGGTCGATCGGCTGCGCTCTAGCGACTACGTGAAGGGCACCAACGGGCACTATCAGAAGGGCACGCTCTATCGCGAGACGCTGCCCAACGGCCGCAGCTACACCGTGCTCGAATACATGGACAACGGCATGGCCGACAACACGCCCGAGTTCCTGGTGCCGGCCGGCAACTACTTCGTCATGGGCGACAATCGCGACGATTCGCTCGACAGTCGGACGCGCCTTATGCTGCGCGACTTCTCCGGCTCGACGCGCGACCGCGACCAGCTCGGCTGGTACGTGCCTGCGGAAAATCTCGTCGGTCGGGCCGAGTTCATCTTCTTCTCGCACGATCCATCGGCCGCGGGTTGGCTGGAGCCGTGGAAATGGCCCGAGGCAATACGCTGGAACCGCTTCTTCATGGCCATCCACTGAAGCCGACCGACGCCGATCTGGCGGCGTTGTCGGCAGGTCTGGGGCACGCTTTTGCGCGCGTCGAGTTCGCCGCCGAAGCGCTGACCCACCGAAGTGCACTCGACCGCCGCCCCGAGCTGAAAGCGGCCTTCCCGCAAGGCAACGAACGGCTCGAGTTCCTGGGTGATCGCGTCCTGTCGCTAGCGATGGCCGACCTCCTGCTGCAGCGCTTTCCGCACGAACGCGAGGGCGGACTGGCGCGGCGTCATGCGGCGCTGGTCAGGGCTGAGACCCTGGTCGAGATCGCGACGGAAATCGGTCTCGGTCCCTATCTACGCCTGGGCGATTCCGAACGTGCCCATGGCGACAGCATCCAGCCCAACATCCTGGCCGACGCCCTGGAAGCGCTGCTGGGCGCCGTCTACCTCGACGGCGGCTTTGAACGGGCGGCCGCCTGCGTGCAGAAGCTGTGGGGGAATCGGCTCAACCAGCAGGGCGTGGCGCCGCCGCGCGACGCCAAGACAGCCCTGCAGGAATGGGCCCAGGCGAGGCGTCTCCCGCTGCCGAGCTACCGCGAAGTCGATCGCGAAGGACCGGCGCACGCACCCGTCTTCGTGGTCGACGTGGCGATCAAGGGCCATGAGCCGTCGCGTGGCCGTGGCGGTAGCAAGCGCGAGGCCGAGCGGCTTGCGGCTTCAACTCTTCTCGAACGCCTGGATCGGTCATGAGCGAACTTCTTACACGTGCTGGCTTCGTTGCCGTGGTCGGCGCCCCCAATGCCGGCAAGTCGACCCTGGTGAACGGACTGGTCGGCTCGAAGGTGAGCATCGTCTCGCCCAAGGTGCAGACCACGCGCATGCGCGTGATCGGCATTGCCATGGCGGACCTGCCCGATGGCGCGCGCGCCCAGGTGGTGCTGGTCGACACGCCCGGCATCTTTCGTGTCGCCAAGCGCCGCCTGGAGCGGGCCATGGTCGCTGCGGCCTGGCAGGGCGCGGAGGATGCCGATGTCGTGGCGCTGGTGGTCGATGCCGAGCGCGGCATCGGGCCTGAGACCGAAGCCATCATCGAGCGGCTGAAGCAGTCGCGTGCGCCACGCTATCTCGTGCTGAACAAGATCGATCTCGTCCATCGCGAAAAGCTGTTAGCGCTCACGGCCGACCTCAACGCCCGCGTGCCTTTCGAGCGCACCTTCATGGTGAGCGCACTGAAGGCCGACGGCATCAACGATCTTCTGACGGCCCTGGCTGCCGCCGTGCCGGCGGGACCGTTCCTCTATCCCGAGGACCAGGCAGCCGACCTGCCGTTGCGCCTCCTGGCATCCGAAGTCACACGCGAACAGGTCTTCCTGCAACTCCATCAGGAACTGCCCTACGAGGCCGCCGTCGAAACCGACAAATGGGAAGACCGACCCGACGGCAGCGTGCGGGTCGAACAGACGATCCATGTCCAGCGCGACGGTCAGCGCGCCATTTTCCTGGGCAAGGGCGGGGCGCGTATCAAGCAGATCGGCGCGCGGGCACGCCACGAGCTTGGCCAGATGCTGGAACGCCCGGTGCATCTCTTCCTGCATGTGAAGGTGAGCGAACGCTGGGCCGACGATCCCTCGCACTACCGCGCCATCGGGCTGGACTACGAACCTTAATCGACTGGGGAGACGGGGGCCCGGGGCCTCGCCTCGGGGCGGGGCTTCTGTCCATCGCCCTTCAACGGACGGTCTTCGTCAAACAGGATGCGTTCGGCGGCGCCGTCGAGGTCGTCGTACTGTCCGCTGCGCAACGACCAGAGGAACGCGCCGAGGCCCACCGCTCCCAGCGCCAGGGCAATCGGGATCAGGTAGAAGAAGTCCGTCATCGCTGTGCTTCGACAGCCCATCGGGCTCCCGTGAGCCCCGTGGGCCTATCGGCCTTTCTGCCCGGTCGCCGGCGGTACCGGCCGAGTCGCAGGGCGTTGCCGACGACCAGAATCGACGAGACGGACATGGCGATGGCGGCGACCAGCGGCGTTACAAACCCCAGGATGGCGATCGGCACAGCCAGAGCATTGTAGCCGACGGCCAACAGGAGGTTCTGCCGCACGAGCGTCCTCGCAGTCATGGCGACGTCCAATGCCTCCGGCACTGCCGACAGGTCGTCGCGCAGGAGAACGATGTCGGCGGCATTGCGGCCGACATCAGCCGCTGAGGCCATGGCCATCGAGACATGGGCTGCCGCCAGGGCCGGTGCGTCGTTCAGGCCGTCGCCGACCATCAGCACCTTCTTTCCCCCGGCTTCGAGGTTCGCGATATGAGCGACCTTGTCGGCTGGAGAAACGCCCGCGCGATAGGGCGTGCCGAGAGACGAGGCGAGTACCCTCACGGCAGGTTCGTGGTCGCCGGAAAGGATTTCGACCGGAATGCCACGGGACAACAGGGTCGTGGCCGTTTCGCGCGCACCAGGGCGCAACGGAATTTCCAGCCGAAAGATGCCGACGACATGACCGTCTTCAGAGAGGACCACGGGAGAGAGGGTTTCCTCGGTGGCTGGCGGCGACGACGGGGCGGCCCAGTTTAGACGGCCGAGGCGATAGAGCCGGCCGTCGATCCGACCTTCGAGGCCTGCGCCGGGAAGCTCCCGCAGGTCGGCCGGCATCGGGGCCGCCGAAGCAACGGATCGCCCGGCCGCGGTGATGGCTCGCGAATAAGGATGATGGGAATGCGCTGCCAGCACGGCGGCGATGGCCAGAAAGCGGGGTTCCATCGCCCGGACATCGACCGGCTGCGGCATGTCCGCCGTCAGGGTGCCGGTCTTGTCGAAGACGACATGATCGACTTCGGCGAGGCGTTCCAGGGCGCCGCCATCCCTGATCATGATGCCGCGCTCGAACATCCGGCGGGCCGCGACCACCTGCACCATCGGAACGGCGAGGCCGAGCGCGCAAGGGCAGGTGATGATCAGGACGGCAATCGCCGTCGTGATCGCCAGATGCAGGTCGCCGCCGACGACCATCCAGCCGGCGAAGGTTGCCAGCGCTGTAACGTGGATTACCGGCGCATAGAGCTGCGCAGCACGATCGGCGATACGACGATAGGTCGACCGCCCCGCTTCGGCCGCTTCCATCATGCGCGTCATTTCGGCGAGGAACGAATCACTCGCCTTGGCCACGGCCTCGATCCGTAGTGGCCCACTGAGATTGAGCGTGCCGGCCTGCAGCAGCGATCCACTCTCGACGAGCCGCGGCCGGCTCTCGCCGGTCACCAGCGACATGTCGAGTTCCGACTGGCCGGCGACGACCCTGGCATCGACCGGGACCCGATCGCCCGCCGCCAACGCAATGGCCATGCCGGGAACGAGATCGCCCACCGCGAGATAGCGCTGCGAGCCATCGGACCGGAGGACCCAGGCGCCGCGCGCAGCCAGCCGCGCCAGGCCCTTGACTGCCGTGCGGGCACGCTCGCGCATCATGTGGTCGAGCGTGCGTCCGATCAGCAGGAAGAAGAGCAACGAGGTCGCCGCATCGAAGTAGGCATGGACTCCATGATGAAGGGTCTCGTAAAGGCTCATGCCGAACGCGAGCAAGACGCCGATCGAAATCGGCACGTCCATGTTGGTCCGGCCTCGACGCAAGGCCTCCCAGGCGGACCGGAAGAAGATGCGGCCGCTATAGGCAAGGCAAGGCAAGGCAATGGCCGCCGACAGCCAGTGGAAGATATTGCGCGTGTGGGCGTCGGCGCCTGACCAGATCCCGACGGACAGCATCATGATGTTGCCGGCGGCGAAAGCTGCGACGGCAAGCGCCCACACCAGTTCCCTCAGGGTACTGTCCTTCTCGTCGGGGTCGGCGCTGTACAGATGAGCTTCGAAGCCGGCATCGGCCAGCGTATCGACCAGGGGCGGCGGCACTTCGCCTTTCCATGTCACGGTGACACGCTTGGTCGAGAGATTCACCCGTGCGTGCTCGACCCCGGGAAGGTCGTGCAGGATACGTTCGATTCGCGCGATACAGGCGCCGCAGTGGATTGTGGGGACGCTGAGTTCGCTCTGGCGCAGGCCGGACGTCAGGACCCGGCTTGCCAGAATCGGTTCACCGCTGAGGTCGGATCGCGCGATAGGCATGCCAAGTCCCATGCCCCAGCAGGGGGAAGATCACGATCAGGCCCAACAGCCCGGTGACGAGGCTCAACAGAAAAAGCAGCGAGACGATCAGACCCCACGTCAACATGACCGGCAGGTTGTGCCAGACGAGCTGCATGCTGGTGCCCATTGCGGTCAGTGCGTCGACCTGCTCCTCCAGCAGCATCGGGATCGAAAAGGCGCTGACGGCAAAGGAGAAGGCGGCGAACAGCGCGCCGATGATGGATCCGACGATCAACAGGGCCAAACCTGGCGCTGTTGTGAATAGCATTGGCACAACGTGATCCAGGCCGGGAAAAGGCAGCAGGCCGAAGAAGAGTGCGTAGACGATGACGGCGGCGCGCATCCAGAGCAATGCCACGCAGCAGAGCAGCAGTCCCGTGAACATGACCTGTCCGGCAGAGCCGGCATGAACGAAGATCATGTCGGTAAGAGTGACCGGCGTGTTCGTGGCGAGGCGCCGGCTCTTCTCGTAGAGGCCGATGGCGAGAATTGGTCCGACCACCATGAATCCGGCGAAAGCCGGAAAGAGAATGTAGTCCCATTCGAAGGCGAAGAGGCCGACGACGATTGCCGCAGACACGAGAAAGACGCCAAATCCGTAGATCAGACTGAGGCCGGGCTGTTGTAGAAGGTCGCGCCATCCTGCCTTCAGCCATTGCAGGGCGACCGATGGCGAATAGTGGCGATCCAGGCCGCGATCGGGACGCAACGGCGCTACGACAGCCGGAATGGTTGCCTTCATGAGCTGGCTCCCGGTGCACAGGACGATTTTGCCGCGCTGAATGTGCCGTTCGGGGCCCCGCCCTGGCCACGCTTGAGATGCGTCACGCAATCGGGCTGCGAAGTGACGGCGACATAGACGAGGTGGGCATTTGCGCCGATCAGGGCAATCAGGCCGGCCGCCACGGCGAGGCCGATCGTCCATCTGGTGCCGTGCGGTCGCCGTCCTGCGGGGACCGTTGTGCTCATGGCTTGTGCGTCCTGAGATCGAAGAGGTAGAGCGCCAGTATCTTGCGATCTACCGGCGACAGACGGCCTTCCCAGGACGGCATGTGGCCCTGCAGGCCGCCCCATACGTCTCGATAGAGCGAGGCTTCGTCGCTACCGTGAATCCAGTATTGATCGGTGAGGTTGGGCGCGCCCATCTCGATATTGCCCTTGCCGTCGGCGCCGTGGCAGGCCACGCAGTTGGCCGCAAATACGGCTTTGCCGGCTGCTATTTTGGTCGCCTGGGCCTTGTCGGGAGACGGTGCCGTTGCCGGCCGGGAGAGGCTCAGCACGTAGGCCACGACACTCTCCATCTCGTCCCGCTTCAGCATGCCGTCGCGACCGAAGGCCGGCATCTGCGAAACTCGCGTGTCCGGATGTGTCGCGTTGATGCCGACCTTGATGGTCTGCGCGATGGCTTCGGGGGTGCCGCCCCATAGCCACGAAGGGGTCGTAAGGTTGGGAAAGCCGGGGCCGCCTGTGGCAGTGCGCCCATGGCAAACCGAGCAGTTGTCGCCGAAGAGGACGCGCCCCGTCTCGCGCACGGCAGTCATCAAACGCGGGTCGCGCTCGATCTCGGCGTAGCTCTTCGTCTCGATCTGGTTCGTCCAGACGGCACGGTCGGCCGCCGCGAGATCCAGGG
>WBZX01000618.1_pt1 | contig 19484 bp, 21 predicted proteins | sample 5204211 | NCBI WGS metagenome assembly WBZX01 (sample SAMN12344362, study PRJNA552823) | activated sludge metagenome | biome: Activated sludge suspended growth; feature: Nitrification reactor; material: Wastewater; isolation source: activated sludge from nitrification reactor of wastewater... | reverse complement strand
CGCTGCGTGCCATCAAGCCCGGGGAAGAGATCACCTACGACTACGGCTTCGTATTCGACGTGCCCTACACGGTGAAGCTGCTGAAGCTTTGGGGCTGCCGCTGCGGATCGCCCAAGTGCCGGGGTACCATGCTGAAAGGCAAGAAGGTGCGCGAGGTTATCAAGGCCAACCCGAACTGGCGGGACAAGTAGGACGCTCGTCCCGGCTGCTTCCGGTGTTAACGTTCCTTACGGCCAACGATGGCACGTGCTTTGAAAAGCGGCGGCCGTAGTTTCGCACCCGCTATGAAGAACACGCTCCTCCTTTCGCTCGGCCTCCTGCTCTCCATCACCGCCTCTGCCCAAGAGGATGCGAAGGGAAAGGCCATCGTGGACCGACTGATGGCCCAAGCCAAGACCTGGACCAGCTTCGAAGCCGACTTCAGCAGCCGCCTGCAAAGCGCCAAGGACAAACTGGACGTGAAGCAGGAAGGGAACATGAAGGTGAAGGGGAAGAAGTTCCGTCTGGTGCTGGCCAAGAACACCATCATCAACGACGGCACCACCCTGCACACGTACAACAGCGAAGCGAACGAGGTCACCCTCAGCGACCCCGCCGAGATGGACCAGGAGTTGGACCCCACCCGCCTCTTCACGCAATACGAGAAGGGCTTCAAGAGCCAGTTCGTGGAAGAGAAGGCCGACGCGGCCGGTGTGGTGACCCAAGTGGTGAAGCTCTTCCCCTTGGACGCCGCGAAGAAGCCCTACCACACCGTGGTGCTCACCGTGGACAAAGCCAAGGGCGAACCCCGCAGCGTGCAGGTCCTCTACAAGGACGGCAACGTGGTGACCTATACCCTGAAGAAATTCACGCCGAACGCGGTGCTCGCCGATGGCCTCTTCGCCTTCGACAAGACGAAGTTCCCCGGTGTGGAAGTGAACGACATGCGCTGATCCATCCGCGGGCCCGGCCCGCGCCATCGAGGAAGCCACCGGGAGGTGGCTTTTTCGTTGGTACCCGAGGCGCAGTGCGAGCTCCCTGGAACGCCGTCGGGCTCAGGTGTGCCCCTGCTGGCCGCTCTGATGCACGTAGTCCTTGAGCACCTGGTGCAGGAACTCGCTGCTGGAGAGGCCATCGCCGTTGTTGCCGATGGCGCGCCGCACCTTCCCCGCCATTTCCTCCACCAAGGCAGGCCGGTTGCTCAGGCCCGTGTTGTTGAGCACCTCCTTGATCATCGCCGCCTGCGCATCGCTCAAGCGCATCACTTCCGGGAAACGCACCTGGTGTCCCTGCGGCACTTCGGTCATCAGGGTGTCCTGCAGTTTGACCCGCTGCTTCAGGGTTATCACCGTGGTACCGGCGGCCAAGTCGCCCAAACGTTGGCCCTTGCCATTGATGAGCACCACCACCAGGCCCAGTCCGTAGAACCCATCCACCGGCCGCAGCAGCCAGCGGAGCAGGTATTGCCCGATGCGCGGCTGCCCACCGTCCAGCCGGGCCACCTTGATGTTCATCACCGACTTACCGATGCTCTTACCGTCCATCACGAGCTCGCAGACCAAGTGGTAGAAGAAATAAGGGAAGGCGATGCACACCACCACCATGATCACGGCCCCGGTCTCTCCGGGCTCGGAGAACGCGATGATGAAGAACCACACCAATATCCAAGCACCCATGATGAGGCCATCGAGGATGTAGGCCACGATGCGGTGCCCCACGCTGGCCACCTCGTGCTGCACGATCACGTTCTGGGCGGTCTCTATCCCGATGTTGCTCATGGCGGGCGGTAAAATACCATCTGCGCCGCATCGCGCGGTGCGCACTATGTTTGAACGTTCCCGGACCATGCGCGAGGCGGCCTTCATCCAACGAAACCAATCCAAGTGGCAACGCCTGGAGCAGGTGGTGGACGGCATGGGCAAACTCACCGGTGATGAGGCCAGCGACCTGTACGTGCAACTGAACGACGACCTGGCGTACGCGCAGACCTTCTACCCGAAGAGCCGCGTGACCACCTACCTGAACAGCCTTACGGTGCGGTTGCACCAGCACATCTACCGCAACCAACGCACTCCACGCACGCGCTTCCTCACCTTCTGGACACAAGAAGTACCCCTTGCCATCGCCAAGGCCCGTCCCAATCTGCTGCTCTCGCTCATCGTCTTCCTGGCGGCGGCGGCCATCGGTGCCCTCAGCGCCAAGCACGACCCCACCTTCGTACGCCTCATCCTCGGCGACGACTACGTGGACATGACCCTGGACAACATCCGTCGAGGCGAACCCATGGCCGTCTATGGAGGCCATTCACCCGGTGGCATGTTCCTGTACATCACGCTCAACAACATCCGCGTCTCGCTGGTGTGTTTCGCGCTGGGCATCTTAGCCAGCTTCGGCACGGCGCTGCCCCTCTTGTACAACGGCATCATGGTGGGTGCCTTCCAGTACTTCTTCCATGAGCAGGGCGTGCTGGCCGAAAGCGCGCTCACCATCTGGGTACACGGCACGCTGGAGATCAGTGCCATCATCATCGCGGGCGGTGCGGGCTTCACCCTGGGCAACGGCTTCCTGTTCCCGGGCACGTACTCGCGCGTAGAGAGCTTCCGCCGAGGGGCCCGCACCGGGCTGAAGGTGGTCATGGGCCTGGTGCCCGTGTTCATCACAGCGGGGTTCCTGGAGAGCTTCGTTACGCGCTATGCGCTCGACATGCGCCCGTGGGTGGCGCTCACCATCATCGGCACCTCCCTGGCCTGGCTCATCTACTACTTCATCATCCTTCCCCACCATGCAGAACGCAGAACCGGTGCAATTGCGCCAAGTGCGTGACTTCGGTCAATTGATCAGCACCACGTTCACCTTCCTGAAGCGGAACTGGCGCCCGCTCTTCCGCGCCATGGCGCTTGTATCGTTGCCCGCTGCCGTGCTCGGGGGCTTCCTTGCTGGCGGCGCCATCGCTGGCATGCAACAGTTCCAGTTCTCGCAACCATCGGACCCGATGGAAGTGTGGTCGCGCATGGGACAGAGCTTCATCCTGATGATACCGGGCTTCATCATCCTCATGATCGGCTGGATGCTCGTGATCTCCATCGTGCACGAATACCTGCGTGCCTACAACCTGGGCGAGCATCACGTGCTTTCGCCGGTGGACCTGTTGAAGCGTGGCTTCTCGCAGCTGGGCTCCTATTTCGGTGCAGGCTTCCTCGTTGGCCTGTTGACCCTGGTGGGTACGCTGTTGTGCATCATTCCCGGCATCTATGCATACACGGTGCTGTGCCTGGCCCTCTCCTGTCACGCCATCGAGCGCAGTGGAGGGGCGGGTTCGTTGGGACGCTCCAACCAACTTGTGCAAGGTGATTTCTGGCCGACGCTCGGCTTGGTGATCGTGATCGGGCTCATCAACGGACTGATCAATATGGTGATCCAACTGCCCTTCACCATCGTGAGCATGGTCATCGGATTCAACGCGGGGATGGAGGCCATCCAGCACGACGGGGTCACGAGCATGCCTACTTGGTATGCCACGTTCATGTCCATCGGTACCGCCGTCCAGTGGTGCTTCCAGATGCTCACCTACCCCATCATGGCCGTATGTCTCTGCCTGAAGTACTTCAGCCGTGTGGAGGAGAAAGAAGGCCACGGCCTGCAGGAACGCATCGCTGGGTTCGATCAGGCCTGAGGAGCGGATGCTGCGTTGGCTTTTCATCCTGTGCGCGCTCTGCGGCGTCCTGGCCGTGCACGGGCAGGATAGCCTGACCGTAGCGCCAAGCAACGTGGTCACGCTGCGACCTTTCGACGCGGCCAGCATCGATGCCCTCCGCGCCGAACCGGACCTCCAATACGACCGGGACCTGCAGCAGGCCCCTTCGTGGTGGGAGCAATTCAAGACCTGGTTGGAGGACTTCCTGAGCGAATGGTTCGGGCGTGGCATGGCCACGTTCTTCAGCGCCAACTTCGTGTACATCATCAGTGCGGCGGTGGTGATCGCAGCCATCATCATCCTTAGCCGAGGCAGCTTGAACCGCGTGTTCCATGGCGCACCGCGCTCCCTTGGTGAAGTGACCCTGGCCAACGAGGACATCCGTGAAATGGACATCGAGGCGCTGATCCGCGAAGCGGAAACGAACAACGACCTGCGCCGCGCCATCCGGCTGCATTACCTGCTGGTGTTGCGCACGCTCGTGGACCAAGGTGTGCTCATCTGGAGTCCGGAGCGAACGGACCAGGATTACCTGGCGCAGATCAAGGAGGATGCCCTACGCGCGCGCTTCGCACACATCGCCCGTGTGTTCCAATGGGTATGGTATGGTCATGCGGAAGTGGATGCCACGCGCTACGCCACCATCAAGCGTCCGTTCCTCGAATTCGAACACGCACCTGCGCGATGAACCGTTTCGAGAAGCGTGTGCTCCTGCTCCTAGGCCTCCTCATCGTGGGCCTATCGGTGCTGGAGGCAACGGCTCCGAAGCCCATCGACTGGACACCCTCCTACTCCCGCTACCACCGCACACCGTATGGCTGTCAGTTGGTGTATGCGCGTGCCGCCGACCTCTTCCCCTCCATACGCGCCACGCATGAACCGGTGGACCTCACGGCCGCTGCGCGCATCGCCGAAGAGAACATCGTCGATGCCCCGGTGAACCACCTCTTCATCAACTCCACCTTCGGATTGGAACAGGTGGCCACGGACCATTTGCTGGGCTTGGTGGAACTGGGCGACCATGCGTTCATAGCCGCAGAAGAATTCGGTGGCATGCTCGCGGATACGCTCCGGTTGGAACTGGCGCGCAAGCACACGATGAACGATGACACGTCGGACATCCGCTTCATGGGCGACCGGCGGATCGCGCAAGGCGTGTTCCGTTATGCGCGCAAGTTCCCCGGAGCCTACTTCACCCGCTACGATAGCAGCCGCACGCGCGTGCTCGCCGTTGATGGTGCCTCGCACCCGGTGCTGCTGGAGATGGCGTGGGGCAAGGGACGCCTGGTGCTTTGCAGTGCCCCGAAGGCATTCACCAACTACAACCTGCTGAAGAACAACACCACCACCTTCCTGGCCGGGGCGCTGAGCGTGCTGCCACCTTACCCGGTGGTTTGGGACGAGTACTACAAGGCCGGTCGTATGCAGAGCACCACGCCGCTGCGCTTCCTGCTGCAACAGCCCGCTTTGCGCTGGGCCTGGTTCATCACGCTCGCCCTCACCGTGCTCTACATCATCGTGTACACGCGCCGCCAGCAACGACCCATACCCGTGGTGGTGCCGCTGCGTAACGCCACCCGCGATCTGGCCCACACCATCGGTCGGCTCTATTGGCACCGCGGCGATCATGCCGATATCGCCCGGAAGATGATCGTGCACTTCAAGGACGAGCTGCGCACGCGTACCTACCTGCGGGTGTTCGACTATGACGAAGCCACCATCGCCCACCTGGCCACCAAGACCGGAGCGGATAAGAGCGAGATCGCTTCGCGGCTGTACGCGTTCCAACGGCGGGAACAGGCGCGACATGTACCCGAACAAGACCTGCTCGCACTGAGCAATGAACTCCACGAATTCAGACAACTGATCCGATGAACATGGACAGCAACCTTCCCACCGGACCGACCAGCGGTGCGCCGGATACCGGTTTCCACACGGCGATCCCCCTCACCGAACTACAGCAGGCCGTTGAACGAATGCGCACCGAGGTGCGCAAGGTGATCGTTGGGCAGGACCATCTGGTGGACCTTCTCCTCATCGCCCTACTGAGCGACGGCCACGTGCTCATTGAAGGAGCGCCCGGCCTGGCGAAGACGCTCACCGCGAAGCTCCTAGCGCGCTGTGTGCACACCGGCTTCTCCCGCATCCAGTTCACGCCGGACCTGATGCCCAGCGACCTCATCGGCACCAGCGTCTTCGATCCGCGCACCACGGCGTTCGAATTCCGGCAGGGTCCCCTGTTCAGCAACATCGTGCTCGTGGACGAGATAAACCGCGCTCCTGCCAAGACACAGAGCGCGCTCTTCGAGGCCATGGAAGAACGGCAGGTCACGGTGGATGGCAGGACCTATCCGCTGGCGCCTCCCTTCATGATCGTGGCCACACAGAACCCCATCGAGCAGGAAGGAACCTACCGGCTGCCCGAAGCACAACTGGACCGCTTCCTCTTCAAGCTCACGGTGGACTATCCTTCCCTGGATGAAGAAGTGATGATCCTGGAGCGCGCCTCCGGTGCTGCGGATGGACTAAGCGTGACCGGGGTTAGCCCCGTGCTGAGCGCGGACGAATTGCAACGAGCACGCCAACTTGTGCGCCAGGTGCGCTGCGATGCGAAGTTGGTGCGGTACATCGCCACCATCGTGGACCGCACGCGCCACGATGGAGCCTTGATGCTCGGCGCCTCACCACGGGCCTCGCTGGCCATCCTCATCGGGTCGCGGGCGCGCGCTGCCATCCTTGGTCGTGATTTCGTGACACCCGAAGATGTGCAGGCACTTGCACCACACGTACTGCGGCACCGCGTACAACTGACCCCCGAGCGCGAAATGGAAGGCCTGACGCCGGACCAGGTCATCGCCATCCTGGTGAAACAGCTCGAAGTACCGCGCTAGATGCTGCGTGCGCTCGGCTCCGTCTTCCTTACCCGGCGCGCCTTCGCCCTGGGCTGGGGCGTTGTCGTGCTCTTCGTGCTGGGCTGGGTGTGGCCGCCGGTGCATGTGTTCGCCAAGCTGGCCTTGTTGCTGCTCATTACCCTGGTAGCAGTGGAGTGCTATCTCCTGTTCGGGCGACGAACGGGCATGCAGGCCGAACGCCGAACGATGGCGCGTTGGAGCAATGGCGATACGAACCCCGTCACCATCCGGTTGAAGAGCGGTTACGGAACGGACATGCACGTGCGCGTGTTGGACGAACTGCCCGTTCAATTCCAAAAGCGAGACCTCGTCTTCACTGGACCACTGCCAGCCTGGGGCACGCGTGACTTCGACTACCACGTGCGTCCCGTGCAACGCGGCGTCTACCGGTACGGGGCCATCAACGTGTTCGTGAGCAGTCCGTTGCGCTTGGCGGAGCGGCGGTTCGCGTTGGACAATGCCAAGGAAGTGGCCGTGTACCCCGGCTACCTCCAATTGCGCAAGTACGAGTTGCTGGCCATCAGCAACAAGCTCTCCCTGGCGGGCGTGAAGAAGGTGCGCCGCATCGCGCAGCAGAGCGAGTTCGAGCGCATCAAGGAATACGTGCCGGGTGATGACCGACGCACGGTGAACTGTAAGGCCACGGCCCGCCGAGGCAGGTTGATGGTGAACCAGTTCCAGGACGAGCGCGCCCAGCAGGTGTTCGCCCTGATCGATACGGGACGTGTGATGAAGATGCCCTTCGACGGATTGAGCCTGCTGGACCATGCGATCAACGCGACGCTGGTGATCAGCAGCATCGCCATGCACAAGGAGGACCGCGCAGGCCTCATCACCTTCAGCAACAGCGTGCACGATGTGCTGCAGGCAAGCCGACAACGGGGTCAGATGCAGAAGATCCTGCAACTGCTGTACGCACAGGACACCGCCCACCGTGAAACGGACATGGAAGGACTGTACGCGACCGTGCGGCGGGAGGTGCACCAGCGGAGCCTGTTGTTGCTCTTCACCAACTACGAGAGCCTGAGCGCCATGCAACGCCAGCTGCCCTACCTGCGGCGCTTGGGCAGACAGCACATGGTGGTGCCCATCTTCTTCCTGAACACCGAACTCGATGCCGACCTGAAGATCCTTCCGCGCAACACCGAGGAGGTGTACGTGCGCACCATCACGGAGCGACTCGTGCATGAGAAGCGGCTCATCGCGCGGGAACTGGAACGCAATGGGCTGCCTGCCATCCTTTGTCGGCCGCAGGACCTCACGGTGAGCGTGATCAACCGGTACCTGGAGATCAAAGCTCGGGGGATCCTTTAGGGCGGGTGTCGTCCGGGGGTACCTCCCGAGCAATAGCCATCTCCTTCGACAAGCTCAGGGAGACATTCGCGTTGCGGACACCGACCTTCGTACCATGGAAAATGCACTTCGCTCCGCCACCGCCGTGCTGGAAGGGGCCCCGTACACCACCACCATCACCTCCCGGGGCTTGCAAGCCATCGCCGATGAGCCGGATGACCATGGCGGAGCCGACAAGGGAATGCGCCCCCACGAACTGCTGCTCGGAGCATTGGCCTCCTGTACGGCCATCACCGTTCGTATGTACGCCGATCGCAAGCAATGGAACACGGGTGCCATCACAGTAACGGCCAGCTTGGACCGGCAGCAGGATGGGGCTGCGGTGACCTCCCGCATCCAGTTGGAACTGCACTTCGCCAGCCCACTACCCGCCGACCAGCAGGAACGTCTGCTGCAGATAGCAGGAAAGTGCCCCGTGCACCGTACGTTGCAAAGTCCGATCGAGATCACCAAGGCACTACGACCATGAGCAAGGAACACGAGTACAGCAACGGAGAGGTCACCGTTATTTGGAAGAAGGACCTGTGCATACACAGTCGCAAGTGCTGGCAGGGATTGGGCAGCGTGTTCCAGCCCGGGCAGCGGCCTTGGATAAAGCCCGATGGAGCGACCACCGAGGCCATCGTGGCCCAGGTGCGCCAATGTCCCAGCGGCGCGCTCACCTACCGGATGAGAATAGCCGGAGAAGCCCAGGAACCTGCCGAGGCCACCACTGCCCCACACGTGGAAGTGCTCCCAAATGGCCCGCTGATGGTGAAGGACCGTTGCGTGGTGAAGCACAGTGACGGGCGGTTGGAAGAGCGCGACCGTACGACGGCCTTCTGCCGCTGCGGCGGATCGGCACGGAAGCCCTATTGCGATGGTAGCCACCGTACCAATGGCTTCTCCGACCCGTCACCGGTGGCTTGATGGGACCGACCTGTGATGACGTTGCGCATGCGCTGCGTACACGGGTGGAATACCTTTGCCCCCTGAGTCCCCCGAGCGACCGACCATGACCGTACAGGACCCCAATCGCGTACCGCTGAGCCCGGCACAGAAGGCCAGGCGTATCAACCAGAACCCGGATCTGTACGGCACCTTCGCTGAGATCGGCGCTGGACAGGAAACGGTGCGCCACTTCTTCCGCGCGGGCGGTGCCAGCCAGACCATCGCGAAGGCGATGAGCGCCTACGACAAGGACTTCAGCAACGCCATCTACGGCCCGGAACCCGGCAACCGTTTCGTGTGCGAGAGCCGGCTGAAGAACATGCTACGTCACGAGTACGGCCTCATCATCGACCGTCTCGACCGCAAGGACCACCCCACCAAGCGCTTCTTCTCCTACGCCAATACGGTGGCCACGAGCACCTTCGAGCGGGTGCACAGCGGACACGGTTGGCTCGGTATCCGCTTCCAGACCTCGCCGGACCTGCCGACCAACGATGTCATCATCCACGTGCGGTTGCACGATCCCGACATCAGCCTACAGCAGGAGGCGATCGGTGTGCTGGGCACCAACCTCATCCACGGCTGCCTCATCAACTACCAGGACCCACAGGAGATCATGTCCTGCCTGTACGACAACGTGAGCAGGCACGTGGTGGAGATCGACATGATCCAGATGAACGGGCCGGCCTTCGCCCAGGTGGACAACCGCCTGCTGAGCCTGCAACTGGTGAAACGCGGCTATACGGACGCCGTGCTCTTCGGCCCTGATGGCCAGAACCTACAGGCCAGTGAGGCGCTCTACAAGAAGAACATCCTGGCCATTCGGGGCAGCTTCCGCCCGGTGACCAAGGTGAACATCGACATGATCATGAACGGCTACAACATGTTCATCAAGGAACAGCGTGTGGACCGTCAGAACCTGCAAGTCCTGTTCGAGATCACCCTGAGCAATCTGAAGAGCGACACGGGTGATGTGGATGAGAAGGACTTCATCGACCGCGCGGACATCCTGTGCTCCCTTGGGCAGACCGTGCTCATCAGCAACTACCAGGAATACTACAAGCTGGTGGAGTACTTCAGCCGGTACACCAAGAGCCGCATGGGCCTGATCATGGGCGTGACCAACCTGATCGAGGTGTTCGATGAGAAGTACTACCGCGAGTTGAACGGTGGCGTGCTGGAGGCCTTCGGCATCCTCTTCCACCGCGACCTGAAGATCTACGTGTACCCGAGCCGGACCTCGGCCAATGCGGAGATCATGACCACGGCGAACATGCCGGTGCACCCGCGCCTGCGCCCGTTGTACGACTACGTCCTCTTCAACAAACGGCTGGTCGACATCGAGAATTACGACCCGCAGGTACTGCACATCTTCAGCAAGTACGTGCTGGACATGATCCGGAGCGGCAAAGGCGGCTGGGAGGGCATGGTGCCACCGTACGTGGACAATATGATCAAGGACAACCGGCTCTTCGGGTATGTGCCCGCCAAGGAGGACCGGGCCTTGGGCCAGCCGGCCGGGGCCAAGGCCTGATCCGTTACACTTCCGCAGGAACGCATTCCTTGAGCATGCGATCCCCGCTGCCCTATCTACTGGCGTTCCTGGCGTATGCTTCGAAGTGCGAAGCCCAACCGCACGACCTCGCTGGCACTAACACCCTTGCAGCACGGTTCGACACACCCAGCGGCTTCGTTCGAAGCGTGGCGGCACCAACGTCCTTCGGGGCTTTCCTCCGGAACCTTCCCCTGAAGCCGGCAGGAGCATCCGTGCACCTCTACGATGGCGGGCTGAAATACCGGCAGGATGTCCATGCCGCCGTCATCGACATGAGCGTGGGGCGGACGGACCTGCAACAATGTGCCGATGCGGTGATGCGGCTGCGTGCCGAGTACTTGTACCAAGGAGGTGAGCAGGACAAGATCGCTTTCGAGTTCACCAACGGCTTCCGCTGCGAATGGCGGCGATGGCGCGAAGGCGACCGCGTGCGCGTGAATGGGAACAAGTGCACATGGCTAGCCGGTTCCCCAGCCGATGGTTCCCATGCCCAACTCCTGCGGTACTTGGACAAGGTGTTCACCTATGCGGGCACCCGTTCCCTGCAGCGCGAACTGGACCGCTCCACGGCCGCCAGCAGTACAGCGGATCGGATCCACATCGGCGATGTCCTCATCCAAGGTGGGTCGCCAGGCCATGCCATCATCGTGGTGGATCAGGCCGTACATACCGATGGCCGCATGGTCGTGTTGCTAGCCCAGAGCTACATGCCCGCACAGGAGATACACGTGCTAAGGAACCTGCGTGACCCGCGCTGGGGCGCCTGGTTCCCTGTGGAGCCGGGGCTCCCGCTGCATACGCCCGAGTGGACCTTCAACTGGAACGACCGCCGCTGCTGGGAATAGTACCGCGGACGGTGTGGGCATGGACCCCACGCATAACTTGGGCGCTCCTTTGGGCATGAGCATTCCTGCGGAGCATCCGGCAGCCGGCAAGCGTGATGAACGCGTTCGTCGGTATCCGTACCCGTTCTCCGCATGGCTTGCGTTGAGCAGCGATCCGGACAACACCCTCATCGAGGATTGGCAGGAACTGGACCGTGTGATCTGGAAGGAACTGGCGCTCCCCTTCGCCGATACGCTCTTCGTTCGCTCCTACAACCTGAACCTGCCGGAACAGGTGGACCTGTACCGGAACCCGCACATACTGGCAGCCCACGCGCACGACAGCATCCACACTTGGGGAGACTATGTGTGGAGCGGGCCCAAGTCGTTCGAACGGGTGGATGCCATCGAGGCACGGGAGACGCTGGCCCGCCACGGCTTCAGGCCGCGTGTGTGGGTGGACCACAGCATCTTCATGGGCAACATGCTGCACAACCACCGCTACGGTGGCATGCCCACCATCACCGATGCGAGCGGGCACGTGTACCCGAACCCGCTGTACACGCTGGATATCGTGAAGCATGTGGGAGTGCGCTACCTCTGGGACGGAACCATAACACCGGTGCTGGGTCAGGACCGCTCGTTGAACAGGTGGGAGATGTACCGGGAGCGCAGCGCGAGCAAGCGGGCGGCGCTAAGCAATCTCCTGAAGCACCGGACCGGCCAATTGCTGGGTGTGGGCAAGGCTTTCCGGGAGCAATACAAGGACAACAAGGCCTACCACCTGCAACGCTTTCCCGATGGCAACGTCTTCTATACGTTCCAGCGCTACGGCACATGGCAGGATGCGGACATAGATGGCCTCGGAAGGCTCCTGGCACCGGAAAAGCTGGACGAGTTGTTGCGCAACAAGGGTACCTGCATCCTGTACACGCACCTGGGCAAACGTCCCGTGGACCGCATGCATGAGCAGCAGCACATACCGGAGAGCACGTTGAACAGCCTGCGTTACGTGCGTGACAAGTGGAAAGCTCGTCAACTACAGTTGTCGTCCGTTTCCAAGTTGATGGACTACCTGGTACTACGTGACCACCTTACCGTGGACGAGCAGCAGGAGGTCATCCGGTTCCATGCCGATGGTATCGCCTTCCATTCGGTGGACGCCGCCGAACTCGCTGGTCATTCCTTCTCCTTCGCTCCCATGCGTGTCGCCCCGTCGCGGTGGAAAGTGACGGGTACCTCCGGGGTCCTCGCCCCGCGTATCGAGGATCACGGCAAACAAGGTTTCACACTCCACTTCGGCGCATGATGGATCGCCGGGTGGTACTCTTCACCAACAACTCCTGGGAAGGGGAAGCACTCGCCCAGCGCATCGTCGCAGAAGGCCTGCACCTTCGGTTCATCGTTCGGGAGGAGCACGTGGAGCGCATCCCCTACTCCTCAGCTTCGCGATTGGCGCGGTCGGTGGTCGGTCATGCCATGGTGGACCGGATCGGACGCTTGCGCCTCGATCCTGAGGTGCGTGCTACGCGCGACTGGGAGGTGCGACGCTTCAAGCAAGCCGAACAACTTGCCCGCGCGGAACGCAAACAACGAGGATATTCTGTTGGCTGGCCGAAGGATGTGCCCTTCATGATCACTTCCTCGGTGAATACGCCGGACGTTGTACAACGCGTTACGGCCGAACATCCAGCACTCATCATCGTCTTCGGCACGCATCTGCTCGGACGTGCCTTGCTCTCCATACCCAAGAAGGGTGCGATCAACGCACATTCATCCATCCTGCCGCACTACAAGGGCCCCCGAAGTGAATTCTGGCAATGCCTGGACAACGATCCGCGCTACGCCGGTATCACCATCCACCAAGTGACCCCCCACGTGGACGACGGCGCCATCCTGTTCCAACGACCGGCGCAATGCGCATGGCCCACGGACCCCTTCCACCTTCGGACCTTGAACACCATCGCCGTGCTGGAACACATGCCTCGCGTCGCCAAGGACCACTTGGAAGGCCGCACGCAACCGGTGACCCAAGGCACCACGGACACGCCGGTACGACGCTTCAAGGATGTGACGATGGAGCGCCGCATCGATCTGATGAAGCTGCTGACGTCGCGCGTGGCATGAGCGACCTGCATGCCGTACTGCTGCACCACGCGCATACAGGGCCGGTACATGCGTTACAGGTCTCAGCGAACGGCAGCTTGATCAGCGGCGCGGCCGACGGGCGAGTGCTCAGTTGGCATCCCAGTGCCCCGGACCATGTGCAGTTGATCGCCCAAGTACCGTCTCCGGTCTACTGCGTGCTGGAATTGAAAGACCTCGACCTGCTACTGATAGGAACGAGCGATGGTGAACTGTTCGTTCTGGCACCGTCGTACCGCCAGGTCCTGCATCGTTTCACCGCGCATTCCAACGGGCTGTTCGCCTTGGCGCGGCTACCCGGACAACGCATCGCCGCAGCCGGGGGAGATGGTTCTCTCAGTGTATGGGCACTGAGCAATGCCACGGCCACGCGATGTGCCTTCATCCGCAGCATGCCCCTGAGCGATGCCAAGTTGCGCGGCCTCGCCCTTTCACCCAAGGGGGATCGCTTGGCCGTGGCCTGTGGCGATGGCGCGATCCGCATCCTGGAAACCGATGGGTTCAATGAGGTGGCCACGTGCGCCGGGCATTTGAACGGAGCCAATGCCGTGGTCTACCACCCCGGAAAACCCGTGCTCATGAGTGGTGGCAAGGATGGCCACCTCCGTGTATGGAACACGGACGATGACTATCGGGACGTTCTCGCCATACCGGCGCATCGGTCCACCATCTACGGTATCGCATTCGATCCAAGTGGTCTTCGGTTGATGAGCGCTTCACGCGACAAGACCGTGAAGCTCTGGGATGCCCGTTCGCTGGACCCGATCACCAAAGGGCTCAACGGTCACCACGGCCATACGCACAGTGTGAACACAGTGTGCTGGACCTCCGCCGGTCCGTGCAGCGCGGGTGACGACCGCAAGGTGCTGCGATGGCAACTCCCAGGCTAGAAAGGATAGAAGACGGGGATGAGCCAGGTGGCCAGTGCCCAGAAGAGCAAATGCAGCGGTAGTCCCACACGGATGAAATCCAGGTAACGGTAGCCACCGGCGGTGTACACCATGGCGTTGGTCTGGTAGCCGATGGGTGTCATGAAGCAGGCGCTGGCCGCGAAGCAAACGGCCATGATGAACGGTACCGGGCTCACATCCATCTGCTTGGCCATGCTCACGGCGATGGGTGTGATCAACGCTGCTGTGGCGGTATTGCTCATCAATTCGGTGAGCAGGCCTGTGAAGATGTAGATGCCGCTGAGCACGGCGATGGGCCCCCATGGGCCTAGCACATCCACGAGCTTTCCAGCCATTCGCATGTCCAGTCCGCTGTTGTGCATGCCGAACCCGAGGCTGAAGGCACCTGCCATGAGGAAGACCACCTTCCACTCGATGGCATCGTACATCTCCTTCATGCTGAGGCATCCACTGAGCACGATCAGGATCACTCCCACGAGCGATGCCACCATCACCGGTACGCTGGTGACACTACTGACCACCACCACACCACCGATGACGGCAGCCACGATGGCGAACCGCTTCTTGTCGAAGGCGGCCATACCCTCTTGTTCGGCGAGGATGGCGAAGGGTGCTTCCGGCTGGCGCTCCAGGTCCTTCAGGTGCTTCACGTAGTGTGTCTTCACCTCGGCAAGCACTACGTCTCCGGGCCGCAGCACCGTATCGTGCAAGCGCTCGTGCACAACGTCATCACGGTGTCGCACCGCCAAGGGCACCGCACGGTAGCTGCGCACCATGTCCGCGTCACCCAGCGTTTGGCCCGCAAGTGGGCTGCTCGCGGTGATCACCAGTTCCACCAGCGCTGTGCCGCGTGTGCGCAGGTCATCTCCTGCCAAATGGACCGTGGGATTCACCGTGATGTTCGCCCGGTCCTTGAGGGCTCGGATCTTGTCCACCGCACACCGGACCTTCAGCACATCACCCGCCTCCAGCACCATATCACCGGGCGGCAGCGAGAAGCGCTGACCGTCACGCCCGATCTCGATGATGTCCATATCCAATTCGCGCACGAGCGCACTATCCATGATGCGCTTGCCCACGAAACGGGCTCCGGGAAGTAGTTCGATCTCCGTCAGGTACCCTCCCATCCCGAACTTCTCCTTCAAGTCCTTCTGGTCTTTGTAGCTGGGCAGGAGATGGCGTCCTACGAAGACCATGTAGAGTATCCCGGCCACGAGGAATACCAGCCCCATGGGTGTCAGCTGCAACATGCTGATCTCCCCGGCACCGAGTTTCGCACTGAGTCCGCTGACGACGATGTTGGTGCTGGTACCGATGAGGGTGACCGTACCGCCGAAGATGGTACCGAAGCTCAGAGGGATGAGCAATTTGCCCGGATGCATGTTGGCCGCGTGTGCCATCTGCACGGCAATGGGGATGAACACCGCCACGACAGGTGTATTGTTGACGAAAGCGCTGATGGCGCCTATGAGCAGCATGAATGCCATCAACCCCCATTGCTCGTTGCGCCGGAAGCGCTCGCTCAAGCGCGGCCCCACCATGGTAAGCGCCCCTGTCTTCATCAAGGCAGCGCTCAGCACGAACATGAAGGCCACGGTGAGCGTGGCCGGATCGCTGAAGCCGGCCACACCTTCTGCCGGGGTGATTACGCCGGTGACCACCAACGAAGCGGCGATCATGAGCGCCACCAGGTCGATGCTGAGCTTCTCGCTGATGAAAAGCACCAGCGCGATCACAACGATGCTAAGAACGATCCACTCGTGCGGGCTCATACCACGATCTCGATATCACACGTTCTGCCGGGCACGGCAGCGAAAGTAGAGCTTGTCTGCCGGTGATCAGCCCCAGTTGGCCACGTACCACGGCACCGCACGTTCCAACCCCGCGCTCAGGTCCACGGCGGGTTCGAAGCCGAGCATGGTGCGCGCCTTGGAGATATCGGCCAGCGAGTCGCGGATATCACCCGCTCGCTCGGGAGCGTGCTCCACGGCTATGTCCGCGATCGCCGCATCGGTACGCGCAAGCGTATGGCGCAACGCCGATACCAATTGCAACAGGGTGGTGCGGTCGCCATAGGCCACGTTGAAGACTTGACCAAAGGCCTCCTTGTTGTTGGTACCCACAGCCGCCATCACGGCCTGCACTGCGTTCGCCACGTAAGTGAAGTCGCGAGACTGTGTGCCGTCACCGAAGAGCTGGGGCGACCGATGCGCAAGGAAAGCGCGGATGAAACGCGGAATGGCGGCGGCATAGGGCCCCTCCGGGTCCTGCCGTTCCCCGAAGACGTTGAAGAAGCGCAGACCGATGGTACCCATGCCGTGCAACTGATGGTACAGCCGGGCATATACCTCGTTCCCGTACTTGGTGACCGCATAGGGCGACAGTGGCTTGCCGATGTTCTCCTCTCGCTTCGGGAGCTCCTTGGAATCGCCGTAGACGCTGCTGCTGCTGGCGAAGACGAAGCGCTTCACCCCTGCTGCGTGCGCGGCTTGGAGCATCTGCAGGAATCCACCCAAGTTCACCTCGTGGGAGGTTATCGGATCGGCGATGGAACGGGGTACCGAGCCAAGTGCCGCCAAGTGCACCACCACGTCCACACCTGCCACGGCACGGTCGCAATCATCCTTCCTCCGGATATCACCCTCTTGTACCTCGAAACGCTCGTGCCCTTCCAGATGCGCCAGGTTGGTGCGCTTGCTGGTGGCGAAATTGTCCATGCAACGCACCGTGTGCCCGGCCGCGATGGCCCCGTCGCATACGTGGCTGCCTATGAAGCCGCTACCGCCGGTGACCAGGATGCGCATGACGTGCAGGAAGGCTTGCGCAGAGACTTACTTGGCCACCGCCACCGAACGCTTCTCCCGGATCACGGTGATCTTCACCTGCCCCGGGTAGGTCATCTCGTTCATGATGCGATCAGCGATGCTCATGCTCATCTCATCACTCTGCTGGTCCGAGATGCGTTCGCTCTCCACCATCACACGCAGCTCGCGACCGGCCTGTATGGCGAAGGCCTTCGTGACGCCGTTGTAGCTCATGGCCAGGCTCTCGAGGTCCTTGAGGCGCTGGATGTAGGCCTCGGTGGCCTCGCGGCGGGCACCTGGTCGCGCGCCACTGATGGCATCGCAGGCCTGCACGATCGGCGAGAGCAATGTGGTCATCTCGATCTCGTCGTGGTGGGCACCGATGGCGTTCACCACATCGGGCTTCTCCCCGTACTTCTCGGCGAGCTTCATACCCAGGATAGCGTGCGGCAGCTCGGGCTCCTCGTCGGGCACTTTGCCGATATCGTGCAGGAGGCCGGCGCGCTTGGCCGCTTTGGGATTGAGGCCCAACTCGGCGGCCATGATGGCGCTGAGGTTGGCCACCTCGCGGCTGTGTTGCAGCAGGTTCTGCCCATAGGAGCTGCGGTACTTCATGCGGCCCACCATGCGGATGAGCTCATTGTGCAGGCCGTGGATACCAAGGTCGATGCAAGTGCGCTTGCCCACCTCCATGATCTCCTCTTCCAAGTGCTTCTTGGTCTTGGCCACGATCTCCTCGATGCGTGCCGGATGGATACGACCGTCCTTCACCAACTGGTGCAAGGCCAGACGCGCCACTTCGCGCCGAACGGCGTCGAAGCAACTGAGGATGATCGCACCGGGTGTGTCGTCCACGATGATCTCCACGCCGGTGAGTTCCTCCAGCGTGCGGATGTTCCGACCCTCGCGACCGATGACCCGCCCCTTCACATCGTCGTTCTCGATGTGGAAGACGCTCACGCTGTTCTCCACGGCGTGCTCGGTGGCCACCCGTTGGATGGTCTGGATGACGATGCGCTTGGCCTCTTTGTTGGCGTTGAGCTTGGCCTCCTCCTGGACTTCCTTGATGTGGGCCATGGCCGCGGTGCGCGCCTCGTCCTTCAGGCTATCGACCAACTGCTTCTTGGCCTCTTCGGCGTGCAGGCCACTGATGTTCTCCAGCAGGGACACCTGCTTGGCATGCATCTTCTCCACCTCCTCCTTGCGGCGCTCCACTCCGGAGAGCTTCTGGGCAAGGTCCTGTTTCATCTGCTCGGCCTGCTTCTCCTTGTTGGTGAGGTCCTGCTGCTGGCGGCTCAGTTGCTGCTCGCGTTGCTTGGCCTTTTCCTGGGCTTGTTGCACGTTGCGTTCGCGCTCACGCACCTCCTTCTCGTGCTCTTCCTTCAGTTGCAGGAATTTCTCCTTGGCCTGCAGGATCTTGTCCTTCTTGAGCGCCTCGCCTTCGGCTTCGGCCTCCTTCAAAAGTCCTTCCCTGCGCTTCTTCATGGCAGCGGTGAGGATGACGAATACGAGCGCGCCGCCGCCGATGAGGCCGGCCAGCACGCCGATGAGGATACTGGTAATGTCCATGGTCATGGGTCCACTAGTTTGTTAGCGGACCGGGCACGGCCTCCGAGAGCGAGCGCCGGGAGCGAGGAGCGGTCAGGCGTCGAGGTCAGCGAGCATCTTCTCGATCCCTGCCAGTACCTCGGCAGCGTCGGCCTCCTTGCGCGAGGCGTTGGTGTTCATGGCCCGCACGGTCACTTCCAAGGCGGCCATCGCCAACAGGTCCTGCTTGTCGGTCAGCGGATAGCCGGCCTTCAAGCGGTCGATGCTCTCATTGATCTCGTCCACGGCAGTGCGCACATGCTCCTCTTCCATCTGTTGGATGGTGAGGGGGTAGGCCCTTCCTGCCAGTTCGACCCGTATCGATCGTTCTTCCATGTGTCGTTGTTCGCCGTTAGTTCTGGATCAGGGCCAGGCAACGGTCGATCTCGTTCACCAGTTCGTCGATGCGTTCCTTCGTTCCCGGTACGCCAAGCCCGTTGATGGCGGGCTTCGTCTTCCGGAGGACCTCGTTCTCCCGTTCCAGTTCTGCCACGCGCGCCGTGAGCACCTCATTGGTGCGTTGGTGTTCCCGGCCTGCCGCTTCCAATTCCAAGGTGCGCGTGCGCAAGGCCTTGTGGTCCCGCACCAGGCGGGCCACCTGCTCCTGCACAGCGTGCAATCGGTCGGTAAGCGTGTTCATCATCTGGAGGAGAGCACTTGCTCGGTCCGTGGCCAAAGATAGCCGCGCACCCCTACCCCGTCGCCCTTTAGTTTGAACGTCAAGCTGTTGATGCGCCTAAGGGGCACTGACCCACCCTCGCCGGGCACGCTTCTAGCTTGCGGGCCTGTG
>WBZX01001255.1_pt1 | contig 19501 bp, 11 predicted proteins | sample 5204211 | NCBI WGS metagenome assembly WBZX01 (sample SAMN12344362, study PRJNA552823) | activated sludge metagenome | biome: Activated sludge suspended growth; feature: Nitrification reactor; material: Wastewater; isolation source: activated sludge from nitrification reactor of wastewater... | reverse complement strand
ATCACGGCCATCTTTGCGCAGTACCTCGAAGCCATCAACAAACTGCTCTCATCGTCGTTGGGTTTCAATCCGAAGACACCGCTGGTCCTACGTGCCTTAGAGAGCTTTTGCAATGCTTTGATGATTTGAAAACAGCGGTCTCTGCCGGCTGAACAGGCGGCGAACGTGATCAATGCGCTCCTTCCAGCGATCGAGTTCGAGCGCTCTTTATATCGGGGCCTAGTCACCGAAGGAATACTTATCGAGGAGATTGTTCAGCTCGACGATGGAGCAGCTCAAGAAGTTGTCTTCATCGGCTACGAGCGCTTTGCGGACCACCTGATCGCCAAGACGCTGCTCGATAAGTTCCTAGACCCGGCCAATCCAGCAAATGCTTTCTCGGACGGTCAGCCTCTTGCGTTTCTGGCCGACAGCGAATCGGATGTAGAGCAAGGTCTTATTGAGGCGATGTGCATTCAGGTTCCGGAGCGGACGGGCCGGGAGTTCTTCGCAATTGCTCCAAGAGCGCTGGAGAACGAGGAGAACGGTGCGGCTTTTCGTGAAAGCCTCATGTGGCGGGCAACGTCCGCAATCACTGATGAAACGCGCGACATCATGAACAAGCTGTGCGACAGCGAGCATGCGCTGCACAGCACCCTAGACGCACTCATGACCCTGGCATCTCTGCCGGAACATCCCCTAAACGCCACCTTTCTTGATCGAAGGCTAAGAAAGGACAGCATGGCGATCCGGGATGCCTGGTGGAGCGTCTATCTACACTACACATGGGGGAGCCGAGATGCCGTAGACAGGCTGGTGGATTGGGCATCGGCAATCGCTCCAGGTGCTGCCCTGGACGAAGATGTGGCAGATCTGTGCGCGACTACCTTGGCCTGGATGTTGACCACATCCAACAGGTTCCTCCGCGACCGCGCGACCAAGGCGCTCGTCTGCCTCCTGGCAGGGCGCATCCCTGCCGTCATCCGGTTGATCGAGCGCTTCGCAGACGTAGACGATCCTTACGTCACCGAGCGGATCTTTGCTGTCGCCTACGGCACGGCCATGCGCTGCCATGACCGGACCGAGATAGGTCCTCTCGCGAAGGGCGTATACGCTCGAGTTTTCGAGGGGGGCCGTCCGCCCGTGCATATCTTGCTTCGTGACTATGCGCGAGGTGTGATCGAACGGGCGCTCGCGCTTGATGCCGATGTTGAGGTGGATCTCAGCCTCATCCGTCCTCCCTACAAGAGTGAGTGGCCAACGATTCCGACTGAGTCAGACCTCGTGTCTCTCCTTTCTGATGGCAAGAAACTTACGATGAGAAATCGTGCTCACGAATGGGCGCGCGCCCGGATCGCGAAGTCCGTGCTGGATGACGACTTTGCGTTCTATGTGATCGGCACCAACTCATCGCAAACATCCAGCACATGGCTGTCCCTGGGGCTCGATGAGCCTGCCTGGACTCCGCCTACTCTGATCCGGAACCGCCTGCGCGCATTGATCAGCGACTTTTCGGAGGCTGAGAAGAGAGCCTGGGAAGCAGCGACGCGGTCCGACTCGATAGAGAGCGCTGAAGAGGAGGCAGCGGAGCGCGAGAAGAAGCTAGAGGAGGCCAACGCTGCTCTTGACGCTGTCGCTGTGCTCACCGAACAGCATGCAAGAAGGCTGAATGAAATCCTCACGCGGCACGAGCGACAAGAGGGCAAGGACACCCCTCCTGGTTTCGATCTGGGACAGGTCCAACGATACATCTTGCGACGTGTATTCGAGCTCGGCTGGACTGCCGAGCGCTTTGGGGATTTTGATCACGGGGCCGTCGATCATCGAGGCCGTGATGCAGCCAAAGCAGAGCGCATCGGGAAGAAGTATCAGTGGATTGCGTATCACGAAATACTGGCGCTCCTTGCTGACCATTTTCAGTATCGAAACCACTACGACGAGGAGCGGGAGTCCCAAGCATACGAAGGACCGTGGCAAGATAATGTGCGGGACATCGACCCTTCCTGTGCGTTACGCGCTACGCAGGGCGGAACCGAATGGGACAGCCACACACCGGCCTGGTGGGCGCCGGCTATCTATGACGAATGGGGAAAGCCAAGCGACCTTGCCGGATGGACCCGACGCTCCGATGATGTCCCGAACATTGTAGATCTTCTCGTCGTAGCCAACCCTACGGATGGCACGCCGTGGGTCAATTTGCACGGCTCCTTGGTTTGGAAACAAGAAGCCCCTGCGGATCAGGAGCCGACCGATATTGATCGGAGAGAGCTATGGCTCATCTTCACTGCCTATCTGATTCGCCGAGCTGATGTCGGCGAGTTCATGAAATGGGCGGAGTCCGAGGATTTCGCGAATGATCCCATGCCAAGTCCCCCTACCATCTACCCTACGTTCCTCGGTGAGCATGGATGGTCACCAGCCTCTCTCTTCTTGCAGCAGCAGTTCGCTGAAGATGGCTGGCTTCAACCCGAGCGCGGATGTCCCGGCATGGTGCGCATGATGGTCCATGAGTACCTGTCCGGAGCGGATGGTTTTGACTGCTCGGTTGAGAAGACGATTCGGCTTCGGCTTCCCGATCCCATGCTGATGTCCGACCTTGGTTTGCGATGGAATGGTGATGGGAACTTTATCGACGGCACTGGGCTGCTGGTGGCTCAAGACCCAACGGCACGGGCAGACGGCCCGACTGCCCTGCTTTTTCGGAAGGATGCTCTCCTCAAATACCTCGCGCGACACGACATGACAATCGTGTGGACTGTGGCCGGTAAGAAGCTGGAACTGGGGCGGTTGGCTGACCTTGGGGAAAAGAGGCCCAGCCTCAGACTGTCAGGAGCCTATGTGCTCGAGACCCAAGGCCCTCGCGGGTTCCTGCGGGGCCTGGTCAGCGAGGTCTCAGCGGGCGCCTCAAAGCGGACTCCGATAGGTCTTATCAAGACGCCGTAGCGAACGAAGCCGCATGTCTAGAAGCAGTGATTCAGGGGCAATGGTGAACGCGGTCAGTGCGCGCGGCGAGCGGTCTGGCTCGCGAGAGCAGCGCCGATGACAGGGGGACTATAATTCAAAGCACAAGGCACCGATGCACGTCATCCCGAAGTACCCGCAGGCGCAGCGCTGCCTGACGCCGGGCACCATTTGATCCAGAGGCCGATTCTGGGACTTCTTACGCAGGAACGCAGAAGTCGGGGATGACGTTGCGCCCGCAGCCCCCGTCGGATTGGTCGAAAGTGCGCTCGCGTCTTCGCCGCTGGGCCGAGCGGAGCGAAGGCGCTGCGCGTGGAGCTTTCTTCCAGCTTTTTGTGACGGGCAGGCGCAGCATCGAAGCGCTGCCGGCAAGGCTTGTTCGTCGGCTGAGCGGTACTCAGCGCTCGTTGCGCCCTTGGTGATTCTAGACTCAACAAGGGCGGCTGCATCGCCGAAGGGCAGACCCGCTTCGGCGGCAGCTCTTGCAGCGCCTGTAGCATGACACTACTCGACGGCGGGCTTGCTGCGATCAAAGGCATGACACTCTTTGAAGGCGGCAGCTTGAGAGCCTGCACAAGCCGATCCTTCATCGCTTCTGGCGACGGCCCCGCCATCGGCGATGCGATCAACTTGCCTGCGACCATGGCAGAGCGGGGCGGCTGCGTCGCATGCGTCCATTTCGACATATGCTGCCCTGATGCCATGATCGAATCATGGTATGAATGCGATTGAAGTGTCAAATTGTATTTCATAAACATGCGGGGCTGTTTATGTTTTCGACATTGATACCCCTGGCAGGATGAATGGCGAGCAGACTTGTAAATGAAGCGTCATGCCTGTGCTTCTGCATTGCTTGAGCAAAAAGCCTGAATTTCCGTCTGTAAATGGAATCCATGACTGCTCAAGTTGCGAGATGTAATGGACAATCGGTCATTAGATTTCATGTTATTGATTTGCGTATTGCAGCGTCGTTTGCATTGTCATCTAAAATGGCGTTCACAATGCTGCTCGCGGTGTCGGTTGCAATGTTGCTTGTGATGTCGGTTGTGATGTCGTTTCTGATGTTGATTCTATTTAGCGTACAGGGCGGAACGAATCGAGAATTACAGGGATTCCATACGTCTGCGAGGTTGCCTCGTTGCGGCTGCCACTCAGAATCGACATCAGGAACAACATCACAACCGACATCAGGAACAACAGCACGAAGGACAGCGGGAACAACAGCGCGAACGCCATCTCAAGGCGCGATCCTTCACATCGGAGTTGAGCAGATTGCTACCCAGAGGATCGACGCTCCTGGTGGCCTGCTTCTGATTCAGGCTCAGTGCGAGGCGACGGCTTCGAGCTGAGACAGATACTGTTCTCTGACGGTGGCGAAGTCCCGCAGCAGCGCGTCTCCATCGACGGCTACCTTGTCGCGTTGGAGCTTGCCGATCATTCTTCGGAACGCATCCTCGACGCACGCTGCCAGGTACTTGCGAATCTCGATGCCGCTGACACCTTCCCATCTGGCCCGAGGGACGTAGATGTCGATGGTGATGTAGCGTTCCTTCTTGCTGCGGCGCATGCGGTCGCAGCCCTCTTGCTCCCAATGATAGATGTCACCATCGATCCGGATGACGAGCGAAAACTCATCTACGTCGGGGCTGTAAGGACCTTGGCAATGGGCTTGGAGCAATTTCCGCAAGGGCCTGATGTGGGGGTCCGTCGCGCGATCCGATGGCACATCGCCAGTCTGCACGCCCACTATCACCGTAGGCTTGTCACTCATCTTGTTCTCCATTTTGAGGCGTCCGCCTTTTGCCCGCCCACGGTTCGCGATTCTCAGGGCCAGGGTTCGTTTCAACCAGCTCCCGTTCTTTCTTGAGCATTTCCCTGCGAGGGCCCCGTTCGATGGGATTCACTTTTCCGTCGCCAATCTGCTTTTTGGAGTATCGCTTGGCTGGGTCTTCATGCTTGGTGACGCCATGCTTTAGTAAGCCGCCGTCTTGATCGACCTTTTCGTATCGCGTCGCCAGGCGATCGTCCACAAGATTGCCGTGCGGCGGCTTGGCTTTAGGTCGATGGTTCGACGGAACCCCGGCCTCAGCCTTGCCTGCTGTTCGGCCCACCTTGGCCAGCCGCTTGCCGGTCTTACCCACCTTGGCGACATCGCCGGCTTCGGCCGTGACTCGCAGAACTCCACGCCCGGCTGGTCCCGCGACTACAGTTCCAAGGACCGTCGCCGGATGCGGCAGCATCGAGTCACCGATCTCCTCGGTTACGTCTTCGGCCTGCTCGATACCAGGCTTGTCAGCCCACTCCTTGAGCCCGTCGAGCTTTTCCTTGATCCAGGTCTTCGCATCGTCGGTGTTGGCGTGCTTGGCAATGTCGGTGGCTTTGTCCTCAATCGCTTTCTCTACAGTTTTCAGGGTGACTCGCCCGTCGGAGATGTCCTGCGCCGTATCGACGACCCGATCAGGAATGGCGTCAATCTGCTTCGCCTTGTTGCTGAGCCCGTGATTCAGCGCCCGCGCGATCCGGCCAGTCGGCGTCATCTGGTTCTGCGTCTTCTGCGGCAGCTCGCCGAGGGCCATGAAACAGCGGTCGGCCTGCTCTTCGATCCGAGGCGCATCGCAGATCCACAGATGGCCATGCTCACGGTAGTAGCGAGTGCCGATCGGATGAACGTGTCCAGTCTGATCGGTGCAGCCCTTCCTGTCCTTGGTCAGCGAGCCGATGACCGCCAGCTCGACCGCACGATGCGTCTGGCCGGGTTCGAGGTTTGCCGCTGCGGGATCGTAGACGTTCTCGCGCAGCACGCAGTCGTCGCCCACCCACGGTCGGTGCAAGACGCGATACGTCTTGCCGCCGGGCCGGCGGTACATCAGGCAGTCTTGCAGCTTCTTATCGTAGCAGACGACCGACCGCCTCTTGTCCCGCTCCCACTCCTCGCCGATGCGGAGCTTCTCGCCCTGCACGATGCAGTGCTTCTTGTCGGCAGTCGGCACGCCGAGCGGCTGATCGAACAAGAGCGAGCCATCGTAGTCCACGAGCATGCACTTCTCGTCGAGCTTCGGATCAACGGGCAGGCTCTGGATGTACTCGTGAATGTACCGTACCGTCTCGACAGCGACATCGGCTGCAAGCTGCGCGACGGGCGTGGCTGCTCGCCCCTGGTAAGTCTTGCCGGCGCTCAGCACGAGCACGCGAACCAACACCACCGAAGGAGCCAAGCCGCCGAGCCCCATCTGCACCGAGGCGCCGAGGTCGATGCGCGCTTGCGGGCGAAAACTCAAGCCTAGCCCGAGGACACTTTGGCGGCGAATCGGGTCCGTGCCATCCGGCAAGACCAACGCGGGCAGGATGGGAGTGATGCCATCATCCCCTTTCTTGACGTGGACCGGCCATCCCCGGCCCAGCGCCTCGCCGTAGATTTTCAGCGCGCGAAAGAAGGGGAGGTAGACGCCAATCTGAATCGCCGCCTCGCTGGTCGCGAATGCGCCGTGCCAATCATAGAGCGCTCCCAGACTCGCGGTCAGCTCGACGGGGCCAAAGGTTCGGTTGGCGATGACGCGTAGCGCGGCAAGGTCGGCGAGCAGACCCAGCGCATTCGCGCCGCTGAAGGGGCCGATGCGGAGCTGGTGTTCGTAGTGCAGGCCGATGCGAAGATGATGAGCAGGCTGGTAGTGCGTCGCGCCGTCGTCCTCTCGCTTCATCTGGGGCGCTTGGCTGAACGGCAGCAAAGGCCAGAGGAGCGCGGTCAGGTTCAGACGCACGGGACCGTGTTGACTCTCCGCCTGTCCGTTGATCTGCCAGAAGCTGAAGTCCGTCGCGACGCCGCCCGCGAAGCGACCGAACAATCCCAACGTCATGCCATACGGAAAGACGGCGGCGGTGTCGCGCTGGTCCGTCTTGGGCAGCACCATCAAGTGCCCGTAGGCATGCGCGCCGAAGTCGTCGATGTCGAGGCATCCGACGAGGTTGCTCTCGCAGAGCGGGCTGTAGTGCGGCAGCAGCGCGGGCTGCGGCATCAGGCGCGGGTCGGCGGTAGCGGCGGGTTCCCACGCGGCCAGTGCAGAGAAGGCCGCAACGAGGAGAAAGAACCGGATCAGACTTCGTGCTGCTTGCGGACCGGGCTTGGTCATCGGCGGGCTCATCAGTTGCCCTCATGCTGCGAGTCGCTTTTCTTTTTGGGAACTACAACACTTTGCGTAACCAGACCCGAACCAAAACAGAACCGAGGTTAAACCCGCGCACCTGACAACTCCCCGTCGAGAACGAATTTCAAGAAGCGCCAACCGAACCAAAAACAGAACCGGAACCGAACCAAAACAGAACCTGGCTCGACAACGGCTGCACGCGCAACATGTCGCTCCGTCGGTGATTCTAGATCTATGACCGCATGGCCGTGCTATGAACCGCCCTGTTCTTGGTCTGGAGTCCGTCATGTCCGCACAGCCCGCCGCGCTCCCCCGACACACATCAAGTCCGAGCATTCCCAACGAGAGCACCACGCTGGAGCAGATCCAGGTGAAGCTTGTCGAAGCGCTTCACGAGATGCAGAAGGATACCGAGTCCCCAATCAGAAACCTGGCCGACTCGATCCGCTTCGTGCGCAAAGCGCTGACGCTGGTCGGCGACCCTGACGACATCTCCGAAGTCGGGCCGGTTGATTGGTCCGCATTCGCTGCGCTGCTGCGCGAGCGTCGCAACGCGGCCAAGATGTCGCAGGAAGTGCTGGCTGAGAAAGTGGACGTGACCGCGACGATGATCCGTCACATCGAGAGCCAGCGCAGGCGCCCCGGCCGCGGCCTGATGCTCAAGCTCCTGGCTGTCTCCGAGTTGGATCTGCGGGTCAGTGACATCGAGCTGGACGCGGAGCAGAGCGACGGCGCGGCCTGGACGCCGACCTCGTGGTTTGCGCCCAAGTACGATCCCGTGGCCATGGTGTCGGACATGGTCGAAGTCCTAAACGGCGCGGGAGGGCAAGTGGAACAGACGCTGCTCTACTTCGATCCGCAGAGTGCCGCTGATTTCCTCGCAACGTGCAACTCCGCTGCCTACGTCGCGGCCTACCGAACCAACGTCCCGCTGGCGACCATCGCGCGTCATCTCGGCGAGCAGCTCGGCCCGCGTCCGCTTCGCGTCAACGTCCTCGGCTGCGGCGACGGCAAAGCCGAAGTGTTGCTGGTCGAGCACTTGATCCGCAGCGCTCCGCGTCCGCCCAAGGTCGAGCTTTACCTGCTCGACATCAGCCACGTCTTGCTCAACGCCGCCTACAAGCACGCGACCGAGACGCTGCACGACGTACCCGTGCGGACCATTCATGGCAACTTCCACGATCTGCCGCGCTACTCGATGCTGACGCAAGCGCGGGGGCAGCATCGGATCTACACGCTGCTTGGGTTCACGCTTGTCAACTTGCGCGACGAGGTACGTTTCTTTCGCGACACGCTGAGCTGCTGCGCCCCAGGCGACTACTTTCTTTGCGACATCTTGATCGCACACGCGTCGCCGAATCGCCCCGACGAGATCGAACGAGTCGACCCCGCTCTAAAGACCAACATCCGCCCTTCGCATGCCGCATTCCTCAGCGGCCCTCTCCGCCGGTACTGCCGCGGCCTCAGCGAGGTCGAGCTGCACTTGGAGCTCGACACCCGCTGCCCCGTTCCTGGCAGCTACGGCCTCGACTTCATCGCCACCGCCAAGATGCAAAGCGGAGCGCCAGAACGGCGGTTCCTCATGTTTCGCACCCGTCGCTATGATCCCGAGAAGCTCGCTGGCAGCCTTACCGCCGTGGGTTGGCATCCTGACCTTGTAATTCCCTATGGCCACAGTGATGACGGAAAGCCCACTATGGCGCTTATGCTGTTTCGAAAACAGTAATCGCGAACAACTCGCTTCATTGACTCATAGCGATATCAGGATAATCAAATCGGCGAACGCGCAAACAGATGCCTCCGCACGCAACCTCACACCCCGGTTTGCCGTGGCAAGGTGCCCAACGCCTACATGCTGGCTCCTGCAGCGTGGCTCCGGTGCAGGGCCGCAAAGCGTTCACGCGATAAGCGTCTTTTTCCGATCCGACCCGTGGCGCAAGTCTGCCACGCTCCGGCAGCTCGGGAGGAAGTCCACTCGTGCGGACCAGCCAAGCTGCCGCAACAAATTGAACCCGTGACCTGTCTTCTCAATAATCTACCAACATTCCGTCAATTAACTGTACATCTTCGCCAGGATGGATTATCAGCATAAAAATTGCATATCAGCCGAATTCAATTTGTTGTTGCAGTTTGCTGCTGTAGGTGGGCTGGCTTGGCCGCCTTCGTGGAAGCGGGTCGATATCAGGGAATCGCTCACCAAAGCCGGCGCTGACTGTACCGAGCGATCATCGGGGGCTGGCCACCACCCGCGTCTACCGAGGACAGCTCTGAATTAGCCCTGCCGAGATTGAAGGCCAGCCTTAAAAACACAATGTAAAATCGCCGGTTACCTGATAAGATAAAATTCATTTGCGCGACGCAATTCTTTATGTAACAATTCTAAACCATCAGGAGCTTATATCATGATGTATTATTATTGCGAACGCTGTAATCGCGCTATCAAGAAGCCTTATCCATCAAAAAAGTACTGCAGCGTAGGCTGCCGTGAGAACAGTCGTCAATTGCGTGTCGAAGAACAAGAGATTCAGTTCTGGAACAGCATCAAGCCGCTCGTAGTCACCGCCGACGAACAGCAGGTACTCGACCAGATGGACCCCGCTCCTCGCGCCGGCCTGGTGATTGAGCGCATGGCCCCGTCAGGAGCGGTCGGCTACCGAGTCGGGTGCCGGCGCATCGGCTCAGAGGCCTATACCGTGCATTGGTTTCCGACGGCCCGCCAGCGCCCTCCCTCCCTATTCAAGCTGAACCCCGTCGAACTCCCTCTCGAGATCCCATGCCCGGCGGAGTACGTCGTCGTTTACTTCGACGCCAGTGGAAGACCCTTCGCCACGCCGTGCTTCAAGCTGTTTCTGCGTGGCCGCGTAATCAGCGTGAACTGGAGCGACGGAGATCGCCGGCTCCTGATCGTCCGATCCTCTTCGTGAGCAAAGCACGGCGACGCCGGGCCGTAGCCTCGCTTCCCTTTCGCGCCGCCTTGGAAATGACGCGCTCATGTCGCGACGATTCAAAAAGCTGGTCGACAGATTAGCAGCCGTCAATTGGCAGCCGAAGTTGACCGTGCCGTAAGCGCTGGGACTGGGGCACCCGAGGATGGCGCTGATGCTATTTCGTAACGCCAATCGTGATGCCGAGCAGCCATTACGGGATAGCGAGTAAGCCCCTATGCAGCATCCCGCTTGAATCAAACCGCAGCTCGACGCGACATTATCCCCCTCATAATGTCGTGCAATCGAAACGACCCACAAGTACCCACGCTTTTGTGCTTAATCGCACATTTAATCTCATCAGGAGGCTCCAGCCCGCGAAGGCCGAATTAAGCCACCCCCGTCTGAGAAAAATAAGTCCTTGACACGGACGTGAACGAAGACGGTCGTGTGGACTTGATTATCAATCGGCAGCGAACCAAGCATGGACCGGATGCGGGAATTGATATTTTGCTCAATCAGGGAAATGGTCGTTTTCACGCTGAACCGCGCCTGATAGTTGGCCAGAATCCAACATGCGCATATGTTTCCGATCTCGATGGAGATCATCACCTCGACCTAGTCGTTGTCGATTCTTTCCAGAAGAACTATGTAGATGAAATCAGCGTACTACATGGCGCTGGTGATGGTACCTTCTTACTTCCTCCTATCACCACGCTTTCAATCAAACAAGAAACACAGAGATTGATACTGATTGATTTTGAAAAAGATTCTTTGCCGGAAATTATTACTCTATCTAGCTGGGAATCGAAAATTCAGATTTTTCCAAATCTTGGTCGGGGATTATTTGGCGACCATCATGATATTTATGCGGGAAAGTATGCTCGTGACTTAATCGCTGTTGATCTCGACCACGATGGTCAAGCAGAGTTGGTCTCTACGGCAGGGCTCAGTGTTCGAATCTATCAGTGCGATAAAACGACGAAGGCTTGGACGCTGGCTGCCGAGATAAATACGCCCGGAGCTGGACCAATCACAGTCGCGGATTTCGACAACGATGGATATGTTGATATCATAGTCACCAGTCCCGCAGGATTGACCCTGTTAAGGGGACAAACTGCTGGTTGGCCACGGCCCCCTGAGAGCATCGTCTCATAGCAGCTCCACAGTTTATCAAGAGCGGGACGAGCAGCACGTCACAGCAGGTCAGGCTGCGGACCCGATTCCGCCCTCCTGTCATTGCGACACCAGACTCCGGCACGTCCTGACCGGCACTCATCAAGATTCCAGACAACCGCCGAGCGCTAGACCTACATCTCCTTTCGCAGGTACGCAGCCCCTCATGCTCGGAATCTAATCACTGACTTAGTGCAAGCCTCGACGGCATTCTGCTTGCCGATGCAAGGCACTACGCTAGTCGTCGCGGCGATGCTCAAGCTCGCGTTCCGCATCTCACCGCTTTGCCGCATCTCCCCGCTCTGCCTCATCCATCCACTCTCTGCTGCCAAGGTGACATGGCCTGCAACTGGCTCTCAGAAGGCGAAGATGATACCGAACGACACGACGTGACCAGACAACCAGCAGTCGTAGCTCGGCACCTCGCCTCCGAGACTGACCCGGTTCCAAACTTCCTCCACAACTTCGCACCCTGAGCTCTTTCTCGTCTGCCGTGCGGGCGGTTTTACCTTTCCGCATGGCCACAAACCCACTAAAAATCTCCGACAGCGACCCCACTGAGCCTACGCGGGCATACCTGCAGCGCGAGCCCCTATATGGCGCGAAGCAGCCCCCTCGGCATGGCGGGTCGTTGATGCAAGGATCACGAAGAACGCGGCCCGGCTTGCAGCAAGAGCCGCGTTCAAAGCGTGGGTGGGAATGTGAATGTGGACACCTAGCGGCTCTGGCGGGCTCTGCGTGCCGTTTGGGTGCGTTTGCTGGGTCGTGCGCGTTCCATTGCAGCGGGGTCAGTGCTGGTCAGTCGCAATGTTGGCGTCTACTGGCGGTTTGGGAGTGGCGGCAACAGGAGGATGACGGTCAGCTGCGTTTCCCAAGCGATTGAGTCGCCGCTAATTTGGGGCCTTGCCGGAGCGGGGGCCTCAGTCATGCCTTCGGCTTCGGTAGCTGTTTTTGGAAGATGAAGGCTGATTGTGGGCGTGTGTTGGAGCCTGTGAATGGGAAGTGCCCTACTTGCTCCCACCCGAGGCTTTGCATGCAGCGCGTCAAGCTCTCGGGCTTGTAGCGACGGATCTGGTGCATACAGAACTCCTTCGTCTTCATTCCTAGCAACTGAACCTTGGCGATAAACTGGAGTCCGTAGCTACCAACGAGCGGGCGATTGACATCAAGCCGGTAGGAAAATGTGATGTTCTGTGCGTCGGCGCAGTAGCGCTGAATAGGGCCTCCTAGCCAGCGCTGAAGGCCATCGGGAACGGGCTTGGCGAGCGCGGGATCATGTCGATAGATCTCTGCCGGGTCCATCGAATCCGTGAAAACACCACCCGCGTCGAAGATCAGAAGATCTCCCGGTGCTGCGCCGGAAAAGGCGTTCTGGAAGAACTGCGGCTCGTTGTCCAGGTTCCCAATTGTGCCCCCAAGCATCATGTAGACCCGACGGCGATGCGAGCGCGCGGGCGTGTAGTGAAGCTGCAAGTACCTGGGCAAGTGATGGAAGTTCCCCTGGATGCCACAGACGAAGATTCTGTCGTCATCGCTGAAGGTATCGACGGCATGGCGGAAGCCTCGGCTCAGCAGCGGCTGGCTGGCGTCCAGCAGATAGAAGCGGATGTTGGGGCGGTCGTTCTCTTCTAAAATGTGCTGAACCAGCTTTACCTCTGCCTTCCCATCCCCCGGCCCCAGCGCAATCAGATCAAGGCCCGCCGGTCCGAGCACTTCGCGAATGGTCCTCGCAATCGCAGCGTGCGGCATGCTCTCGCGGAACGCAGCGACGTAGCTTGGCGTGTTCGAGTTCTGAATCCAGTCGAGAGCACTCTTAGGGTCAAGGTACACATAGGTCTGCTCAAGGGAGCCACCACTTCCGTTTAGCTGCTGCCCCAAGTCAGACATCATCGACACAGCGTCAAACCCCGGCGACATATACCAATTAGGCGCAAGGCGGTGGCTGTTCTCCTTAACCGAAGGCAGCGTTGTAATCTCCGCCGGAACTAGCTTTAGGTCAGGCACCGAACACAGCGCCAGGAGTGAGCTACGCGACGGCATGTTCCACCCTTGCTCCAGCTTGCAGATCAAACTCAGCGACAGGCCCGCATAGTCTGCTAGCTGCCGCTGCGTCAGTCCGGCCTCTTCTCGGTGATGCTGCAAGACATCGCCGAACCGACGCGCACCGCTGGTTTCCCTTTCGGGGGCAAAGTGAACATATAGGAACTGAAGAACCTGCTGCTGAAAGAGCACAAGCTCCTCATGTGCCTTGCGCTTCTCGGGATCTTTGCCGGGCGATAGGTCGGCGAGCGCCTGTAGCCCTTGCCGCAGATGAAACAGGGCGGCTTGGTAAGGCGAAGGTTCGCTGGTGTCATCTGCAACGACAGACGGAAACTCTGACGACACAGCGGCGCTTGGTTGCATGGCAGTGGCTCCGAGGGCTGGGTGACGAACTCATCTGTATCATTTGAAATGCTACAAGGTTAGCTTGGCTTTTGAGCACGTAGCTCCCGAGACTGCAAGCGTAAATACGGGGTAATCAGCGGCGAGAGAATTTACCTCTGCGCTTCCCCTCCCTGCACTGCTTCATCGGGAGACTTCATGACCATCAAAGGCCACTGTTTGCCTGTTTCTACCTGCCGCCCTCATGCCGTCCTTCTGGCAGCGCTCCAGCGACGCTTCCCAAGTCTGTGTCACCCAATCGGCTTCTACACCGTCTGCCTAGCTGTCTTCTGCGAGCGGTGCGCGGCCTACATCCTCGGTGCGTCCATGATCCTCTTGCTCGGCGCGCGGTACGGGTACACTACCGGCGACGCGCTGCGCTTGGCCGCACTGGTAAACGCGGTGAATTACCTGGGCACCCTACCGGGAGGGCTGGCGGTCGACCATGTCCTTGATGCGCGTCGGGCCTTAGGAGCCGGGATGGCGCTGCTGGCTCTTGGCTATGCTGCGCTGACGCTCTCGGCACCGGGGGCGCTGTGGTTGTCGCTCCTCCTATTGGCGCTGGGTCACGCGCTGTTTAAGCCCAGCACGCAAGCTGTGATCGTGAGGCTGTACGCGCCAGATGATGCACGTCTCGACGCTGCGCAGGTCGCGTTCTACTTGGCTGTGAATGCTGGAGCTGCGCTCGGTGCGGGCATCGCTGGGCTACTTGTACGTGGTCGAGACTGGCGCGCATCCTTCGCTGTTGCTGCTGCCGTCATGCTAGCGGGGCGTATCGTGCTGGCTCTCGGACGGCACACTCTTCAGCTGCGCCCGCTGGGCCACGCGGTCAGCTCAACCAACCTGCCTATTTCCGTCTCTCTGTCCTCATTGCGACGCGCAAAAATCATGGCCGCGCTCACGCTGGCGATGATGCTTTACACGGTTGGATTCGGACAAGCTGAGGGCTCGCTATTCCTTTGGGCGCAAGACAGGACCGACAGAGTCCTCCTCGGCTTCGAGATTCCCGCCGCTTGGTTCGTTGGCCTGCCTGCGCTGCTGGTGCTCATCCTTGCGCCTGTGCAGCTCGCGCTTCTGCCCTGGCTGCAGCATCGGGTCGACACGCTTCGGCTTGTGGCGTGGGGCCTAATCGCCGTCGTGCTGGCCTTCGTCGTCATGATTCCTCCGACCCTGTGGAGCGGTGGCCACCGCGTGAGCATGGCGTGGCTCATTGCCTGCATGACGTTGCTGGTCGTAGGCGAGCTGCTGGTTGCGCCGCTTGGACTGTCGATGATGCTGCGACTTACCCCGCCGCGCTTCGTCGGCGTGGTAGCGGGGGCTTGGTACGTATCCAAGGCGCTCGGCTTCTGGCTGGCCGGAGAGCTTGGCGCGCTGGTTGTTCGATAACCGCAGATAGGCGGGTTTGAAATTGCGCATACAGCCGCACAGGTCAGCCGTGACTGCCAAAAAGAACGCAATGGCTTCCCACTGTTGACGGATTCACGTTTTGTGACGGCTCGACGACAGCTAAAGTAGCACCAAGCCATTTTAGGAGTCGCGATGCAGCCCATGATCCAGCGCGTGCGGCACTGTGTTTTGTGCGGAGGAGACATTGCCAGCGGTGGCCGCATCGATCGCCGCTACTGTTCCGGTAGCTGCCGCACGCTTGCCTACCGCGCACGCCTGCAGCAGCACGCAAAGGAGCCGGAAAGCATCGCCCCGCCTCCGTGGTCTGTAGTGCGGCTGCCGCCCTTCTCAAGCGCACTGGCTGCGTTGGGGGAACTACAGAGCCGCATCGCGCTCCTGACCACGCAGCTAACCGAACAGGAACGGGACCACCGCAAGGAACTGCATGTAGGGCAGAACAGTACTTTCGCGCAGCAGCCAACACGAAGAGAGGCAGAGGCGCAGGAAGCGGCCCAAGCCGCACAGACGGAAGCAGAAGCCCGTCAGCGTATCAGCGACCAATTGCAGACCGAGTCCGCCGCAGAAATCTCACGGCTGCGCGAACAGCTCGCAAGAACGCAGCAAGAGCGCGTGAAAGAGGAAGAACGAGCGCGTGCCTGTCAGCAAGTTATCTCGGCTGCTCAGACGCGAATCCAGGAGCTAGAGAGCCGCTTGCAAAGCGTAGAAAGCCAGATCCAAGAAGCACGACAACAGGTAAGGCTCGCACCGGCCCCCATAACATATCAGCGACAACACGAGCCGGGACATCTCCCATCTACAACTGAATCACTTGCGCGGGACGTGCTTACTGCGTTCCGCCGCGCACTCCTTGCCAATTCAAACGAGCCATCTGCCGCGCTGCAAACCACCCTTGATGACATTGAAGCGGAACTGTTCACCGTAGCTCGTTTTGCGGCGCACCTACACGTTGTCGCGCTGTTGGATAGGAGCACCCAGCCGGACCACAAGCACGAAGCAGAACGGATTACTGCGCACCTAAAGCGCGGCTTCGCGGAACGCCCAGAGCTGGGACCACCAAGGCTTACAGAGTGGCTGCAGCGCAACGAAGCACTGACGATGAAGCTGTCGCAGGCAATTTGCCAAGCGCTCGACGCGCGTCTGTTAAGGAATCTACCGGCAGCAATCTCGGAGCCCGTAAATCCATCGCCTGATTTGCGAGCCGCAATCGCGCAGCGAGACGCAGCGCATGCCATGCTGAGCGATGTTCATGCGCAACTGCAAGCAGCAGAAGAGGGTTTGAAAAGACTAGCATCAGCGACGAAAAAATCTGACACACTCCCATCAGATGCCGGGGCTGACATCGAGGCGCTGCTTGTACTTATGCGCGACAAAGTGCGGCTGACTCACAAGGTGGGATATCGCCATCTAATGAACGGCCACATCTGGAATGGCCCCGCCGTCACCACGGAGCGACCCGAAGCAAAAGACGTAGAGCGGCTAGCTCGCGAAGAAGCAGCCCACGCCCGAAAATCCTACATCGAACACCCACCCAGCGGCCTCCCACTTCGCCCGACATGGATACGCGAAGGAGTCGTCATGGACGACTTCAGCGAGTTGGAACTGCGCGTCCAAGTGACCGTAGAAGTTTCGAAGCTGCGACACCAGCTAGAGAAGTTTTCCGCGCAGAAGTGAGCCACATACTTACTTGCAGCGACCTCATCGCATGTGTCGCGCTGCAAGCGATGGAGCGGCAGAAACTACTGCTGAGGTTCCGCGCTGCGCGTAGCTGTCGCGCTGACATGAGTGCAGAGGCTGGCGTACTAGATGGCCACAGTTTGAAACGCGAAGCGTGCAGTTTTGTGCCGGTGGTCGCACGCAGTTCTTCCTCGACGAAAGACCCCCCTTTTACAGCGCGCAGTTTCCGTGCTCGTGTTAGCAGCTTGGCTCGCGGTTGAAACGGCAACGGCAGCTCACAGAAACGCGAAGCGTGCTGCGACTTGCTACGCAAAGGCTGCCACGCCTACGTGTGGGTAGTAGAGGAATCTATCGGTTGCTGGCGCTGAAAAAATCCGGGTTACTGCGTGGCCGTCACGGCACTTCCTACTGCGTGATGCTGCCGTCACATCACGGAATATCCCAGCGATGCGACTAGGGAATCTGCTGCGTGAGCAGACAGTAGAACCGTGACGCATCACGGCAACGGCAGCGCTGGCAACACCTCAGAGGCGACATGCGGGTAGAAGGCATCATGCAGGAAGAAAGGTGGCCCGTGCGTGATATCAGGACGACGGAGTGCGACTTGGCTGGCGGTCTCACGGCAACGTCACGCCAGCTGGCTCTGATATCACGGCATGCTCACATCTCCCGGAGCGCGATGTCGACGTGATATCACCTCGTCGGCCATGGTAATATCACGGCGATGTCGCAGAACTGCGCGGTGATGTTGTCTCGTAATCGCGCCCGCAGAGATGAAGGGGCGCTCCATGTATCGACCATTTCGGGGAGCAGACCGGGCGGCTTTGGCGATGGATGGTTCTGCGAAGCAAGCAGAACCTGCTGCTTACCTCGAGCCCAGCAGATGAGCTGTTAACAACGCTGGAAGGTCACTGAGCCGACAACAGTTCAGCGTTGCTTGGGCTGTCCGATGTCCGCAAGCACGTGTTGCCAGATGAACTTCAGTGGTAAGCTAGCAGCACCGAGTTAGAGCACGTTTTGTGAAGAACGAGCTGCCCGCAGACAGGTCGGACTAATATTATTTAGGGCCCCATAGAGCAGTTTTTGGTGAGCAGATCAAGACCGGTAAAGGTGGAGCGGAGCAGAGTGCCGGAAAGGTAGAGCGGAGCAGAGTGCAGTAAAGGTAGAGCGGAGCAGAGTGCCGGAAAGAAGTCACGCATCGGAGGGCGGGAAAGAAGTCATGGAACGGAGTCACGCAATGACTGCACGACGGGCTAGCTTTTCAGGGCCAGCGTGCAAGGGGCAAGCCAGCGGGGCAGTCTGCGACGCCACGCGCACCTTCGTTGGCCTCCTTCCAAGACTCCTAGCGTTACTCCCTAGCGTTACTCCCTAGCGTTACTCCCTTGCTTTGCTCCCTAGCGTTACTCCCTTCAAAGACTCCCTTCAAAGACTCCCTTCAAAGACTCCCCGGCCAACCTCCCTTGTTGGATTTCCTTGCGTGACTCCCCCGGCCCCTGCCGACCCAGCTGCACCAGGAAGATCTTAAGCGTGAAGTGCCCGGGTTTGAGACGAGCGGTTAAATTCGGTCAAGGTCCTACATCTGAAAGCTGAAACAGCAGCAGCGCCCTGGCTCCGCTTTCGATAGTTTCGATATGTCGCCAGCCGAGCCCACCGAGAAGCGCGCTCAACACATCGGGCTGATAGTGGCGACGGCGGAAGACCGAGAAAGCGCGCTCTTGGCGATTGCTGGTGCGCACGGTCGCGACTACATCCACCACCACTGAGGCCACAGCAGATGCAGGCCGGTGCGTCGTCGCGGTGATTGCAATGTGCGTCGGGTCGGGGCAGTGACGCGCGACCAGCCCGCCAAGCCAAGAGCGCACCCCCGCCGACGCCACCGCAGCCGGGGCCGCGTCAGGCAGTACAACATCCAGCAGCAGCAGATCACCGGGGACGGCAGCAGCGGCCAAACCATACTGGAAAAAGCGAGCCTCGCTCTCGTCCAAGTCGCTGAGGGCGAAGACGGCCCAGAGACGACGGCTGCCGGGCTGGCTAACTCGCACGATGTCTGCGGACAATAGAGGCAGCTCGAGCAGCTGCCCGAGCACTCCCCAAGCACCGGGCAAGCGCTGACTGATGACGGCATGAGCAAGCAGCGGCAGGCTTGAATCCACCAAGCACCGGTCCACCCGCTTACATCGGCGGTCCGTCAGTAGCGCACCGGTCAAAGCGTCAACCTTGCCCGCATCAACACCCAGCGCGACTAGCTGGACGGCGTTGGTGTGCGCGGCTGAAAGAACAAGCGCGGCCAGCTTGTCCACCGTCGCCGCCGACCAGCAACCCGCCTCGGACAGCTTGAGATACGCGGCGGCGCTGTAGCAGTCCGCGTAAGCGTAGGCTTGTGGCATATACCCCCCGGCACCGTCGAAGAAGCGCCGAAGGTCCGCGACCGCTGCAAGTGGACTGCAGCCATCCGAGACGATGATGCCCGGCGGCGTGATTCCCTGCGTCGCAGGTTCGCGCTCGTCGGACAGGTCCGCCCAAGAGAGCCGCAGCTCTGAGATTTCAAAGAGGCGCAACAGCGTCGCGCGGCTGACTTTGTGGCGACCCGTCTCGATAAACTTAATCGTCGAATCGGAGAGCCGCGCGCGCTTGGCTAGCTTCACCCTCGACCACGCCAGCAGGTTGCGACGGTCGCGCAACAGCAGCCCAAACGCGACCCACGCCGGACTTACGGCGGACATACCCGAAAACCCAGCAGCGTCAGCACCAGCATCCGATAAGGCGCGGGAATCCAGCTCGGTTGCTCCGTCGCTGGCTGATTGCGGACTAGCGCCA
>WBZX01001055.1_pt1 | contig 19502 bp, 11 predicted proteins | sample 5204211 | NCBI WGS metagenome assembly WBZX01 (sample SAMN12344362, study PRJNA552823) | activated sludge metagenome | biome: Activated sludge suspended growth; feature: Nitrification reactor; material: Wastewater; isolation source: activated sludge from nitrification reactor of wastewater... | reverse complement strand
GGCTCGGCAGCTACGAGCCCGCGCGCGCCTCGGCGTCGTCGTGGCTGTACGGACTCGCGCGCGGGGTCGCGGCCAACTGGCGCCGGGCCCACGACCGCGGGCGGCGTCGACTCGCCGCGGTCGAGCCGTGGGTCGGCGACGTCGATCCCGAGCACGAGCTGGCACGCGCGCGCGCGTCGGCGCTGGTCGAGACGTTCCTCGCCGGCCTCGACCCCGAGCAGCGCGAGGTCTTCGTGCTGTGCGAGATCGAGGGTCTACGCGGCGCCGAGATCGCGGCCTGCTTGGGCCTGGGTCCGAACCAGGTCTACTCGAAGCTGCGGCTCGCACGGCGTCACTTCGTCGAGTTCCTCGCCGGCCACGGCGTGCGCATCGACCCGGAGGCGCGATGAGTCGCCGTGAACCCGTCGACCCGCCGCTGCCCCCGGCCGCGCGCGCGCTGCTGGCCGCGTATCGCGGCGATCGTCGCATGCCGAGGGCCGCGTTCGCGCGGGTCGAGCGACGGCTCGAGCACCCCGCGGCGCACGGCATGCGCGTCGCGGTGATCGCCGTGGCCGCGGCCGCAGTCACGATCGCAGCGCTGATGGGACTGCAGTCGATCACGACGCCGCGCACGGACGCGGCGGTCGAGCACGACCTCGCCAGCGACGTGCGCGACGCTCCGCCGACGCCGGCGCGGGCGACCGAAGCCGAGCGCGGTCATGCGACGACCGTCGGCGATCCCGACGAGCGCACGCCGCCGGTCGCCGAGCCGCCGTCGTCGGCCGCCACGCTGACCCCGGGCGCGTCGCGGCCGACCGGCGCGGCTGCATCAACGCCCGCGCAGCGTCCGCGCGCGCGCCCGGACACGCCCGACGACGACGACGCGCGCACGCCGGCGACTGGCGGCGACGCGACCGAGGTGGCCTCGACGTTGGCGATCGAGCGGACGCTGCTCGGCCGCGCGCAGCGGGCACTGACCGCGGGCGAGCTCGCGGCCGCACGCAGCATCGCCGACGAGCATCGCCGACGCTTCCCGGGCGGCGTGCTGCGGCCGGAGCTCGACGCGATCGACACCGTCGCGCGCTGCCGCGGCGGTGTCGGCGAGGGGCCCGCGCTGGCCTCGGCGTTCGCGGCCACGCACCCGGGCTCGCCCCTGCGGGCGACCGTGGACGAGGCCTGCGCGCGGCGGTGAAATTTTCTTCGGCCGCCGGTGCTGAAGCCGGCGCTCGGCGAACAACCACGGTCATGGCACGATGGATGGACATGGGTCGCATGGTGGGGTTGGTCTCGGGTTGGGCGTGGATGGCAGCGCTGACAGGCTGCGTGCTGGGCGAGAAGGGCGTCGGCATCGAGAGTGACAGCGACGCGGCGTCGTCGTCGGGCGGCACCGCGATGGGCACCGCGAGCGACGCCAGCATGAGCTCGACGTCGGCCGGCTCGGCGAGCGCGACCGGCAGCGACGACACGACCTCGGGCGGCACCGACGATTCCGCCGAGGGCACCGACAGCGCGACCACGACCGGCGGCTGTCCCAACCCCGACGTTTGCGACGGACCCGAGCAGGGCTTCGAGCAGAACATCGTCGCGGCCGGCGGTTGTGGCAACGTCGAGGTGTGGGCCGCCGATGGTGTGCTGCACGTGCTCGGGGTCCACACCGACGACATGAGCGACGTCATCGGTCAGGCCGCCGCGGCCGGAGCCCCCATCGAGCTCGAGCTCGACCTCGCCACTGCAGAGGTGTTTGCGACCATCGCCGTCGGCGAGGACGCCGACGTGATGCAGTGCACGGACTACCTCGCCCCGGAGACCGATCCGTTCGTGATCTACTGGCTCGCGACCAGCGGCACCGTCACGATGGTGGTCGATCCGCCCGACGAGAACGGCATCACGACCGTCGACGTGACGCTGACCGATGCCGTCTTCTCGCCGCCCAAGGGCGGCGACGAGGTCACCGTGCCGTCGTTCGTGTGGACCGACGTGCAAGTGGGCTGGCTGCCGGGCTGACGCACGCAGGGTGGTTGCGAACGCGCTACGCTGGCGCGTCCCGTGGCCGCGAAGCTCCGTCTCGACCTGCTCGCCGTCGTGGCCCTGGTGGGTTGGTTGCTGTGGCCGATCCCGTGGCAGCCACCGCTGTCCCAGGATCACACCGTCCACCTGACGCGGGCGTATCTGCTCGGGCAGCAGCTCGCGCAGGGGCACCTGTCGGGGTGGAGCTCGTGCTGGTACTTCGGGTCGCCGACCGGTGAGCTCTATCCGCCGCTGGGCGACCTCGCGGTGGTGCTCGTGCGCGCGGCCAGTCTCACGCTGCTGCCGTGGCCGCAGGCCTACGCGTGGGTGTTCTTCGCGGCGGTGTGCACGATCGGCATCGCGATGGTGCAGACCAGCCGCGCGCTGGGGTGGGGCAGCGCGCCGGGCCTGGTGGCCGCGGCCGCGCTGCTGCTCGATCCGGGGGCGCCGCGCGAGGGTGGCTTTGCCTTCACCGTGACCTTCGGCGTGTGGCTGCAGCCGCTGTCGGCGGCGCTGCTGTGGTGGGCGCTGGCGCTGTGGTTCCGCGGGCTGCACCGCGCGCGCGCCGACGTGCACAGCCTCGTACTCGGCAGCGGCTTGGCCGCGCTGGCGCTGGTGACCCACCCGGCGGCCTTGCCGACGCTCGCGCTCGCGATCCTGCCATTGGCGTGGTTCGCGGCGAGAGCGGGCCAACGCGTCGCGACCGCGGTGCGACTGGGCCTCGCGTTGCTCTGCGCGCTCGCGCTGGTCGGCGCATGGTGGCTGCCGCTGTTGGCGATGCGCGACGCGATGGCCAACTTCGGCGTGCTGCACCGACCGCTCGCCGACATGCTGCACGATGCGGCGCGCGGCGAGCTGTTCGCCCACCTGTCGCCCGCGCTGGGCTACGCGGGCTTGGGCGCGATGTTCGTCGCGCTGTGGTGCCGCGCACGCGCGCCGTTCGCCGCGTTCGCGGCGGTGGTCGCTGCCACGCTGTGGCTGGTCGCGAGTGCCGATCTCTACATCTGGCTGCGACCCGATCGCATCAGCGAGGGCTTCGCGGCGCTGCAGTGGCAGCGCCTGCTCATCGGCGCCAAGCCGGGCGTGATGCTGTGCGTGGGCTGGGCCGCGGTCGCGCTGGTGCGGGCGGCGAGGCGCCCCACGCGGCCGTGGCGGCGCCGGCTCGCGACCGCGACGGTGGCGGTGGCCTGCGGCGTCGTGACGCTCGACGTCGCACGGGTCGCGCGCGACGGTGGCGTGGGCACCATCGCGCGCGCGCGCGCCGGCGAGAGCCCCGAGGCGCTCGCGTTCGAGCGCGACTGGGCCGACGCGCTGACGTGGCTGCGCACCCAGTGGCAGCACCGCGACGGCTTCTATCGGATCGCCTACGAGACCGTCTCACGCCACGGCCATGGCCTCGCCGACGCGCCCGTGTTCACCGGCGCACCGGCCTACAAGATCGGCTACACGCCGGGTGAGACCTTCGTGCATCGGCTCGACGCCGACGAGCCGACCGTGCTCGATCGCTTGCGCGTGCGCTACCTGGTCACGGTGACCGGCCGCAGCGGCCACGAGGTCGCGCGCTTCGGTGTGATCCGCGTGCTCGAGCGACCGCTGGTGGCGGCCATCGCCGAGCTCGAGGGCCCCGGCAGCCTGCAGATCACGCGCGACGATCCCGACGGCGACGGCGTGGAGCTCGACATCGACGGCAGCGGCCCCGACACCGCGCTGCTGTTCAACCTCGCCGGCTACCCGCGCTGGCGATTGCTGCACGACGGCGAAGAGGTCGCATGGCACGAGCGCGCGATCACCCGCAGTCACCGTCCGCAGCTCGGCTACGGCGACAGTGCGCGACCCGACGAGCCGATCCTGCTCGCGGCCCCGGCCGCGGACGGCCACTGGCAGCTGGTGTACGAGCGCTGGCGCGGCGCCGACATCCTCGGCTGGCTCGCGACGATCACGGCGGCGCTCGTGCTCGCTGCGGCGTGGCGATCGCCCGACCGCGCCGGCGCATGGCTCGACGCGCTGCCGTCGCGGGTGCCGCCGTGGGCACCCGCGGTGCTGGCCGCGATCGCGATCGCGATCGCCGTGCGCGGGCAGCTCGCGGGCCGGCGCGACGAGGCCGACCTCGCCAGCACCCGCGCGTGGGCAGGCGACGCGGCGATCGAGGCGCTCGAGTTCGCCATGCCGCGGATCGATCGCGCGATCGTGCCGGCGCTGGTGCTGCGCAGCGATCACGCCGCACGGGGCAGCGTGACGTTCGATGCGCTCACGCTGCCCGCGATCCTGCACGGCTGGGTCGCGCTCGCCGATCATGACGTGCTGCGAGCGCGCGGCCACGCCGAGCTCGTGCTCGAGGTCCGCGAGCCTACCGGCGACTGGCGGCGACTCGGCACCGTACCGGTACGCATGAACGGCGGCGCGGTCCGCTTCGCGATCCCCACCGCACCCGGCGGGACCGACGACCCCGCGCTGGCGACAGGCGGCGGCCCCGTCGTTGCACGCGCCGTGCTGTCCGCCACACTGCAGGGCACCGCGACGATCGCGTTCGATCTCCAGCTCGCGCCGCCCTGACGTGCGCGCCCGTGGCGGCCCCGAGACAACGACACGGCGGTCGAGCGCTCGACCGGCCCTGGCGTTCGTTGCCCAACGCCTTCGCCATGTGCCAAGCTTCGGGTCACTCGCATGGATTGCCGCCGACGCCACCTTCGACGCGTGTTCGCCCCGACGCTCGCGCCCCTGCTGGGCCTCTCGCTGGCGGGCTGTCCCAAGGACGACGGCGGGGTCCACGGCCAGGAGGGTGGGAGCAGCACCGCGACCCCAGCGGACACCTCGGCGGGCGTCTCGTCGGGTTTCGTGGCCGAGTGCGACCCCGGCGAGATCCGCTGCAAGGACGCGACTGCGCTCGAGCGCTGCGCACCGACCGGCAAGGAGTGGCTGCCGGACCCGTGCCCGAGCAAGACCGTCTGCACGCCCTGCGACAACGACAACTGCACGCAGGATCAATGCCTCGGCCCCTGCGATTCCGAGGACGAGCTGCCGTCGTCGGCGGGGTGCTCGTTCATCGCCAACCGACAGATCCTCCGCGAGCAGAAGTTCTTCGACTCGCTGGTGGTGGCGAACCCGAACTCCGCCGAGATCGCCACCGTGCAGCTGTGGCAGGTGCCCGAGGGCAGCAACCAAGAGGTCGAGGTCGGCGAGGCCGTGATGCTGGCGCCGCTCGAGGTGCACGTGTACGAGCTCGACACCAACTTCGTGCTGTCGGAGAGCTCGGCCTACCGCACCGGCGGCAACTACCGCCTGTCGAGCGACGAGCCGGTCATCGCCTACCACCACGCCCCCGGGCAGCTCAGCAACGGCAACGACTCGTCGATGCTGCTGCCCGAGAGCGCGATGCGGCAGGAGTACGTGGTGATGTCGTACGCCCCCGGCCGCAACCAAGACGGCCAGCCGAGCTACTTCGAGGTCGTCGCGCTGCAGGACTTCACCACCCTCGAGTGGTTCCCGCCGGTCGACACCTCGGGCAACGGCCTGCCGGTGCCGTTCGTCGCCAAGGGCGAGTCGGGCCTGCTCAAGATGAACCGCTACGACACCGTGCGCATCGCCGCCTCGGGCAACAACGAGGAGAACCAAGACCTGCGCGACGTCTCGGGCACCATCGTGAAGGCCGACAAGCCGTTCTGGATCACCTCGGGCACCAAGTGCGCGCGGGTGCCGGTGCGCGACCCGGAGTTGTACCCGAAGGGCCACTGCGACCCGCTGCAGGAGCTGCCGATCCCGCTCGAGTACTGGGGCACGCAGTACGTCGCGCCCGCGTCGCCCGATCGCCACGACGAGGAGTTCCTCCCCGACGGGATGATGCCCGATGGCGAGATCGGCCACGAGCGCCACCACTGGCGCGTGTTCGCGGGCGCCGACGACGTCACGATCACGACCGACCCGCCGCAGCCCGGCACGCCGATCACCCTCGCCAAGCGCGGCGACTTCGCCGAGTTCTCGGTCGCCAACAACACCAGCTTCGTGTTCCAGGGCGACAAGGTCTTCATGCCGGTGCAGTACCTGCAGAGCCAGCGCTGGGACAGCGACATCGACGGCAGCGGCGTCGGCATGGCCGAGCCGGCCAGCGAGTACACCGTGGTCGGTGACCCATCGATGTACCAGATGGTGCCGGTCGAGCAGTTCCTGACCCGCTACGTGTTCGTGCCCGCGGTCGGCTTCCCCATCAACTACGTGCAGGTCATCAAGAAGGCCGGCACCGCGGGTGTGCGCGTCGACGGCGATCTCATCTCCACGTACACGCCGATCACCGGCGAGTGGCAGGTCGCCGACTACGTCATCGACGAGATCCGGCCCGGCGAAGAGGTCTCGGCCCACGTCATCGAGAGCGACGAGCCATTCGGCATCATCCAGGTGGGCTACAGCCCCAACGCCCCCGACGACGACTGCCTGAGGGACGACGTCACGGACGCCACGCCACCGCCGCCGTACCGCTGCCTGTCGTCCTACGCGTACCCCGGCGGCATGAAGAGCGAGCCGATCTTCATCCCTTGACCAAGCCTGGGACCCCGGGCTAGAGCTGCCGCGCCATGGTCGACACAGCCGAGCAGAAGCAGTATTGGGACGCGCCGGGTGAGCGGCGCTCGCCGTGGCACCCCGCGGTGCAGGCCTTCGCCCGCCCGAAGATCGAGATCGCGATCGCGGGCATGGAGCTGCCCGGTGGCGACGCCAAGCCCACGATGCTCGAGGTCGGTGCCGGCAACGGCTACTTCAGCATCATCTTGGCCGAGACCTTCGACCTCACGGTGCTCGACTTCTCGCAGCACATGCTCGACACCAACCCGGTCGACGCGCCCAAGGTCTGCGGCGACGCGCAGGCGCTGAGCCAGCCCGACAAGAGCTTCGACTACGTGTTCTGCGGCAACCTGCTGCACCACCTGCCCGATCCGGTGCAGGCCTGCCGCGAGATGCGTCGGGTCGCACGGCGGCAGGTCGCGCTGGTCGAGCCCAACGCCACCAACCCACTGATGTTCGCCTTCTCCGGCCTCAAGAAGGAGGAGCGGGGCGCGCTCAAGTTCACCGCCAAGCACGTGCGCGGGCTCGCCGAGCAGGCCGGCCTCCACACCCGCATGTTCGTCACGCAGGGCTCCATCGTGCCCAACGCGACCCCGCCGGCGCTGGTGCCGTGGCTGCAGCGGATCGACTTCCGCCAGCCGCTCGGCTTCTATCACATCGGCGTCTTCGACGTCTGACACGCGGCGGCGCAGCGCGAGGCCCGAAGGGCCCCGCACGAACCCTACCTCCCCCGTGGCACGCAGCGGCCCGATCGCGCATCATCGCGACCGCATGATCGCCCGCCGAGCCCCGAGCAGCGCCGCCTCCACGCCGTCGCGGCCTGCGTCCGCGAAGGCCTCCGTGGCCGCGCCGCGCGCGGGCTCGCTGACGCTGCTGCTGGCCGTGCTCGTGGCGCTGGTGGCCGCGCCGTCGTCGGCGGCACCGGCTCGCGGCGCGGCGGCCAAGGCCGACGCGACCCCGTGGGCGAGCGCGGCCGCCCGCGCCAAGGGTCCCGGTCGGTGGAAGCGTGAGCTCGAGCGGCGCCGGGCGATCCTCGCGGGCCACCGCGGCACCGACCCCGCGGCCGTGCTCGCGCTGACCGGCGCGCTCGGTGAGCTCGGCGGCGAGATCGAGCCTGCGACGCTCGCCGGCTTCGTCCAGGGCGTCGCCAAGGACAGCAAGCGCCACCCGCTGGTGCGCAGCTTCGCGGGCTACCTCGCGGCGCGGCTGGCCGAGCAGAAGGGCGATCTGGCGGCCGCCGGCACCCAGCTGCGAGCGCAGGGCTATCTGCTCGACTGGCTGATCGTGGGCCCGTTCGACAACGCCAACCGGGCCGGCGAGGCGACCGCGTATCCACCCGAGCAACAGGCCGCCAAGCTGGCCTTCGATCGCGACGAGACCATGGTCGGCAAGCTCGCGGGCGAGCCGCTTTCGTGGCGCCCATGGGACTACGAGAGCCTGCCGCGCGGCGGCTACGTCGGCTTCGACGATCTGCTGCGACCTGCGGAGCAGGCGGTCGGCTATGCGACCGCGTGGATCCACGTCGACGCCGACACCAAGGCCGCGTTGCACATCGGCACCGCCGGGCCCTACGCGGTCTGGGTCGACGGCACCGAGGTCGGCCGCGGCGACGCCTATCGCGCCCCGGATCCGCTGCAGGACAGCCACCCGATCACGCTGCGCAAGGGCGACAACCGCGTGCTGGTGAAGGTGGCGACGCTCGAGAACATGTGGGGCTTCTTCGCGCGCGTGAGCACGCCCGAGGGCGCGCCGCTCGTCGGCGCGCGCGTGCACGTCGAGCTGGCCAAGGCGCCGCACACCAGCGTGGCCCCGAGCTCGAGCCACACGGTCGCAGCGCTGCGTCGCGCGCTCGAGCAGCGCGCCGACGCGGCCAAGCGCGGCAACGCGGCGCTCGAGCTGGTCGAGTTCTACCGCTACACGCACCCCTTCGATCGCGACGACAAGACCGCCAGCCAACGCGCGGCGCAGGTCGACGCCGCACTCGGCAGCGCCCGCTCGGCGCTGATGCTGGCGATCCTCGAGCCCGACCCCAACGGCAGTCGCAAGGCGCTGGCCGCGGGCGTCGAGCGCTCCCGCAAGCGCGAGCCGGCGCTGCACGGGCAGCTGCTGCTCGAGCTGGCCTGGCGCGAGCGCTCGCTCGGCCTCGAGCAGCGCTACGACGAGCTGCTCGACGAGGCCAACGCGGCGGCGCCCGACGATCCCGTGATCGAGCTCGCGCTCGCCGATCGACTGCGCGAGCGCGGACTGCCATGGGCGGCGCTGCGCTGGACCGAGAGCCTGGCCGGCCGCCACCCGTCGTCGCAGAGCATGCAGCTGGCGCTGGCGTCGGCGCTGCGCGAGCTGGGCCGCACCACCGATGCGCTGGCGATCTACGAGCGCATCGGTCGCGAACACGGCAGCGATCGCGGCACCGTCGCGGCGCGCATCGATGGCCTGCTCGAGCTCGGGCGCGCCGACGAGGCCGCCAAGCTCGCCGACGGTGGCGCGCTCGCGATGCCGGGCCTGCCCGAGGCGCACGCCGAGGTCGCGCGCCTGCAGCAGGCCAACGGCAACCTCGAGGCCGCCCGCGACGCGCTCGCCCGCGCGGTCGCGCTGGCGCCCCAGGACGCCGACCTGCACGCGCGGCTGGGTCGCCTGCTCGCGCGCACAGGTGCGCGCGAGGCCGCGGTCGCGAGCCTCGAGCGCTCGCTCGCGCTCAAGCCCCAGCAGCCCGACGTGCGCGACCTGCTGGCCTCGCTCGACACCCGCGCGGGCAAGGACCTGCTGGCGCGCTGGGGCGTCTCACTCGAGAAGGTCGGCGCCCAGCCGACGCCGGCGGCGTGGAAGGGCCAACAAGCCGGCTTCCTGCACCACCGCATGGCGGTGAAGGTGCTCGCCAACGGCCTCACCGAGCGGCTCGATCACCGCATCATCCGCATCCTCGACGATCGCGGCGTGCGGAGCCAGGCGGTGCAGGCCTACGCCTACGATCCGGCCGAGAGCATGGTCGAGGTCCGCCGCGCCCGCGTGCGCCGCAAGGACGGCACCATCGAGGAGCTCGGTGACGTGCGCACGCTGCAGCTGGCGCAGTCGGGCTACCGCATGTACTACGATCAGCGGCTGATCCAGGTCGGCTTCCCGGGCCTGCGGGTCGGCGACACCCTCGAGGTCGCGTTCTCGCGGCGCGATCTCGCGGCGCGCAACATGTTCGACGAGTACTTCGGTGACGTGCAGGCGCTGTCGGGCACCGAGCCGCGCAAGTTCGTCGAGTACGTGCTCGAGACGCCGGCCGACAAGCCGATCCACTTCAACGTCGAGGTCGCTCGCGCGACCAACCGCGCCGGCACCGTCACGACCTATCGCCACGCGCTGCGCGACGTGCCGGGCATCAAGCCCGAGAACGGCATGCCGGGCTGGATCGAAGTCGCCAAGTTCATCCACGCCAGCACCTACGCCACCTGGGACGACGTCGGTCGCTGGTACTGGGGCCTGGTCAAGGAGCAGCTGCAGGTCGACGACGCCATCAAGGGCGCGGTGAAGGGCGTGCTGGCCAAGCTCCCCGCCGACGCCGACGAGGCCGCCAAGGTCGCGGCGATCTACGAGCACGTGGTCCGCAACACCCGCTATGTCGGGCTCGAGTTCGGCATCCACGGCTACAAGCCGTACCGCACCACCGACGTCTACAGCCGCCGCTTCGGCGACTGCAAGGACAAGGCGAGCCTGCTCAAGGTGATGCTCGCCGAGGCCGGCATCGACAGCCGGCTGGTGCTCGTGCGCACCCGCGACCAGGGCAACGTGCCCGAGCTGCCGGCGTCGCTGGCGGTGTTCAACCACGCCATCACGTACGTGCCGAGCCTCGATCTCTACCTCGACGGCACCGCCGAGTGGGCCGGGCCCCGCGAGCTCCCGAGCGGCGATCAGGGCGCGACCGTGCTGGTCGTCGCCGACGGCAAGGGCGCCAAGCTGGGCAAGATTCCGTTCAGCAAGGCGGGCGACAACGTGCGCGACTCCAAGCAGCGCGTGAAGATCGACGCCGACGGCGACGCCGTGCTCGAGCAGGACCTCGTGGTCGCCGGTGCGGCCGCGGCGGGGGTCCGCTACGAGTTCCAGTCGGAGGGTGAGCGCATCGAGAAGCTGCAGAAGGCGTTCGGCGAGCTCTACCCGGGCGCCACCGTGACCGGGCTCTCCAGTCGCGGCATGGACGACATCCTCGTGCCGCCCGAGCTGCACGCGACCATGAAGGTCGCCGGCTGGGCGCAGGCCCAGGGCGACGGTCGCCGACGCTTCCGCGTGCTCGGCCGCGCCTCGCGACTGACGCAGTCGTTCGCACCGCAAGACGATCGCAAGTACGACCTGCTGATCGACACGCCGTCGGTCGAGCACCACGAGATCAGCTACAGCCTGCCGCGCGGCAAGCGATTCTCGCAGCTGCCGGCGGCCCGCAAGCTCGAAGGGCCGTTCGGTCGCTTCGAGCTGGCGGTCGACGCCACCGACGAAGGTGCCCGCGTGCGCACCACCATCGAGCTCTCCCGCGCGCGCGTCGGCGCCAAGGAGTACCGGGCCTTCCGCGAGTTCCTGCGCGAGGTCGATGCCGGGCTCGAGCAGACCTTCACCGTGGAGGACGCGCGATGATCCGCATGCGTCATGGCCTGCGCGCGGTCGCGACGACCGCCTTGCTGTTGTTGGTGTGCGTGATGGCGGCGTGCCACGGCCGTGGCCGCGGCACCGCCAAGCCCGGCGACGACCCGGACGCGTGGGCGGCTCGGTTGGAGCGCCACCTCGCGCGGCACCCCGACGATCTGGTCGCGGTCCGCGATCTCGCGCTGGTGCGATGGCTGCACCAGGGCCGCACCGACGACGCCATCGGCGGCCTCGATCGCGCGGCGAAGGCCAGCGATCCGCTGGCGGCGGTCGCACGGCTGCGCATCGCCGACGCGCGGCTCGACGGCGAGGCCGCGGTCGCGCAGGCCTACGCGATGCTCGAGCGTGCCGCGGCCGTGCCCGCCGACGCGCCCGATCGCGAGCTGCACGCCGCCGCAGCGATCGTCGCCGCGCGCGTGGTCGCGGGCCTGCACGGCGAGCGCGACGACGACGACGCCCGCTTCGTCGAGATGTTCGATGCGCTGCCCGCCAGGGGTCTGCCGTCGGCCGCCCGCGCGCCGTTGCTCAGCGTGCGCGCCAACATCGAGCGCAACCGCGGCCACGACTACGCCAAGTACTTCCGCGAGCAGGGCTGCGTGCAGCAGTTCGAGGTCGGGCCGATGCAAGGGCGGCAGGGCGAGCTCGAGCTGGCCCGCGATCACGGGCCGTTCGTGGTCGATCCGGCCGGCGACGCCATCGCGCTGGCTTGCGTCGTGCGGCTGTGGAACCCGACCATCCACGCCGGCATCCGGCGCGTGCGCACCCAGCTCACGGTCCCCGGCGACATGCTCGAGCTGGAGCTGTCGGCCGAGGAGCCGATGCGCGCGTGGCTCGACGGGCAGCTGGTCCACCGGACCGATCGGAGCGACCGCTACCCGCGTTCGCGCGCGGTCGTGCAAGTGCCGGTCGCACCCGGCACCCACACCCTCGAACTCGCCACCGTGATCCCCCGCGATCGCGCGTGGCTGCTGGTGCGCGCGACGACCCCCGACGGCCGGGCGGTCGAGGTCACACCGGGCGGGCAGGGCACCGCGCGCATCACCGGCAAGGCGGCGCTGCAGGACTCGCCGTGGGCAGCGATTGCCGACGACGCCGACGGTCCCATCGCCGCGCCGCTGTTCGCGATGCTGCAGCTCGACGACGCGATCCACGATGGTGACGTCGACGACGCCGAGCTCCTGCGCGACCGCCTCGATCGCCGCAAGCGCTCGGCCGATGCCGCGTGGTCGGTGGCACAGTTCGAGCGCTTCGATCCGACCCGCGGCCGCACCGTCTCGCTGGCCCGCGAGCAAGCCGCGCTCGCGACCGCGCTGCGGCTCGATCCCAAGCTGGCGATCGCACGCCTGCGACAGCTCGAGCTGCAGCTCGAGCGCGGCGAGGTCGCCGAGGTCGTCGAGGCCATCGAGGACCCAGCGCAGGTGCTGCCGGGGCTGCGCGGCGAGCTGCTCAAGGCGCGCGCGCACCTCACCCGCGGCGACGAGGCCAAGGGCGACGCGGCGATCGCCCGCGCGGCCAAGCTCGCGCCGGGCAACTGTCGCGTGCTCGCGATGCAGCGCTCGCGCGCGCGCGACGAGGACGACGTCAAGCGCGAGGACGCGATCAGTCAGCGACTCGCGCAGTGCGGCGGCACCATCGAGCTGCGCGCCCAGCTGGCTTCCCGCCGCGGTCGCTTCGCCGAGGCCGAGGCGCTGTGGCACGAGGCCATCGACCGCGTGCCCGACGACCTCGAGGCGATGGAGGCGCTCGCGCGGCTGCAGCTCACCCGTGGCGAGGTCGCGAAGGCCAAGGACGTGGTCGGCAAGGTGCTCGCGCGCAACCCACTGCGGGCAGCAGGGCACGTGATGCTGGCCGACATCGCCGCCGCCGGCGACGACATGGCCGCCGCACGGCGCCAGATCCGAGCCGCGCTGGCGCTGTTCCCCCACGCCGACGCGCTGCGCCGCAGCGCGACCCTGGTCGGCATCCCCGACGAGCTCGACGCGCTGCGCGTCGATGGCCTCGCGGCGCTCGCCGAGTACCGCAGCTCGGGCAAGCAATACCCCGGCGTCAGCGAGGTGCTGGTGCTCGACCGCAGCGCCGCGCGAGTCTACGCCAACGGCGGCCAGCGACAAATTGTCCACCTGGTCGTGCACCTGCTCAGCAAGGCCGCCATCGATCGCTACGGCGAGATCGACATCCCCGAGGGCGCGCGCCTGCTGACGCTGCGCTCGATCAAGCCCGACGGGACCCTGGTCGAGGCCGAGGTGGTGCCCGGCAAGGACGGCATCGAGCTGCGCGACCTCGCGGTCGGCGACGTGGTCGAGTACGAGTTCGTGGTCGAGCACGATCCGGCCACCGCGCTGCCCGGCTACGTCGACGTCTCGACCTTCCGCTTCGCGTCGCTCGACATCCCGTACCACCGCACCGAGCTGCTGGTCGTGCACCCCGAGGCGATGGCGATCCGCGAAGATCGTCGCGCCGGCGGACCCGCGCCGGTGATGGGCACGATGACCCTCGGTGACGAGACCGTGACCACGCGGCTGTACCGTCTGCGTCAGCAGGAGCGCATCGGCGACGAGCCCCAGCATCGTGGCCTGCTCGACGAGCTGCCCAACGTCCGGGTCTACACCGCGCTCGACGTCGACGACTACCTCGATGGTCTCGCGGTGCAGGTCAAGGGCGGCGGCCGCAGCAACCCCGAGCTGCGACGGCGCGTGCGGTCGATCGTCGGCAAGCGCACCGAGCCGCGTGCCAAGCTCGCCGCGCTGTGGCGCTGGGTGGTCGAGAACATCGACGATGCCGGCGACCTCGCGGCGCCCGCGACCGTCACGCTCGCGGCGCGCTCGGGCAGTCGCCTGATGCTGCTGCGCACCATGCTGCGCGAGGCCGGCCTGCACGCCGAGCTGTGGCTGGCGCGCGACAAGTTCGGCCCGGCCCCGCTGGCGCAGGGCCATCCCATGCCCGAGAGCTACGACGCCGCGTTGCTGGCGGTGAAGCTGCCGGGCGAACGCGACCCGCGGATGATCCTCACCGCCTCGAAGGTCATGCCGCTCGGCTACCTCAGCCCCGGCTATGCCGAGAGCCCCGCGCTGCGGGTGCACGTCGAGGACGACGACGGTCCCGCGGGCGCGGTGACGGTGCCCAAGGCGCGACCGGAGCTCCGCGATCGACGGCACTGGGACCTCGACATCGCGCTCGACGCGGCCGGCAACGCCCACGCCAAGGGCAAGCTGACCCTCGGCGGCGCCGAGGGGCTGGTGTGGCGTCAGGCCCTACGCGACGTCGATCGCGATCGCGTGCGCGAGGTGTTCCAGCAGGCCGAGCTGCAGTGGCTGCGGGGGGCCAGCCTGCGCGAGCTCGAGATCAGCGGCGAGGACGACCTCGACGAGCCCCTGGTGCTGAGCTTCGAGGCCGACGGGGCCCGCTTCGCGATCGACCAGGGTGGCGCGTTGCTGGTGCGTGCCGATCCGCTGCCGCTGTCGACCGCCGCACGCATGGCGACCTTGCCCTCGCGCAAGACCGGCATGTTGATCCCCTACGCACCCGAGCTGCGGGCGACGCTGACGCTGCACGTCGAGGGCGGCCGCTTCCGCGAGGTGCCGGCGGCGGTGAGCATCGAGAACCGCTTCGGCAGCTACCGTCGCACCGTGCAGGGCGGGGCCGGCGACGCGCGGGTGGTGCTGGAGCTGCGCTCGAGCGTGACCCCCGGGGTCGTCACCGCGAGCGACTACCCGGAGTTCGTCGAGTTCGCCCGCGCGGTCGAGGCCGCCGAGCAGGCGCTGGCCAAGTACACGCCGTGACGTGGCCGTCGCTTGACGGCGGCGCCGACGTCGGACCAGCATCGCGGGATGGTTCGTCGTGCATGGTGGTGGTCGTGGGCAAGTGCGGCGCTCGTGGCTCTCGCGGGCGGTCCCGCATCGGCGGCCGACGTCGCGCTCGAGGCCCCGGTCGGCGCCGCCGTGCGCAACCCCGGTGACGCCTACTCGGTGATCCAGCCACTGCTCGAGGCCCGCGGTCACACCGTCACGATCGTCGACGCCAGCCAGATCGACACGCTGCCGGAGATCCAGCAGTTTGCCGCGATCGTGCTGAGCGGCAGCGGCTACGCGGTCGGCCACGATCTGCCGCTGTTCGACGCGGTGATCGAAGACTACGTCGATCAGGGGGGCGGTCTGGTCGCGACCGGCTGGGTGTTCTACTACAACGACGCCATCGTCGCGCCGGGCCTGAACGCGGTCGCGCCGGTGTTGCCATCGATGTCGTTCATCACCAACGGCACCGTCGACCCCGCCGACAACCATGAGATCGTCGAGGGGCTCGGCAGCTGGGCGAACCCCTCCTACGACGCATACTCGGGCGACCACAAGCCTGGCGCGCTCACGATCAGCAGCAACGGCGGGACCCCCGACGGCGCGCTGTGGGAGGTCGGTGGGGGCCGCGTGGTGACGCTCGGCCCGCTGTTCACCGCCGAGTACGAGGCCTACGCGACCCAGGCGCTGCACGACGGCTCGATCCCCGACGCCACCGAGATGTTCCTGCGCGCGATCGACTGGGCCGCCCAGGGCGGGTTCCCGCCCGGCTGCGGCGACGGCATCGTCGACGCGGCCGCCGGCGAGCTGTGCGACGACGGCAACCACGACAACCACGACGCCTGCGTGAGCCCGTGCGTGCCCGCCACCTGCGGCGACCACTTCGTACAGACCGGCATCGAGCCCTGCGACGACGGCGACGACGACAACGACGACGGCTGCCTGGTCGGCTGCATCCTGCCGACCTGCGGCGACGGCTTCGTCTACACCGGCACCGAGCCCTGCGACGACGCCAACACCGACGACACCGACGCCTGTCTCACCGGCTGCATCGCCGCCAGCTGCGGCGACGGCTTCCTGCACGCGGGCGTCGAGACCTGTGACGACGGGAACCTCGACGACGGCGACGACTGCCCCGGATCGTGCCAGCCGGCGATCTGCGGCGACGGCTACGTGCTGCAGGGGGTCGAGGTCTGCGACGACGGCAACGCCGATCAGACCGACGCGTGCCTGGTTGCCTGCGTCCTGCCGAGCTGCGGCGATGGCTTCGTCCACGCCGGCGTCGAGGCGTGCGACGACGGCAACGACGACGACAGCGACATCTGCGTGGGCACGATGTGTCAGCTCGCCGCCTGCGGCGACGGCTTCCTCCACACCGGCATCGAGGACTGCGACGACGGCAACGACGTCGACGACGACGGCTGCACCCACTGCAACGTCGACGCGGCGGCGAGCAGCTCGGGCGGCGAGGGCGGCTCGAGCGAGGGCGGCAGCAGCGACGGCAGCAGCGACGGCGGCAGCTCGGGCGCCGCCTCGACGACCGGCGGCAGCGACGACGGCACCACCGGCGAGACTGGCGTGGGCAGCAGCGGCGACGGCCCGCAGGGCAGCGAGGGCAGCGGCGCCGACGACAGCGGCGGCAGCTCGGGCGCGCCGGCGGTCGACGACGCCGGGACTGGCGGCTGTCAGTGCCGCAGCGACGGCAGCGGCGCCGCTTCGGGGCCGTGGTGGGGCCTGCTGGCCGTGGCGCTGCGTCGACGTCGGCGCCGGGGCTAACCTCGCGGGGCGCCGTGACGTCCGAAGCCATGGCGCGTCACGTTCACACCGCGAGGAGGATCCCATGATCGAGCTGCTCACCGCCGCCACCCCCAACGGCCACAAGGTCTCCGTCGCGCTCGAGGAGCTCGCGCTGCCCTACGAAGTGCGCGCGATCGACCTCGGGGCCAACGAGCAGAAGACCCCCGAGTTCCTGGCGAAGAACCCCAACGGCCGCATCCCGGTGATCATCGATCACGACGCCGACGACTTCGTGGTGTTCGAGAGCGGCGCGATCCTGTGGTACCTCGCCGAGAAGACCGGCAAGCTGCTGCCCGAGGATCCCAAGGGCCGCAGCGTCGCGCTGCAGTGGTTGATGTTCCAGATGGGTGGCGTGGGTCCGATGATGGGCCAGGCCAACGTCTTCGCCCGCTACGCCCCCGAGCGCATTCCCTACGCAATCGAGCGCTACCAACGGGAGTCGCGACGCCTGTTCGAGGTGCTCGAGCGGCGCCTCGGCGAGGTCGAGTGGCTCGCCGGCAGCTACTCGATCGCCGACATCGCCAACTGGTGTTGGGTGCGGACCCACGCGTGGTCGGGCGCCAGCATCGAGGGGCTACCCGCGCTGCAGCGATGGCTCGACGCGATCGCGGCGCGACCGGCTGCGGTGCGTGGTCTCGCGGTGCCGGGCGAGCGCGTGAACACGCAGGAGCGCACGAAGCTGGCGCAGAACATCCTGGTGTAGCGCTCGCGCCTCGCGGTTGGGCGCGGCCGCCCGTGCGCGTCACGGGCCGGCGCGGAGGGTGATCGCGATCGTGTCGCGATGCTCGCGAAACCGGACGCCGAGCGCCTCGTCCTCCAGGCAGCGCTGCAGCGGCACCAGCTCCTTGGCCGAGAGGCCCGGCACCTTGGCGATCGCGATCGCGGCCACGCGGCCCTCGGAGAGCGTGGCGTCCACGCGCACGGCCGCCCGCGGCGCGGGCCGACGCGGCAGCTCCGGCAGACAGCGGGGCAGGGCCGCCGCGAAGGCCTCGAGCCGGGGCTGATCGTCGCCGGCCAGCGGGAAGGGCTGCTCGATGGCGACCCGGGCACCGAGCGCCGCCCAGGCCAGGCGCGCCGCCAGGCGCTCGCCCGCCGCCGCGCTGGGTGTGCCGGCGGGCCGCGACTCGTCACCGAGCCAGCCGAGCACCGCGAAGCGCGGGCTCGCGCCGCCAGCGGTCGCGATCGCGGCGTCGAGGATCTGCTCGTACGCGGCGTCGAGCCCGAGATCGATCGTCACGGTGCGCTCGCGTGGATAGGCCCGGCGCAGCTCGTCGAGGCGACGCTCGAGCTCCGCGCTCGAGCCCAGCGTGCCCGGCAACCACGCGCCGTCCGTCGCGAGCTCGAACCCGCGACCACCGACGTGAACGTCGATGCGCGCGTCCTGCAGCGCGCGCCCACCCACGCCGGCCTCCTGCGCGCGCACCACCACCAGCGGCAACGCGACCGTCACGGTGCCACCGCGCTCGTGGGGCTCGGCGATCGCGAGCTCGATGCGCGCCGCGCCGCCACGACGCAACGCCCGCAGCGCGCGACGCAGCTGTGGCGCGGGCGTCTGCGGCTCGACCACCAGCAGCAGCGTGCCGCGACCGTCGGGCAGCAGCACCGCCTCGATCGCGTCGGCGATCGCGGTGATGTCGTCGTCGTCCAGCGGCAGCCGCCGCGCCTGCGGGCGACCGACGTCGAGCTCGATCTGCCCGCCGGCGATGCGCACGACCGGCGCCATGCTCTCGGGCACGCCGGTGCCGCGGGGTCGCAGCGCGCCCATCGGGTCGGGCGCGCGCGCGGCCGGCAGGGTCGCCAGCGCGACCCGCTCGAGCTCCCCGTCGAGCGCCGCGCGGCGCTGCAGCAGCGAGGACCACGTCGGCTGCGCCGCCAGCTCGGTGCGGACACCGCTGACCAACGCCACCAGCGGGGCCGCGCCCGACCACCGCGAGCGCAGGTGCACATCGCCGTCGTCGAGCACGTCGCCGAGGTCCTCGACCTCGATGTAGCGGATCTGCTGGGCGATGGCCTCGCGCTGCGCCGGTGCAGCCTCGATCGCGGCGTGCAGCGTGCCGCGGGCGTGATCGAACAGCCGCCAGCTGGCGTTGTCGCGGATCTGCGGGTGACCGGACTCGGCCAGCGTGCGGTACGACAGCGTGCGGATCGCCAGGCCCTCGGCGTCGCCGGGCGGCTGCAGATCGGAGCTCAGCATCGCGATGGCGTCGTGCACGAGCCGTGCGGCGTCGTCGTCGGCGATGCCGGCCTCGTCGAGCGCCATCGCGGTCGCGAGCAATCGCGACAGCGCCTCGCGGGTGGCCTCGACGCCGCGCCCGGTGCCGTGGCCACCCAGCGCGGCCCACAGCACGTCGCGGGCGTCGGCGTCGTCGCCCATGCGCGCGGCGTCGAAGAGATCGAGCAGGCGAGCGAGCCGCACCGCGCGTGCCCGGCTGTCGCCGCGCTCGAGCGCGGCGAGGCGATCCACCTCGGCGTCGTCGACACCCGCGGCCGGCGCGTCGACGAACGGCGTGGTGGATCCGTCGCCATCGCGGCGGTGGTTCCGGGTGCCGGCACACGCGACCAGCAGGGCGAGGGACAAGAGCGCGGCGGATCGCATGGGCATGGCGTGGTGGGTGGGAAGGCGGAAGCCCGCGGTCGGACCCCGCCGAGGGATCGCGAGCGCGATCGGTGCGGGGCAGACAGCCCTCGTGCGCCCAGGTTCCTCGCGTGGGGGCGAGACCCTGCAGGGCGTCCGAGGTGCCGCCGACGGCGGCGCGAACC
>WBZX01001253.1_pt1 | contig 19531 bp, 17 predicted proteins | sample 5204211 | NCBI WGS metagenome assembly WBZX01 (sample SAMN12344362, study PRJNA552823) | activated sludge metagenome | biome: Activated sludge suspended growth; feature: Nitrification reactor; material: Wastewater; isolation source: activated sludge from nitrification reactor of wastewater... | reverse complement strand
CCGTCTCGGTGTCGCCCCAGAAGCCGGAATGACAGCCGACACGAACGGTTTTCTTCTGCGCCATGTTCGCCCCCATTCCCCGGATTGCCGATCGACGACCGCTGTCGTTACTTCTTCTTGCGATTGATGAACGCGCCCATGCGCTCGATATGCTCGCCCTCGGCAACCGACTGGGCGAAGGCATCGATGCCGGCCTGTACCGCCTCGTCGAGCGGCAGCCGTTCCCAGCGCCGCATCAGGCGCTTCTGCGCCCGCACGGCCAGCGGCGTGGCCTCCTGTGCAATCGATTGCACGCAATGTTCGATGGCCGCGTCGATCTTTGCTTCCGGTACCACGATCTCGACCAGGCCCCAGGCCTCGGCCTTGGCCGCGTCGATATTGTCCCCTGTGAGCAGCAGCCACGACGTGCGACCCCACCCGATCAGGCGCGGCAGGAGTGCGGCCTCGACCACCGAGGGAATGCCGACCTTGACCTCGGGCATGCCGAAATGCGCAGTGTCGGTCGAGATGCGGATGTCGCACGCAGCCGCCACTTCGAGGCCGCCGCCCAGGGTGTAGCCTTCGAGCTTGCAGATGACCGGCACCGGACAATCGCGGATAGCCTGGCAGAGTTTGTGGATCAGAGTGATGAAGGCCCGGCCGTCTTCGGAGGTCTTCATGCCGGCCATGTGGTTGATGTCGGCGCCGCCGATGAAGGCCTTGCCGCCGCTGCCGGAGAAGACGACGGCACGCAGATCGGCTTCCTGCGAGAGCGTGTGGAAGGCAGCGATGAGATCCTGCAGCCCCGCCGGGTTGACGACATTCAGGCGCCGCGAATTGTCGAACACGACATGAGCCACGAAGCCCGTCTCGCGCTTCTCCCGCCTGATCTCGACCTTGTGCGCGGCTGACGCCATGATGTTTCGCTCCGTGGCTTTTCAGGTTGGGGTTGATTCTCCTATTAGAGCCCCGCAAGAACCCACCACAAGAGCCAACAGCCCAGGTCCCAGCCCGTGCCCGACACCGCCACCCATACCGTTCCCGATCTCGCCGGCTGGGGCATCGACCTCTCCCGCTACTCGGTCTTCGTGCCACCCGACCCGTTCGAGGATCGTGTCGGCCCGTTCTTCTTCCATATCGGCGCGGATGCGCGCGCGGCCGATGCCGTGCATTGCGTACTGCCGACCCATGCCGCGCATGCGAACTATGCCGGCGGTGTCCATGGCGGCGCACTTCTCACCTTTGCGGACTACGCGCTCTGCCTCGTTGCCGGCCGCGCCGCCGACGGTGGCACCAACAGTTCCTTCGCGCTGACCGTGAGCATCGCCTGCGAATTCGTCGACGCCGCCAAGATCGGCCCGCCGCTGGAAGCACGTGGCGAGCCCCTGCAGGTAACGGGACGCCTCGCCTTCGCCCGTGGCCGTATCACCCAGGAAGGCCGCACCGTGGCTCTGTGGTCGGGCGTCTGCCGCCACGTGGCACGCGCCAAGGCGATGGCACGCAAGGACGAGAATGCGCCGCGCCACATCGAGGCCAAGTCGGTCGAGCAGCTCGTGCCGGCAGGCTTCGAACTGTTCGACAAGGCCAGCGCCTATTCGCGCGGCATCGGCCCGGTCTATGTGCGGCAGGATGGGGACGACGTCTCGCTGGTCCAGCCGACCAGCCTGCACATGTGCAATTCCGGCGGCGCACTGCACGGCGGCTACATGATGAGCTTCGCCGACACCGCCATCACGCGCGCCGCCTCGCTGGTCACCGGCATGGCGCCCTCGACGGTCTCCTTCGCTGCCGAGTTTCTCTCCGCCGGCGATCCGACCACACCGATCACCACGCGTGTCGAGATCCCACGCCGCGGCAAGTCGGTCGCCTTCCTGCGCGGCCTGCTCGAACAGAACGGCCGGGCGTTGCTCTCCTACTCGGCGACGATGCTGCTGCGTCCGCGCAGCTAGCGCTGGATACGTACCTGGTCGGCCACACGCTGCACTTCCAGGCTGATCCTGTCGTGCAGCCGGCGCACGCCGGGTAGGTCGCAGGCTTTGGCTGCGCACTCGACGGCCTCGGCGATCCGGCCGAGCCCCGCCGCCCCGATCATGCCGGAAGCTCCCTTCAGCCGATGCGCCGCCCTGGCGATCGTGCCGGGATCGTCGCTCTCCAGCATCTCGCGTTCGGCGCCGCGCGCGGTATCGAGGAAGTCGCGCTCGACTTCGGCCAGCACGCCGGGATCGTTGCCGAACAGTTCGGCCAGTCTTGCGCGGTCATAGACTTCGTTCATGCTGCGCGGTCCGCTGCTGCGGGCGCGAGCCACAGGTCAAGCGCAGCGCGCAACTGGTCGATGCTCATGGGCTTGGTAATGAAGCCATCCATCCCGGCTGCGCGGCTGCGACGCTCCTCGTCCTCCAGCGTGCTCGCCGTCATCGCGAGAATGGGCGTCCGGCCCCGCCCTTCGCCGGCTTCGACGGCGCGGATGCGCCGCGCCAGATCGAAGCCATCCATGGACGGCATCTGCAGGTCGGCCAGGACAAGGGCGTAGCTGCCCCAGCGCCAGAGCCGCAATGCCTCTTCTCCACTGGCCGCAACGTCGGTCACGGCTCCCGCCAGGTCGAGCTGCCGAGCGAGAATCTTGCGATTGACGGCATTGTCGTCGACCACCAGGACGCGGCCCTCGAGCCGGCCAACCGCGGGCGGCGGCGGGCTCGCAGACGTAGGAGTGGCGGTTGGCGCTGCAGCCGATGCCGCTTCCAATCGTACCGTCACCGTAAAGACCGAGCCGACACCGGCCTCGCTCTGCAGCTCCACGGTTCCCTGCATCGCTTCAGCCAGACGCCGCACGATGGAGAGACCAAGGCCAGTCCCGCCGAAGCGGCGCGTCGTCGAACTGTCGGCCTGCACGAAGGGCTGGAACAGGCGGCTCTGCTGGTCAGGAGTCAAACCGATACCCGTGTCGGAGACGCGCATGCAGAGCGTCACCGTTTCCGGATCGTCGGAGGCCGGCCCCTGCTCCAGCACGAGCCGCACGGAGCCCTCTTCGGTGAACTTGATGGCGTTGCCCAGCAGGTTGAACAGGATCTGCCGCAGGCGAACCGGATCGCCGACCACGCGCTCGGGCACGCCGGCCGAAACAGAAGCCGATAGCGCCAGTCCTTTGGCGGCGGCTTGCGGCGCCATCGTTTCGACGGCGCCGTCGATCAGCTCGGCCGTCGAAAGCTCGAGTCGTTCGAGATCGAGACGGCCTGCCTCGATCTTCGAGAAGTCTAGAATGTCGTCGATGATCCTGAGCAAGGAGGATGCCGAATAGCGTACCGTGCTCAGCGCCCCGAGCTGCTCCGCCGAGAGCTGTGTGCGCTCCAGCACATCGATCATTCCCAGCACGCCGTTCATGGGCGTGCGGACTTCGTGGCTGACCATGGCAAGGAAGGTCGACTTTGCCTGGTTGGCCTGCTCCGCCTCGCGTTGCGCGACGAGGGCAGCATCGCGCGCGGTGCGTGCCTCGTCGTAGGCGACCTGCAGGCGGCGGGCGAGTTCCTCCTTCTCATAGGCGAGCGCGATATTGTCGTACTGCCAGCGATGCACATCGCGGACATAGGCCATCAGGTGGCCGACATAGGCGCCCCCGGCGATGCCGACGAGCTGGTAGAACGGGTCAGCCGAAATCAGCAGGACGAGCAGCAGGGGCGCCGTCGTGGCAACGGCAAAGGCGTAATAGGTCGGTGGATGGGCCGACCGGATGGGCACCGTCGTCGTGATGGTGGCCAGCAGGACCAGCCCCAGCAGCATGCGCGGCACCTCGTAGGGCTGCACGGCCAGGATGAAGCCTGCCCAGCCCCAGCATGCACCGGCGAGGAACGAGAAGCCTGCGAACCACCGCCCCCAGCGTGCGACCTCGCCGTCATTGCCCCGGACCTGGTTGAACCCGTGGCGCAACAGGTCGAAGGCCGCCGTCACGGCCAGATGGACCGCAAACGGTCCGACCAACTGCCAGAGATCGGCCTGCCGCCAGTAGATCGCAGCAATCACCGGCCACAGGACGAGCGAAAAATAGCGCGACTGCGCCGAGCCATCGAACAGGCGCCGGATCAGCTCGGCCCGGACGAAGGCTTCCTGACGGGCCGGATCTGCGCCCGCCATCGGTGACGCAGCGGCGTCGACAGCCGGGCGCGGGGCAAAGAGGAAAGAGGCCATGGGCTCCGGCGGCTAAGGTGCAGTCCGAAGCTTATCAAAAATATCAAGAACCAGCTATAATTCCCTGAATAATCGTGGTATTTTGACGTTATTGGTTAGTATTTATTTTGGATTCAATTATGCAGCAGCCGTCGGTTTTGCTGGTCGAGGACGACGCGTTTCAGCGTAAGGCCGCCGAAACCTATCTGACGAACCATGACCTCAAGGTGATCGCTGTGGAGAACGGCGCGCAGATGCGCCGCCAGATATCGCGCGCCATGCCCGACCTGGTGCTTCTCGACGTGCAGCTCCCCGGCCAGGAGGACGGCTTTTCGCTGGCGCGCTGGCTGCGCGAGAGCAACACGCGGGTCGGCATCATCATGCTGACGGCGTCGGGAGACTCGGGCGACAAGGTCCAAGGGCTGGAGAGCGGCGCCGACGACTATGTCGCCAAGCCCTATGAGCCGCGCGAACTACTTGCGCGATGCAAGAGCGTATTGCGCCGCTCCGTCAACAAGGCAACGCCGGCGCGGCTCGAACGGGTTCGCATGGGCCGCCATACACTCGACCTGATCCGGCGCGCCCTCTTCGACGAGGCCAACCAGGACGTGCCGCTGACCTCCGGCGAGTTCGATATCCTAAAGACCTTCGCCGAAAATCCCAACCGGCCGCTGTCGCGCGACTGGCTACTGGAAACCACGAGCCACCGCAGCCGCGATCCCTTCGACCGGGCGATCGACCTGCGCATCACGCGCATCCGCCGCAAGATCGAACCGGCCCCGGACAAGCCAACGGTCATCCGGACCGTACGCGGCACCGGCTATATGTTCGTGCCACCTATGGAATAAGCCCCGGAATGGGCTAAAAGGGCCGCCCGGCCCCGCCGGGGCGCTGGGGGCCCGTAGTTCAGCGGTTAGAACGAGCCGCTCATAACGGTTATGTCGCAGGTTCGAATCCTGCCGGGCCTACCAACCGCTCGCCGCAGCCTCGGCTCCGCCGAGGTGCGACCATTGTGGCAAAATTGCAACATTTGTTGGACGTGGACGCCACCCTTCGCCTATACGAGGCGTGGCCGCTGGCCATTTGGCATTGGTCTGAAGGGGAATTGAGTTCATGACGTTGAGAAACGGGCGCGGCACCTCCTCAAACGTACAAGCAATCCTCAAGGCGACAGTCTACTCAGTCACGGTTCTGGCCACTTTGGCCCTGTTCGGGGCGGTTGGCGCCCTTTCCCCCGCAAGCGCCCAAGTCAAAGCGCCTGCGAAGGCCAAAATGAAGCCGGTCGTCAAGGCCGACCCGACCGACCAAATGGCCAACCAGCTCAATGCCAAGTGGCAGCAGGACAACGCTGCCTTCTCCGGATTCAGCCAGGCAGCGCCCGCCGCGATCAAGGCGTCGTATGCCGTTCCCCCCGCCACCTCAGCCCCGGCGCCCGGCGTCGGAAACGAGTGGGGCGACCGCCTGGTCTCGCGTGCCATGAACTATCTGGGCACGCCCTATCGCTACGGCGGCACCTCGCCGAAGACTGGCTTCGACTGCAGCGGCTTCGTCTACTATCTCTATGGCGCGGTCTTCGGGCAAAGGATCCCGCGCATGCCGCACGACATGGTGCGCGAGGGCACGCCCGTCGCACGCGGCGACCTCAAGCGGGGAGACCTCGTCCTCTTCGGTCACCGCGGCACCTTCACCCACATCGGAATCTATGCCGGCAACAACCAGTTCGTTCACGCCACCCATAGCGGCTCGCCCGTCATGGTGACGAACCTGGACGCCGACTACTATCGGACGCGCTACATGACAGCGGTGAGGCTGCTGCCGCAGTAACCGCGCCCTGAGCCTCTCACACGCAGAGTCTGTCTGCGTGCCATTTGAGGTGATCCTCGATGAAGCTCTGGATGAACCAGTACGAGTGGTCGTAGCGCTCGTGTCGCCGCAGAACCAGCTCCTGGCCTGAGCTTGCGGCGGCGGCTTCGAGAGAATCGGGCCGGAGCTGCGCCGCGAGGAACTGGTCATCCAGCCCCTGATCGACGAGGAGAGAACCCGGAAAGCGGTTCCCCCGCTTCAGCAGCTCACTGGCATCCCACTCTGCCCAGCGCGACCGATCCGGGCCGAGATAGTTGCCGAACGCCTTCTCACCCCACGGCACATCGACGGGATTGCAGATCGGCGCGAAGGCCGAGGCCGACCGATAGGCCTTCGGGTTCCTGAGCGCGATCACCAGCGCGCCATGTCCGCCCATCGAATGGCCGAACACGCCGCGCCGCGCCGCGTCGACCGGGAAGTTGGCGTCGACGATCGCCGGAAGCTCCCGCGTCACGTAGGAATACATGCGATAGTTCCGCCGCCACGGCTCTGCTTCTGCATCAAGATAGAAGCCGGCGCCCGTGCCGAAATCCCAATCGTCATCTTCGCCCGGAAGGCCGAGTCCGCGCGGGCTGGTATCCGGCGCCACGAGCACAAGCCCGAGTTCGGCGGCATGACGCAAGGCGTTCGCCTTTATCATGAACGTCTCTTCCGTGCAGGTGAGGCCCGCCAGGAAATAGAGCGCCGGACGCGGGCGCGCCGGACCGTTCGGCGGCACGAAGACCGAGAATTTCATCTCGGCGCCGATCTCCATCGATGCGTGGCTGTAGAACCCGATCGTTCCACCGAAACATGCCTGCTCGCTTCGCGTTGTCACATTGGTCATTTGCATTCCCATTGGCAAAACCGCAGTAGCACTTCTCGCGCCGAGACTTGTAGGCGCACGCCAGGGCCGCCCCTTCATACTTGGAATATCCCACTTGCCGGCCGTTATAAAGAACATGAAAGCCAGTGCGCCTCGACCGACGACTGCGTCATCGTCGACACATGGCCAGCAGGCGAGTCGTCGCAAGCCAGTTCGGCACGCCTTCCTGCAAACAACTAAGCCGTATCGAACGCGCGTTCTTTAGACTGGTGCCGCCTTGTCACTCGATACGACAAGGTCGCGGCAAACTTCGCCGCTGCTGTCGTCATCGCTTCATCGTACTCGGCCGCACCTGATTGAGTCCGCAGCCTCGCGACCACCAGCGTTCGCGAGGCACACACGCCTTCGAATACCGCTTCCAATGCGGGCATTGCGGAATGTCTTCTCAACTTTAGATGTGAAGAACGACGAGCGCCGATACGAATCGCGCAGGCAACACCGTCATGTTGTCGCCATGATTGGCCCGCTAGGTCGTCACGATCCAACCAAACAAAAGACAACAGTGGAGGAATGAACCGTGATCGATTCTCGGAAAGTCGTACTTCGCCGCTCGATCATCGCCGGTTCGGCGACCGCCATCGCAGCCCCTGCGATCATAGGCAGCGCACTCGCGCAGGAGAAAGTGACCTGGAAGGTGCAATCGCACTGGCCCAAGGCTTCCGGCTCCTTCAACGACAGTCTCGGCGTTCTCGCGAAGATGCTCGAGACCCGTACAGGTGGCCGCTTCAAGCTCGAACTGTTCGGCGCCGGCGAGATCGCCAAGGACCGTGAGATCTACAATGTCGTGCGTCGCGGCGTCGTTCCCATGGGAACGATCTCGCCGGCCTACATCCTGGGCGAAGCGCAGGCGATGGGGCTCTTCTACGGCGTGCCCGGCACGCTGCGCGAGACCTGGGAGATGATGCAGCTCACCAAGAATCTCGGAATCGAGAAGATGGTGAACGACGAGCTGCGGCCCAAGGGCGTCGTGATCAAGGGTGAGAAGGCGTACCCGACGGAAGTGGTGCTGAGGAAGAAGATCGAGTCGGCAGCCGACCTGGGCTCGCTCAAGATCCGGTCGACGGGAACCATGCTCGAATATCTCGCCGCGGCAGGCGCTTCGCCGCAGCAGATCGCGGGGCCGGAGATCTACCAGGCCATTTCGACCGGCGTGGTCGACGGTGCGCACTGGGGCGCAGCCATAGGCGCCCTGTCGATGAAGTTCTGGGAGGTCGCGCGCTTCCACATGAAGCCGGCGCTCGGCATCACGAACGACGCGTGGATCGTGAACGCAGCCGCGCTCGACAAGCTTCCGCCCGACCTGAAGCTGCAGTTCATGTCGCTTCTCGAAGAGCGCTACTTCCTGCGGTCGGTCGAGTACCTGCAGCAGGAAGCAATCGCGCTCAATACCGGCAAGGCGAAGATGAACGTCGAGGTCCTGCGCTTTCCCGACGACGTTCTGAAGAAATTCGCCGATGCATCGGCGGCGATCCTCAAGAAGGAAGCCGCCAAGGGTGACATTTCGGCAAAGGGTGCCCAGGCGCTCATCAAGCTGATGACCGATCTCGGATACGTCTGAGCGGCCTGCCGCCTGCAGGGCTTCTGCCCCTGCACGTCAACGGTCCATCAGCGCGACGGCGTCTTCCCGCCGTCGCACCCGAACCGCCAGCCAAAGGTGACGAATGACCAGGATTGCCGGGGCGATCACCCGACTCAACATCGCGATTGCACGCGTGGCCGCCTGGCTGATCGCGCCGATGTTCCTCCTGCTGATGGCGGACGTCATCATGCGTTATGTCGTGGGCAGTGCCGCGATCTGGACAGCCGAATTCGCGCAGTTGATCTTCGGCGTCTACGCGGTGATCTGCGGCGGCTATCTCCTCGTCGAGCGCGCGCACGTCAACGTCGACATCCTCTACGGCCGGTTCCGGCGCACCACCAAGGCGAAGGTCGACCTCGCGACGTCGATCCTCTTCTTCCTCTTCCTCGGCGTCCTGATCTGGCAGAGCGCCGACATGGCCTGGGAGTCGGCGGAGAGCCTTGAGACCTCCAACAGCATCTGGAACCCCTGGATCTGGCCGGTGAAGGTCGCGATCCCGATCGCCGGGATCCTGCTCCTCCTCCAGGGCCTCGTCAGGATCGCCTCGGATATCCGCACCGTGATGGGTCTCGAGAACGATCCCGCCATCTTCGGCAAGCAAGCTGCCGACGAACCTTCCCACTGAACGGGTGACCACCTTGTCTGTCGAACTCGTCACGCTCCTCTTCTTCGGCTCGCTGCTGGTCTTCCTGTTCATCGGCACACCGCTGGTCTTCACGCTCGGCGGCATCTCCGTGATCTTCCTGTACTTCACGATGGGATCGGTGGGCTTCTACATCGTCGCGTCCAAGTTCTGGGACTCGATGATGAGCTTCACGCTGATCGCCATCCCGATGTACGTCTACATGGCCATGCTCCTGGAGAAATCCGGGGTCGCCCAAGACCTCTACCGCATGATGCATGTCTGGTTCGGCGGGATGCGCGGCGGGCTGGCGATCGGCACGGTAGCGATCTGCGCGATCTTCGCCGCCATGAGCGGCATCAGCGGCGCCGCGGTCGTGACCATGGGAACGATCGCGCTGCCGCGCATGCTCGAGCGCGGCTACGACAAGCGCCTTGCCGTCGGTGCCATCAATTGCGGTGGCGGCTGGGGCATCCTCATACCGCCCTCGATCCTCATGGTCCTCTATGCGCTGCTGACCGAAGTGTCGGTCGGTCGCCTGTTCGCATCCGGCATCGGGCCGGGCATCCTGCTGTTCGTCCTGGTGTCGATCTATATCGGCGTGCGGGCGTGGCTGCAGCCCTCGTTGGCGCCGACAATCCCGCCCGAGGAACGCGGCGACTGGGCCTTGAAATTCAGCACGCTCAAGGCGGTGTTCCTGCCGCTGCTGATCGTCTTCCTGGTGCTGGGCGCGATCTTCGGCGGCTTCGCGACGCCCACCGAGGCAGCCGCCCTCGGCGTCTTCGGCGCGCTGATCGCGTCGGCGATCCACCGCAAGCTGTCGATCCCCGTGCTGACGGACGCCGCGATGCAGACGCTGCGGCTCACGGCCCTCATCATGTGGATCCTGTTCGCCGCGCACGCCTTCTCGACGGCCTACACGACGCTCGGCGCAAACGAGCTCATGAACCACCTGATGTCGCTCATCCCGGGCGGCAAGTGGGGGTCGCTCGCCTTCATGCTGCTCGTGCTGCTGCTGCTCGGCATGGTGCTGGATCCGGTCGGCATCATGCTGATTACGCTGCCGGTGTTCCTGCCGGTCGTCCAGTCGTTCGGCTGGGACCCGATCTGGTTCGGCGTCATCTTCATCATCATGATGGAGATCGGCTACATGACGCCGCCCTTCGGCTTCAACCTCTTCTACCTCAAGGCGGTGGCGCCACCCGACGTCACGATGAGCGACATCTACTGGTCGGTCATTCCCTATGTGCTCGTCACGTTCGTCGGCGTCCTTATCATCATCATGATACCCGACATCGCGCTCTACTTTCCGAACCTGTTCTTCGGAGTTTCGACATAGGAGTCCTGGCTCGCCTGGCCATGGAGACGGACATACGCCCTAGTCGACCTTGGCCCCCGCCAGGGCGACGACCTCGCGCCACTTCACGATCTCGGCCTCGATGAAAGCCTTCGTGGCTGCCGGCGTGAGCGGATCGCTCGCCTCCACATTGAGGGCCTGCAGTCGCTCGGCCAGGGTCCGATCGGCGAGTGCCTTGTAGATCGCCTTGTTCAGCCGCTCGACGATCTCAGGGGGTGTGCCGGCCGGTGCGGCCACGACATTCCAGGTACCACCGACAAAGTCGGGCAGCCCCGCTTCTTCCATGGTGGGAATGTCCGGCAGCACGCCGCTGCGCTTCTCGGCCATGAGCCCGAGAGGGACAAGCTGCCCGGCTCTGATGTTCTCCATGACGGGCCCCAGCGTGCCGAACATGAAGGCGTGGCGACCGGCCAGCAGATCCTGCAGGGCCGGCCCCGTGCCACGGTAAGGAATATGCAGCACATCGACGTCGGCGCGGGTCTTGAACAGTTCGCCTGCCAGATGGTTGGTGGTGCCGTTGCCCGACGAGGGATAGCTCCCCTTGCCGGGCTCGGCCTTCAACCTGGCGATCAGTTCCTCGAGCGTGCGCGACTGCCCCGGGGGCACCAGCAGCGCCATCGGCGCAAGCCCGACCAGCGCGATTGCCTCGAAATCCTTTACGGGATGATAGGGCAGGCTGCTGTAGAGGGAGATGTTGATGCCGTGCGTCGCCGCCGTTCCGAACAGCAGCGTGTAGCCGTCCGGTTTTGCCTTGGCCACCAGGTCCGTGCCGACATTGCCGCCCGCGCCGCCCTTGTTGTCGATGATCACCTGCTGGCCGAGATCGGCCGCCATGCCGACCGCCACGACGCGCGCGATGAGATCGGTCGGACCGCCCGGCGGGAAAGGCACCACCAGGCGCAACGGCTTCTCGGGATACTGCGCAAGAGCGGTTCCGGCATACAGGACCAGGGCGATACTTCCGGCGATCGTTGCCTTCAGAAGACGCATATCAGTCGACCTTCGCTCCGGCCGCGCGCACGACTTCGCGCCATTTCGCGATCTCGGCGGAAACGAATGCGCGCGTGCTCGCCGGCGTGGAATCCGTGACCGCCTCGATCCCAAGCTGCCGCAACCGATCCGCCACAGTCTCGCTGGCAAGAGCCTTGTTGATCGCGACGCTCAGCCGATCGACGATTTCTTTGGGCGTCCCGGCGGGCGCGGCGACCACGTTCCACGTACCACCGACGAAATCACGGAGGCCCGCTTCGGCCGTGGTGGGCACATCGGGCCGCGCCTGGCTGCGCTTGTCGGCCATGATCGCCACGGCATAGAGCTTGCCGGCCTTGATCTGTTCGAGCGACGTGCCGAAGGAATCGAACATGAAGGTGACGCGTCCTCCCATGAGGTCCTGCAGCGCCGGCCCCGAGCCACGGTAGGGTACGTGCACGGCGTCGACGCCGGCGCGGCTCTTGAAGAGTTCGCCTGCGAGGTGATTGGTCGTGCCGTTGCCCGAGGAGGCGTAGGTCGCCTTGCCCGGCTCCGACTTCAACTTCGCGATCAGCTCCTTCAGCACCCGCGGCTGCTCCGGTGGCACCAGAAGGACCATCGGCACGAGCCCTGCGAGCGCGATCAGCTCGAAGTCTTTCAAAGGGTCGTAAGGCAGTGTCTCGTACAGGGAGACGTTGATGCCGTGGGTCGCGGCCGTGCCGAACAGCAGCGTGTAGCCATCCGGCTTCGCCTTTGCCACGAGATCCGTGCCGACCGTTCCGCCGGCACCGGCCTTGTTGTCGATCACAACCTGCTGGCCAAGTTGCTCGGCCAGTCCGATCGACAGTACACGGGCGAAAACGTCCGTCGGGCCGCCGGGCGGGAACGGTACGACCAACCGTACAGGCTTCTCGGGGTATTGAGCCATGGCACTGCCGCATGACAACAGCAGCGCCAGGCCCGCGATCAGCGCGCGCCTCGTCAGTTGCATGTTTCCTCCCGGATTTTCTTGGTCTTGCTGAACAGCAACGACAGGTCAGTGTGTCGTCACCTCTTTCATCGTGACGAAATTGTAGGAAGGAGCGCGCGGGTTGGCGCGCCACTTGTCCATGTCCTGATAGCGGTCGCGCAGTGCCGACGGAAAATCCTCGAAGGCCGGCGTGCGCAGCCACAGGCGCAGGAGATGCCGCTTCCGCCCCTCCTCCTGATGATCCTCGTAGGCCGTCCGCGAATGGAGCACGCAGTAGTTGTTCACGAACTGCATGTCGCCACGCTCCAGCTTCATGTCGAGGCGGAAGGTCGGGTCCTTGCAGAGCTCTGCGACTGCATCGAGTGCCTCGATCTGCAATGGCGTGAGACGCGGCACCTCGTTGAAGCGCTGCGCCGAGTCGATGAAGGTACGATTGAAGCGGTTGAACATCCGCCCCTTGTGCCAGATGAAGATTGGCGTGACGTAATAGGGCTTCTGGCCTTCCGACTCCTCGCCGCGGCGATCCGCATAGAAGGGTTGGGTCAGCACCTTGACGAGGTCGGGCCGCGAACGCAGCAGCGCATTGTAGACCGAGACGGAGCTGGCCACCGCGGAGAGGCCGCCGTTCTTCGCCGTCTCCAGGCAGCACAGGCCGACGATGTCGCAGGAATCGTTATGGAAGGGCAGCAGGGATGCCGTCTGATAGCCGCGCGCGTGCATGTCCTTGTATTGGTCGCGACCGAGGTCGCGGACATGACCCAGCACGTCGCCCTGTGCGTTTTGCGCAACTGCTCGGCCCAGATGCGCGCCGATTCCCCAATAGATGAGCCCCATCTCCTCCGCGCTGTAGCGGTCGCGCGGCAGGCCGCGGATCAGCATGATGCCCAGTCCGTTCTCGATCTCCGTCTGCAACAGACGGAGCGTGCGCGCGAAACGCTTGAGCGGGAAATGCTTTTTCCCGACGTCGGGAATCTGCAGTCCGGTCGATTGCAGATGGCGAAGCGCGGCGTCGATCTCGGCGATCTCCGGGTCGCTCAGCCGATAGATCCACTCGTCGCCAGCTTGCATGTCGCGTCCCAGCCACGCTGCGCGCGAAATGACCTGCTCAAGCTCGAATTCCGCCATGGCCACTTCTCTCTGTATAATGTCGACATTATTAACGTCGGACACTCGAGCACGGAGCTAGTGGAAGCAAGCAGAAAATCCCGATAAAGCAGTCCAATCCATGGCGAGTCCTTCTCAGAAGACCTACGACATCTATGCGACCCTGCCCGCCCAGATCGCGGTGCGAATTGGTCAAGCCATCGTCGAAAACGAATTCAAGCCGGGGCAGAAGCTGCGGGAAGTCGATCTGGCGGCAGCGTTCGGTGTCAGCCGAGCGTCCGTGCGGGAGGCCCTGCGTGCGGTAGAGCGCGAAGGACTGGTGACGATCCTGCCGCAACGTGGCGCCCAGGTGACCGCACTCTCTGTCGAGGAAGTCCAGGATATCTTCGAGATTCGCGCCCACCTGATGGGGCTGGCCTGCCACCGGCTGGCAAAGGCATTGCCTCCTGACAGGACGGCGGAGCTGGAGCGACTGCTCGAAGCCCTGCAACGCGCTCTCGAAGACGGCGACGCCTATGCACGGGCGAGTTTGGCCATCAGCGAATTCTGCGTTCGACACGCCGGCAGCCGTCGGCTTGCCGATCTCATCCTGTCGTTCGGCCGTCAGACTGCGAGATATACGCGGCTCAGCCTCTCCCCCCCTGAACGCCGCCGGCAGTCCAGCGCCAACTGGAACAAGCTCGTAAAAGCGATTCTTGCGGGCGATGCCCCGGGAGCCGAACGGACGGCCGGCCAGCTGGTTCTCGATACGCGCGATACTGCCCTACAGTTGCTCACCCGAGATCCGTGAGCGCAGCTTCTTGCCATAGTCCGATCAAAGCTGTCCGCGGGTTGCCAACAGATTTCGCCGCTCTGTATCCATAGGGCGACGTTGCCGCCGCGACCGACTTCGACGACATGAGGATCAGTGCCTGGCCTCGAAGCGATTCAATCAAGCTAATCGTGCTCCAGAGAAGCCCGACAGACACGCCAAACAAAAGAGGCCACCCGTAGGTGGCCTCGCATTTTGTGTCCCGACCATCTTGCGACGGAAGGACTTGTTAACGGATAGCCCACGATCACTCGGTAGGTAGGGTTTTCTTGTCGGAACCTCCGCTCGATTACGAGATTGGCCGTTCTACCGATAGCTTGTCAAGGTTCAGAGCTTGCGCAAATATACAAAATTGTAGAGGGGTATAAAATACAACCGCGGGCCAATCCCTCGCCCAAATGATGGGAGGGGATCTTGGCGGATCGCGTTTCGCGCCCGTGGCGCCTCGGTTTGGATATTGGCACCAATTCCTTGGGTTGGTGTGTCTTCGATCTCAAGAAGGGCGATGACGGTCGCCAGCACCCGAGCGGCATCCGCCGCATGGGCGTGCGCATTTATACAGATGGTCGCGACCCTCAATCAGGCGCGTCGCTGGCCCAGGAGCGGCGCGGACCGCGTGGGTCGCGCCGGCGCCGGGATCGCTATCTCGACCGCCGCGCGGACTTGCTGAAAGCCCTTATCCGGCACGGTCTGATGCCGGCCGATCCGGCGGCACGCAAGAAGCTCGAAGAACTGGATCCCTGGTTGTTGCGCAGCGAGGGGCTCGACCGGGCACTGTCGTTGCATGAGCTGGGTCGGGTGATCTTCCATCTCAATCAGCGGCGTGGCTTCAAGAGCAACCGTAAGGCCGAGCGCGGCAGCGACGAAAGGGAGGCCAAGGACGCGCAGGACATGAAGGCGGCGGCGAGGAAGCTCGACGCTACTGTCGGATCTGACAAAAAGGATGCGCGCACGCTCGGCGAATATCTCTACAAGCAGCATCGCGCCACATTCGACGGTGCAGCCTGGCAACCGACGACACCCGCCAAGGCCGAGACCGTCAGGTCGAGACCGATGCTGGTCAAAGGCCGCAACACCTACGAGTTCTATCCCCTGCGCTCGATGATCGAGGCGGAGTTCGACGCGCTCTGGGCGGCTCAATCAGCCCATCATGCCGAGCTGACCGAGGCCGTTCGCGACGAGCTGCGCGACATCGTCTTCTATCAGCGGCCGTTGCGGCCGGTCGATCCCGGCCCCTGCACTCTCGACCCCGAAGAAGACCTCGACAAGCGCGACCGCCGCGCGCCGCTGGCACTGCCCCTCCAGCAGGATTTCCGTATCCTGCAGGAGCTGGCCAACCTGGAGCTGTTCCACAAGACCAACCCGTCGGTGCGCCGTCGCCTGACGCTCTCCGAGCGCGACGCCGTCTTTGCCGCGCTGAAACGCAGCGAGAAAGTCACCTTCAAGCGCATCCGCATCCTGCTCAAAATCGAGAACATCTGGAGCTTCAATCTGGAGAGCGAGAAGCGCGACCACCTCAAGGGCGATATCGTTTCGGTGCGACTGGCGCGCGCCGGCACCTTCGGCAAACGCTGGTACGAGGGTCTGAGCGATATCGAGCGCCAGAACATCGTGCTCAAGCTGCTCGACGAGGAGGACGAGTCAGAGATCGTCCGGGTCGGCGTCGAATCGTGGAACCTGACGCCCGAAGAAGCGAGGAAGGCAGCGGATACGCCGTTGCCCGACGGCTATGGCCGGCTGGGGCTGGTTGCCCTGTCGCGCATCGTGCCGATCCTGCGTGAACGGGCCGACAAGGATGGCGGACCGATCCGATATTCGGACGCCGTGCAGGCCGCCGGCTACGAGCATCATTCCGATTTCCGCGACGGCGAACTTGTGGAAGAGCTGCCGTATTACGGCGAAGCGTTGCAGCGCTATACGGCGCAGGTCCGCAGCGACACCGCACCGGCGTGGGAGCGCGAGTACGGCCGGCTGGCCAACCCAACGGTCCATATCGGGCTGAACCAGCTTCGCAAGCTCGTGAATGCCCTCGTCGAGAAGTATGGACCGCCGGAGGAAATCGTCGTCGAGCTGGCCCGCGACCTGAAGCGTTCCCAGGAGGAGCGCGAGGAAGTTCAGCGCCAGCAAAGCGAAAACCAGAAAAAGAACGACCTCCGCCGCGAGACGCTCGACGAGATGCAGAGAAGCGAGCCCGGCTGGAAGCCGCCGCGCGATGCCATGCTGCGTCTGCGCCTGTGGGAAGAGCTCGATGCAGCGAACGTCGCCAACCGGCGCTGCCTCTATTCCGGCAAAGTGATTTCCCGCCGCATGCTGTTCTCCGACGAGGTCGAGATCGAGCATATCCTGCCGTTCGCGCAGTCGCTCGACGACGGGCCCGCCAATCTGACCGTCTCGCTGCGCGCAGCCAATCGCGACAAGGGGAATCGAACGCCGTACGACGCGTTCGGGCACAGCCCCGGTATCTACGACTGGGACGCGATCATGCTGCGCGTCTCGGCTTTGCCTCGGAACAAGCAGTGGCGTTTCCGTGCCGATGCCCTCGACCTGGTCAAAAGCAAGATCGCCCGCGAGAATGCGCGGCTCGACGGAGGCCTGCCGCAGGATGCGCTGGACGATATCGAAAAGACCGGCGGGTTCCTGGCGCGGCAACTCGTCGACACGGCCTACCTTGCCCGGCTGACGCGCCAGTATCTCTGGAAGATCTGCGATCCCAACAAGACCTGGGTCATTCCCGGTCAGATGACTTCCCTGTTGCGCCGGAAATGGGGGCTGAATTCTCTACTCGGCGATCACAACAAGAAGAACCGGGCCGACCACCGCCATCATGCCATCGACGCCTATGTGGTCGGATTGACCGACCGCTCGATGCTGCAGGAAATCCAGAAGGCCCAGGGCGCCAACCGCGAGCGCATCGTCGACGACATGCCCGATCCCTGGGATGGCTACCGCGACGAACTCAAGGCCGCCCTCGACCGCATCGTGGTCTCGCATCGGCCCGACCATGGCATCGATCCCACGGCAGCGCCCGGCAAGCGTACGTCGACGAGCGGCAGGCTGCACGAAGAGACGGCCTATGGCCTCGTCAAGGAGCCGGAGCGCGAAGGCGGCAATGTCGTGGCGCGCAAGCCGATCGACGTTCTGTCAGAGAACGAGATCGGCAGGATTCGCGATATCGGCTTGCGGCGGAAGCTGCAGCAGCACCTCGCTCCCTACCTGGGCGACGACACATCGCTGGAGAATGCCAGGAAGCGGCTGGCCGAGGCTCGCAAGAGCAAGGATGCCAAGGCCGTCGAACGCGCCCAGGCTGAAATCGGCCGCCTCAAAGTCGAAAGCAAAAGCCGCAAGAAGGCCGGCGCCAAGGATTTCAAGGCCGCCCTGGCCGAGTTTGGCAAGGCGAACGGAATTCGCCGCGTGCGGCTCGTGAAGCCGGAGGCGGCGATTGTCGTCATCCGCGACTCGGCGGGCCAGCCCTACAAGGCGTACAGCGCCGGCGACAATCTACGGGTCGAGATTTTCGAGCGGGCAGATGGTTCGTGGGGACGCGAGATCATTACAGTCTTCGATGCCAATCGGCCGGACTTTCAAACCGAATGGAGCAAGGTCAAACCGCAGCCGAAGCTCTTATGGCGTATTCACAAGAACGATCTGGTGAAGCTCGACATGGCAAATGGCCATCTTCTTCGCGTGGTATCGATCATGGATAACTACCTCAGGCTCGCAGGTCATGAAGACGCAAACATTGCCGAAAGATATCGTGACGGCGAGTTCAAGTGGGTTCACGCCAACTACGACAAGCTGAAGGAATTGAAGTTCCGGCGGGTTACGGTCAGCCCGATCGGCGAACTGAGGGATCCTGCCAAGACACCGTGAGGTCCAAATGCCGGGGCGAATCGTCGAGATAGCCGAAGACGGCCGCTACCTGGCGGCGGATCGCGGATTCATGACGGTGAGCGCCGACGGCGCGGAGATCGGCCGCGTGCCGCTGGACGACATCGGCGGCCTCATCGTCAATGCGCATGGCTGCACTTACTCCAACAACCTCATCGTACGGTTGGCCGAACGCGGCGCAGCAGTCCTGGTCTGCGGCGCCAATCACAATCCGATCGCCTGGGTATGGCCGGTCGTCATGCATCATGAGCAACGGTCGCGAATCGAGTCGCAGATCGAGGCAACCAAGCCGCTGGCCAAGCGCCTGTGGCAGTCGGTCGTGCAGGCGAAGATCCGCCAGCAGGGTGCGGCCCTGGCGGCTCTGGGCAAGGACGGAGCCGATGGCTTCGATCTGATGGCCCGCCGTGTCGGCTCCGGCGATCCGGACAATATGGAAGCGCAGGCGGCCCGGCGCTACTGGCCGCTGCTGTTCGGCACAGATTTCCGCCGCGATCGCGAGGCCCCCGGCATCAATGCGATGCTGAACTACGGCTACGCCGTGCTGCGTGCGGCGACGGCGCGGGCCGTCTGCGGCGCCGGCCTGCATCCGGCCATAGGGCTCAATCACAAGAGCGAAGACATGGCCCTGATCGACGATCTGATGGAACCGTTCCGGCCGATGATCGATCTCCTCGTCTTCCGTGCCGTCGATGCGGGGCATAAGGGGGTGACGAAAGACACCAAGCGCTACCTGGCGAGCGTCGCGAGTGTCGACATGCAGACGGAACGAGGGCGAACGCCGGTGTTCACCTGCCTGGAGCGCCTCGCCCAGTCGCTGGCCAGATCGTGCGAGCGGGGCAAGCCGGAGCTGGACTTTCCGCTGGCCCCCTTGCCGCTGGAGTTGCCCGCTCCGCCGGAGCCGGCGGCTTAGCCGCAGCCGATGCTGAGCGGCTATCGTCTGATGTGGATGGTGGTGCTGTTCGATCTGCCTGTGGGCACCAAGAAGGAACGTAAAGCCGCAACCAAGTTCCGAAAGTTCCTGCTCGATCAGGGGTTCGAGATGTCGCAATACTCCGTCTACATGCGCTTCTGTGCCGGCAAGGAGCAGGCCGAGGCTTACACGAAGAAAGTGGAGAAGGCGGTGCCGGTCACCGGCAAGGTCCATATCGTCTACATTACCGACAAGCAGTATGAGAATATCGTGTCGTTCGATGGCCGAACAAAGGAAGCCGCCCGGAAAAACCCCGAGCAGTACGTGCTCTTCTGAGGTGAGGATCGATGAACGAAAAGGGATTCTTCCAAGAAAAAAGGCCCTGTTTCCAGGGCCTTAAGTTGATAGCGACCCTACCTACCGAGTGATCGTGGGCCAACCGCAACTGAAAGGCGC
>WBZX01000199.1_pt2 | contig 19541 bp, 16 predicted proteins | sample 5204211 | NCBI WGS metagenome assembly WBZX01 (sample SAMN12344362, study PRJNA552823) | activated sludge metagenome | biome: Activated sludge suspended growth; feature: Nitrification reactor; material: Wastewater; isolation source: activated sludge from nitrification reactor of wastewater... | reverse complement strand
TGCTCGCGTACCACCGCGACGCCGCCACCAGGCTCAACTACTACCGCTTCACGATCCCCAAGCGTGACGGCTCGAAGCGGGCGATCTGGGCCCCGCACCGCCGGCTCAAGGCGGCGCAGCGGTGGATCCTCCGCGAGGTGGTCGAGCGCTTGCCGGTGCACGGCGCCGCCCACGGCTTCATGCACGGGCGCTCGATCGCCAGCAACGCCGCGGCGCACACGAACGCCAGCACGGTGCTCAAGGTCGACCTCAAGGACTTCTTCCCGACCGTGACGCTCACGCGCGTCAAGGGCGTGTTCCGCAAGGCCGGCTACCGCGAGCAGATCGCGACCTTGCTGGCGCTGCTGTGCACCGAGGCGCCGCGGCAGGTCAGCGAGGTCGACGGCAAGACCTACTACCTCGCGCTCGGTCCGCGCTGCCTGCCGCAGGGCGCACCGACCAGCCCGGGCATCACCAACACCCTGTGCATGCGCCTCGACCGGCGCCTGCAGGGCGCGGCGCACAAGCTCGGCTGGCGCTACACGCGATACGCCGACGACCTCACCTTCAGCCTCCCGGTCGGCCACAAGGGCAAGCCGGCGCTCGGCAAGCTGCTCGGCTGCATCAGCGCGATCGCGGTGAGCGAGGGCTTCGTCGTCCACCCCGACAAGACCAAGGTCTCGCGCTCGGGCGGGCGTCAGCGGGTCACCGGGCTGGTCGTCAACGGCCAGTATGCGCCGCGTCCGGCCGACCAGACCGCGCTGCTCGTGCTCTCGTCGCGGCCCGGCGACGCGGCCACCCTGGGTCGCCTGGAGCTGCCGTTCGTGGCCAGCTGCGTGCAGCCGCTGCCGGGGATGCGTAGGCCCTGGCGATTCGTGCCCTTCCTGTGGTCGTGGCGGCGCGCGGTGGCGGAGGCCATCGCGGTGCTGCGGCGCGAGCGGGTCGCGGCCGTGGTCGCCACCGGCGGCTTCGTGTCCGGGCCCGCGCTGGTGGCCGCGCGCAAGCTGGGCCTGCCGCGCGCGATGGTCAACCTCGACGCGATCCCCGGCAAGGCCAACCTCCACCTGCGTCGCGAGTGCACGGTGGTCTTCAGCGCCTACCCCACCGCCGCGCTCGAGGGCGCGCGCGTCATCGGATTCCCGCTGCGACGGGTGTCGATCGGCGAGGGCAGCCGCGCGGATGCCCGCACCGCGCTGGGCCTGGATCGCGAGCGGCCGGTGCTGTTCGTCACCGGTGCGACCCACGGCGCCGAGTCGATCATCCGCGCGATGATGGCCTTCGTCGGCGATCGCGACGGTGCGGCCGCGCTGTCGTCGTGGCAGGTGTTCCACCAGTGCGGCGGCTTCGACGTCGCCACGCTGCAGCGCGCCTACGACGACGCCGGCGTGCAGGCGAAGGTGGTCGCGTTCTGCGATCGCATGGGCGCGGCCTGGCACGCCGCCGACCTGGCGATCAGCCGCGCCGGTGCCGGCAGCGTGGCCGAGGCGTGGGCCAACGCCACGCCGAGCGTGTTCCTGCCCAACCCCTTCCACGCCGATGGCCACCAGCGCGCCAACGCGCAGCCGCTGGTCGATGCCGACGGCGCGCTGGTCGTCGACGACCTCGTCGATCCCGCTCGCAACCGCGAATCGTTGGGTCGCACGTTGATCGAGCTGCTCGGTGACGCGGCCCGGCGCACGCACCTGCGCGAGCGCCTGCAGGCCACGCGGCCGCCCGACGGCGCCGAGGCGGTCGCGGCCTGGATCGAGACCACCGCCGCGGGCTGACCCGCGCCCGCGTCAGGCCAGCTGCGCGCGCCCGAGCAGCGCGCCGATGGCCGCGCGTGCACGCGCGAGCATCTGCTTGGCGTCGGTGAAGGTCAGCGCGCCGTGCTCGACCCGCGGCACGCCGTCGACCAGCACGTGGACCACGGCCTCGCGCGCGGTGCCGTAGACGATGCGATCGTAGACCGACACCGCATCGGCACCGAAGCTGCCGGGCTTGTCGAGATCGAGCACCACGAGGTCGGCGCGCTTGCCCGGCTCGAGGCTGCCGATCTCGGCGTCGAGCCCGATCGCTGCCGCGCCGTCGATGGTCGCCATCGCGAGCACCCGCTCGCTGGCCACGCGACCCGGCCCCGACTTGATGCCCTGCAGCAGCGCCGCCAGCCGCATCTCCTCGAGCACGTCCATGTCGTTGTTGCAGGGCGCGCCGTCGCAACCGATGCCGAGCCGCACGCCGGGCACGCCGTCCAGGTACGGCAGATCGGCGATGCCCGAGCCGAGCTTCAGGTTGGCCGACGGGCAGTGGATGATGCCCAGCGGGCGTCCCGCCAGGCGCGCAGCGTGGCGCGCCTCGAACTGCACGCCGTGGGCGATCGACAGCTGCGTGTCGAGCACACCGAGCGCGTCGAGCCACTCGAGCTGGCCCTCGCCGAGCAGCGCGGTGACCTCGGTCTCCTCGTTGGCGTGCTCGAGCAGGTGGGTGTGCACCGGCAGCGCGAGCTCGTGCGCGAGCGCGACGACGCCCTCCCACATCGCCTTCGAGCACGACAGGATGAACCGCGGGCACAACAGCGCGTGGATGCGCCCCCCGGCGGCGCCGTGCCAGCGCCCGTGCAGCGCGCGGACCTCGTCGAGCGCCTGCGCGGTCGGCTGGGCCAGCACCGCAGGGACCCCGAGGCCCTCGTCCATCAGGCACTTGCCGGCGATCGCTCGCAGGCCGCTGTCGTCGATGGCGCGGAAGATCGCGTCCATGTGCGTGACGATGCCGATGTCCTGGATCGTCGTGGTGCCCGAGAGCAGGCAGTCGGCGGCGCCGAGCAGGCCCGAGCAGTAGGCGCTCTCGTCGTCGTGGGCGGCTTCGAGCGGCCACACGCGCTCCCGCAGCCATCGCAGCAGATCGCGGCCCTCGGCGAGGCCCCGCAGCAGCGCCTGCCCGAGGTGGGTGTGGCCCTGCACGAAGCCGGGCAGCACGTGCAGCCCGCCGACGTCGAGCACGCGTGCGCCTTCGGGCGTCGACGCGCCGACCGGCGTGATCGCGGCGATGCGGCCCGCGACCACGTGGACGTCCGCCACCGTGACGGTGCGCGCGGCATCCATCGCGACCACGGTGCCGCCGCGCAGCACGATGTCCCCGCCGACGCTCACGGCTTGGCGTAGATCTCCGGCTTGAGCACGCCGATGTACGGCAGGTTGCGGTAGAGCCCGGCGTAGTCGAGGCCGTAGCCCACCACGAACTCGTTGGGGCAGCGGAAGCCGACGTAGCGCACGTCGATGCGCTCGGTGCGGGCCTCCTGCTTGTCGAGCAACGTGCACACCGCGAGGCTGCCGGGCCGCCGGGTCTGCAGGTTGTCGAGCAGGTAGCGCAGCGTGAGACCGGTGTCGACGATGTCCTCGACCAGCAGCACGTCGCGGCCTTCGATGGCCTGGTTCAGGTCCTTCAGGATCCGCACGACACCCGACGAGCTGGTGCCGCTGCCGTACGACGACACCGCCATGAAGTCGACCTCCATCGGCACGTCGATGCCGCGCACGAGGTCGGCCATCAGCGGGAAGCACCCGCTCAGCACGCCGACCACCAGCGGCTTCTTGCGGCGATAGTCGTGGGCGATCGCCGAGGCCAGCTCGGCGACCCGCGCCGCGATGGTCGCCTGGTCGAACAACACTTCGCGAATCGCGGCGGAGAGTCCTGCGTCCTGGTCGGTCATGGTCGTGTCGCGGCGGAGCATAGTACGCGGGCGCGCCGTCGTGCACCGCGCTCAGGGGTCGGCGAACCGCGCCGCGAAGTCCTCCAGCTCGCGGTAGGGGGTCGTGCACGGCGGGCCATCGGCGTGCCACCAGCGCGGCGCGGCGCCGAGCTCGAGGATGGTCGACGAGCGGGTGCCGTAGGCGTGCTCGGGCACGTGCACGCAGGTGCCCTCCATGCCGGGATCGGCGTGGGTGCGCAGCACCTCCATCCACTGCTCGGCGCTCGGCCGCACGCTACCGTACAGCGCCGGCAGCTCGCGACGCAGGCGCGCGACCCGCTCGCTGGGCGCGGCATTCAAGCTGCGCTCCGTCACGACGTGGAAGCCGGGCGCGAGCGGCTCGTGGTGATGGCGCGTGCCGTCGTTCCACACCAGGTGCGCACCGGCGGCGTCGGCCATCACGAGGTGGAACGGCTCGTGCCGCGCAGGCGACTCGCTCGCGATGCGCCGCACCGCGTGGGTCGCGGAGTCCTCCGACAACGCATCGAGCACGAGCAGCCCGCGCGAGCGCGGGGCCTTGGGCGAGCCATGACCGGTGAAGCGGTTGGTGATGCCCACGAACAGGCCGTGGGCGTTCACGCCGATCCAGGTGCCGCCGGCCTGCAGGTCCCGCGGCGCGAAGAACCGCACGCCCCCCTGCACGACCCACGACGGCGAGCTCGCGGGCCGCCGCAGCAACTCGTCGCGGTTCGCCGCCACCACCAGGGGGACGTCGCGCCACAGGCCTGTCGCAACCACCAGCGTGCACATCGTCGATTGCCCGCCAGCATAGCAGCCGAGCACGCAAAGCCGCGGTCGCGACCGCATCACATCGCGTGGCGACGCCGCGGCGACGAGGCGGCGCCATCGTCGTGCTCCGCGAGCACGCGCACGAGCGCCTGTCCGAGCGCCGCGAGGTCGCCCGCGGCGACCAGCTCGAGCCGCCCACCGCCGGACAGCTCGGGGATGCCGCCGACCGCGGTGGCGACCACGGGCACGCCGTAGGCGAAGGCCTCGCGCACGACCAGCGGCGCCCCCTCGGACAGCCCCGCGACCTCGCGCGACGGCACACACACCACATCGGCGGCGCCCAGCAGCGCGTGCTTGGCCTCGGCGTGGACGAAGCCGTGGAAGCGCGGTTGCAGGCCCAGGCGCCGCGCGTGCCGCTCGAGCCGGCGGCGATGGGGACCATCACCCGCGATGTCGAGTCGGGCAGCGGGCAGCGCCGACGCGACCGCGGCGAAGAGGTCGTCGACGCCCTTCTGCGGGATGAGCCGACCGAGGTAGAGGATCGATGGCCGCGCCGGATCACGCACGCGCGCCGGCGACGGCTGTGGATCGGGGACGCAGTGCACCATCGGCTCGACCACCAGCCGCGTCGGCGCCAGGCTGCCGGGGCACGCCCGCTCGAAGCGCGCGCGCTTCTCCGCCGACGGGAAGCGGATCGTCGCGGCGGCCGCGACGTGGGCCGCGAAGCGCCGCCGCAGCGGTCGCGGCAGCGCGAGCAGCACGTCGACGTCGGTACCGTGACCGAACAGCTCGAACGGCAGCCCACGGCGGCTGCAGTGCTCGGCGACGATCCAGCCGCCCGGCAGCAGCATGTGCGCCACCACCCGCTCGACGTCGCCGCGATCGAGCTCGCGCCGCAGCGCGGCAGCGAGCCCGCGCCACAGCGGCCACACCAGCGCCGCGCGCCACGGACGATCGCGGATGTTCTCGAGGATTCCGAAGTTCCCGGTCAGCGTCGACCAGCGCGCCGGCGCATAGTCGAAGCGCACGATCTCGAGCCCACTCGCCGCCTGTAGGCCGTCGTCACGGCACCAGGCGGTCCGCGGCGCCAGCACCCGCACGTGCACGCCGCGGCGGGCGGCCTGCTGCCAGTGGCGCAGGATGAACTCGCCGCGGGGATCGCCCTCGTACTGCGGGAAAGTGGTCGAGACCACCAGCACGCGACTCATCGCAGCTTCTCCACCGTGTACACGCTGAAGCCGGCGAAGCGACGGGCCGGTGTGTCCATCAACGCCCACTCCAGCCCCTCGAGCACGCGACCGATCGCGGGCAGCGTCAGCACTCGCGGATGCGGCGTGAGCACCCGGATGCCGGCCTGGGCCACCACCTTGGCGCCGTCGGGCAGTCGCGCGTGGACCTCGTCGGCGGTCAGGAACGCGGTCGAGATCGCAGACTCGTCGAACTGGCTCGAGGTCGGGCGCGGGCCGAACGCGCGCTTGATGAGGTAGCGCAGCGAGTGGCGGTTGTAGATGTCGAACACCAGGTGGCCGCCGGGACGCACGACCCGCAGCATCTCCGCCAGCGCACGGTCGAGCTCGGGCACGTGCGAGAGCACCTTGAAGCTGTAGGCGACGTCGAAGCTGGCGTCGTCGAACGGCAACGCGGTGGCCGAGCCCTCGCGCACGTCGAGGCCGCGTGCGCGCGCGTGCTCGAGCATGCCGGGCGACAGGTCGATGCCGCGGGCACTGCGGGCGAAGTCGGCCACGCGCGCGAGCACGAGCCCGGTGCCACACCCGACCTCGAGCACGTCGCGGGCCTCGCCGACGCGGCGCACCAGCGCGGCCGCCTGGTCGTCGATGAGCTTGTGGTAGCCGCGATCGCGACCGCGGTCATAGCCCTGGGCGAACGCGTCGTAGTAGGCACGATTGTCGTTCATCGCCGCTCCAGCTCCTGCCACAGCTCGTGGTACGCCGCCGCCATCTGCCGACGGTCGAACGCCACGCCCGCGAGCCGCCGGGCCTGCGCGCCCCAGTGCACCGCACGGCCCGGCTCGAGCAGGGCGTGGGCGATGCGTCGTGCCGCCGCGGCAGGCTCGGACGGCACCGGCAGGCCGATCTCGCAGCCGTGTCGCGCCGCGACCTCGAAGATCTCCGCGACCGGCAGCGCGTCGACGGCGACGAGGCCGATGCCCCGCGCGAGCCCCTCGAGCAGCACCAGCGGCAGGTCGACCTTCCGCCGCGTGTGGTCCGCGAGGTAGAGCTGCAGCGCGGTGTCGTGCAGCAGCGCGTCCATGTCGTCGACCTCGGCGAGCACCTCGACGCGACCGTCGGCGATCGCATCGGCGAGCTCGCGTCGCACGCGGGCGCGTGCACGCACGTCGTCGTCGCCCTTGGGTCGACATGCCAGCGTGAGCCGCCACTGCGAGAGCTCGGGCCGCTGCAGCAGGCCCGCCAGCGCGATCGCCCGCGCGGCGACGTCGTCGTCGAGGTCACCGGCGTAGAGCAGCCGCTGCGAGCGGGCCACCGGCGTCACGTGCTCGGGCAGCACCACACCGGGGCGGATGCAGTGCAGGCGTTCGGGCGCCAAGCCGGCGCGCAGCAGGTTCTCGCGGGTGTGCTCCGAGGTCACGACCACCGCGTCGAGCACCGCCAGCGCGCCGACACAGCGCTCGGCACCGTCGCCGGCGGGGATGGTCTGCACCCACCGTCGCGCCGCCCCCGAGCGGCGCAGCGACGCCCCGCGGCGCAGACCCGCGAGCACGCCCTGGCTGGTCGGGTTGGGTGAGAAGAACAGGTGCACGTGCAGCGACCGCAGCCTTGGATCGACCAGCGTAGCCAGCAGTCGCGCCCGATCGAAGAGGCCGGGTGCGTAACCCACCGCCGGCGACGGCAGCACGCGATCGAGGCCGGCCCGCAGCGGCGCGCCGGGATCGCCCAGGTACGTGCACTCACGCCCGGGCGGCAGCGCCGACACCAACGACGAAGCCAACACGGTGGTGCCGTCGCGCAAGGGGGCGCGCAGCGGCTTGCTGACCAACAGCCACGACGGACTAGCGGCCACTGCGAAGTCCCCTCAGCTCTGCGACGCTGATGACCCGCGTGCCCAGGGCCGCGACCACGAAGGCGATCGCCAGCACCACCAGCTTGGCGACGATCGCCAGCTTGCCGACGAGCCCCGCGGTCGAGGTGACCGGCCACAGCCACGCCAGCAGCTCGACCAGCGCCACGCACACGCCGATGCGCAGCAGCTGTGCCAACGACAGCTGCGCGCCGAAGCTGGTGCGCAGGGCCAGCAGCGCCGCGATGGCGGCGGCCAGGCCCGCGGCCGCGACCGCCCATGCCGCGCCACCGGTGAACTGCGACGGCACCAGCAGCTGCGCGCCCGCGACCACCACCACCAGCGGCACCGCCACCAGCGTGACCGCCAGCCGCGGTCGCTTCGCGCTGTTCAGGATCCACGCCACCGTCACCGCCAGCGAGTAGCCCGAGAAGCCCCACACCATCAGGCGCAGCTCGCTGGCGACGCTTGCGTAGGCCGAGGGAAACAGCAGCATCTGGATTTCGCGGGCGCAGCACGAGCCCACCGCGCTCATGAACGCCAGCAGCACGACGGTGACCTTGGCGGTCTGCGTGACGTACAGGCGGACCTTCGCGCGCTGCTGGCCGTCGATCGCCGCGATGAGCGGGAACGCCAGCAGCGCGACCGCGTTCATGAGGCTGTAGGGCACCAGCGAGATCTGCTGCGCACTGGCGTAGTGACCCACCGCGACGTCCTGGAGCTCGGTGACCGCATGGGACTTGAGCAGCAGCACGTCGGCCGACTGCAGCAGGTTGGTGACCGCCGTGAACACGATGAGCTGGCCGGCAAAGGCGGCCATCGACGCGCCGACGCGCTCGGCCGCCAGCGGCCGCGGCGCGACCCCCACCACCATCGCGCGCGACAACAGCAGCGCGATGACACTCGCGAGCGTGAAGCCGGCCAGCGTCGCGGTCAGGCCCAGGCCGGCGGCCGCGGCGGCGATGATCAGCACCGCCTTGCTGCCAGCCATCGCGATGTCGAGCAACGCCTGCCGTCGGAACCGGCGCACCGCGTTGAGCGTGCCGAGGTTCACGGCATAGATCGCGTAGACCAACGAGATCGGTGCGACCACCCGCAGCGGCCCCTCGAGCGACGGGTCTGCCAGCCAGCTCGCCAGCCATGGCGCCGCTAGCAACACCACCGCTACCGACGGCACCCCGAGCACCAGCGCCAGCTTCAGGCCGCGTGCACGGATGCTGGCATAGTCGGGGCAGCCCTCGTCGAACTGGGCGGCCAGCGGTCGGCTGACCGAGAACAACACGGTGTAGATGATCACCATGTTGGGCACCGCGACCAGCCGAGCGATCGCGTAGTACGAGCCGTAAACGTCCGCCGTGACCAGATGCGTCAGCGAGATCGTGATCGCGTAGCTCGAGACCAGGAACCACAGCTTCGCGACCCCGAGCCACATGCCGTCGCGACCGAGCGCTGGTTTGCGTGCGTCTTGCTGCATCGCGGATGCGGAAGGGGGCGCCCGCAGTGTGCCGCAGCGCGCCGTGGGCCGCACGGCAAGACGAGGGCCCCGAACCGCGCGCGCCACGCGCTATTTGACGCTTTCGCGTCCGGTCCCTATGGTTCGCGCAGTTTCACCGCTTTCGTCCGGGCCCATAGCTCAGTCGGTCAGAGCGGCCGGCTCATAACCGGCTGGTCCCTGGTTCGATCCCAGGTGGGCCTACCGCACCCGTCGAGCACCCATGAATCCGCAGATCACTGCGCTGTACGAGCTACAACACCGCGACCGCCAGCTGATCACCCTCGAGCGCAAGCTCGATGCCATCCCTGCGCGGCTCGCCGAGCTGGACCAAGACCTCGCCAAGCTCGAAGCGATGCTGGTGAGCGAGCGCAGGAAGTGTGACGACACCCGCGCGTTCGAGCGCTCGCAGCGAGCCCAGCTCGACGAAGAAGAAGACGTCGTCCGGCAGAGCAAGGCCCGGGTCAACCAGGTGAAGACCGCCCGCGAGCTGGCGGCGAGCCAACGCGAGATCGAATCGACGCGCAAGATGATCGCGGCGCGCACCGAGGAGATCAAGAAGCTGCAGGCGGCGGTCGCCGAGACCGAGCAGCGCATCGAGGCCATGCAGAAGGCCTTCGACGAGCTGCGCGCTGCGGCCGAGCCCGAGCGCGTGCGGCTGTCGGAGATGCGCACCCGCGTCGAGACCAAGATCGGCAAGCTCCGCAGCTCCCGTCGCTCGCTCACCGGCAAGCTCGAGCCCGAGCTGCTCGCGACCTACGAGCGCATCCGCAAGCGCCTCGGTGGCCTGGCCTTCGTCGCCGCCCATCGCGAGCGCTGCATGGCCTGCAAGATGGTCATCCCGCACCAGATCTACGTGCTGCTGCGCAAGGGCGACGACATCCAGGAATGCGAGTCGTGCGGTCGGCTGCTGTACTGGTCGGGGCACTTCCCCGACGAGGCCGAGGCGGCGAAGGCAGCCGAGCCCGCGCCCAAGGCCAGCCCAGGCGTCCGCAAGGTCGTCCCCAAGGACGACTGAACGCCGGCCGCCCGACGCGGCGCCCCGTCCCGTTACCTCGCCCGCGACCGACCGACGACGGCTACGGCCGTGGCGCCGAGCGTCGTCGCGCGACCGCCTCTGGATCGAGCCGCTCGGCCAGCGACGCCGGCAGCCCGCGTGACGACAGCTCGGCTGCATCGAGGCTCGCGAGCCGGCGGCCCGCGGCCCGCAGCTCCGAGACCAGCGCACCGATGCTGCGGTAGGCCTCGCGAAACGGCACGCCCTCGAGCACCAGCGCCTCGCACAGGTCGGTCGCGATCGCGTCGCCCTCGACCAGCGCCGCGCGGCACTTGCTCGGCACCAACGTGATGTGCCTCAGCCCCAGCGCGGTCATGTCGAGACACCCGCACACGCCCTCCACCGCCGAGAACAGCAGCGTCTTGTCGTGCTGCAGGTCGCGGTGGTAGCCGCTGCCCAGCCCACCGAACAGCGCCAGCAGTCCGGTCAGCTCGGCGTGTCGCAGCGCAGCGTGGCCGCGCACCAGCTCGAAGAGATCCGGGTTTCGCTTGTGCGGCATCATCGACGAGCCGCCCGCGATCGCGCCGCCGAGCGCGACCAGGCCATCGGAGCACAGCTCGATCACGTCGGCGGCGAAGCGCGCCAGGTGCAGGCCGATGCGCGTGCAAGCGAAGGCGATCGACAGCGCGTGATCGCGGTGACCGACCGCGTCGATCGGGTTGCGCGGGCCGTGGGCGAATCCCAGCGCCGACGCGGTCGCGTCGACCGGCAGCGGCAGGCTGGTGCCCGCGATCGCACCGGCGCCGAGCGGGCACGCGACCAGCTCGTCGGCGCACAGCAGCAGCAGCCGCCGGTCACGTCGCAGCGGCTCGACCAGCGCGCCCTCGATCCACAGCCGTGACAGCACCGGGATCGCGACCTGCCGGTGGGTGTACGCCGGCATCGCGACCTCGCCCTGCGCGGCGACGAAGCCCGCGACGGCGGTGAGCACCGCATCGAGGCCGCGCTCGATCGACGCCACCGCATCGCGGCACCACAGCATCAGGTCGGTCGCGACCTGGTCGTTGCGACTGCGACCGGTGTGCAGCTTGCCCGCCAGTGCACCGAGCTCGCGGCCGAGCTGCTGCTCGACCGCCATGTGCACGTCTTCTTCGTCGTCGGGCAACACGACCTCGCCGCTGGCGACCCGCGCGGGCAGGCTCGCGAGCGCACCGATCAAGCGCGCGGCCTCGTCGGCGCCGAGCAGGCCCGCCTTGGCGAGGCCCTCGACGTGGCCGATGCTGCCGCGGCAGTCGACCTCGAGCAGGCGGCGATCGACGCCGTAGGAGCTCGACCACGCCAGCATCGCGGGGTCGAGGTCGTCGCCGGTCGCGGCGGTGCGAGCGATGCGGGCCACCGTCAGACGCCCGCGAAGTCGAACAGCTCGCGCAGCTTCATCAGCGCGCCGGTGTCGTTGGTCTTGACCTTGCCGCGCGCGATGTCGATCGGGCCCGGCATCTTGCCGTGGATGACCATCTTCTCGAACAGCTCCGGCGTGGTCTTGAGCACACAGTCGGCGTTCTCCACCGTCTTGCCGTTCTCGACCGTGCAGGCCTTGGGATCGACCTTCACGGTGTACTTGTGGTCGCCGATCGAGAAGTAGTAGCTCATCGAACGGTCGACTTTGCCGGCGCGATAGCGCGAGGGCATGGCGGCGAACAGCTGGGGAATCGTCATCGGCGTCCTCGGGGCGAACCGTATCAGACCCCCGGACCCTGCAGGTGGCCGCCGATCGCTCCAGGCCGCCGGTGTGCACGAGCGCGGGGCCGTGCGCGGGATCACCCGTCGGTCCGGTCCCGCGTCGGGCCGTGCGCGCCGCCCCTGCCCTTTGCATCGACCCGCGTCCATGCTCGTCGACAGGGGAATCGGCGGCTTCTGGGCGGGGCTCCCCGCCCGCCCGCGCTCGTCGAGCCCGAGGACACTACGCATGCAACGCTTGATCGCTTCCTGTCTGCCCCTGCTCGCCCTCTTGACCCCACTCGCCGTGCCCGGTGACGCCCACGCCGGCGTCGGAGCGTGCGGCGACATCCACGTCGAAGCCAATGCCCAGTGCGAGGTGAAGGGCGGCGTCGCGTGCGAGGTCGCGTGCCAGCCGCTCAGTGTGCAGGCCCAGTGCGCCGCCGACCTCAGCGTGAGCTGCAACGGCGAGTGTGGCCTCACTGCCGACGTCGATTGCAGCGCCAGCTGCACCGCCGACTGCATGGGCAGCTGCGAGCTCGACCCGGGCGAGTTCGACTGCAAGGGCGAGTGCGTGCTCGACTGCCAGGGCGACTGCGAGGGTCGCTGCGGCAGCGACAGCCAGGGCACCGAGTGCTACGCCTCTTGCGAAGCCAGCTGCGAGGGGCATTGCTCCGGCCACTGCGATGCGATCGCGCCCACGGTGGATTGCGCCGGCAAGTGCGAGGCCTCGTGTGAGGGTCGCTGCGAGGCCGAGGTCAACGCGCAGTGTCAGATCGACTGCCAGGCCAGCGGCTTCGCCGAGTGCAAGGTCGACGTCGAGGGCGGCTGCAAGGCCGAGTGCGACGTCGAGCAGGGCGCGCTGTTCTGCGACGGGCAGTACGTCGACCACGGCGGGCACCTCGCGGAGTGCGTGGACAGCCTCCGCGTCGCGCTCGGCATCGAGGTCGAGGGTTACGCCGAGAGCGAGTGCCACGCCGGTGGCTGCAGCGCCGAGGCCGGCGGCTCGATCTCGTGTGCGGTCGACCCCAGCGACAGCGCGCGCGGGCGCAACGCAGCGCTGCTGGCCGCGTTGGGCGTGATGACGTTCGGTGTCGCTGCCCGCCGCCGCCGTCGCTGACGCGACGTGCGTGGGCGTCGGGCGTCAGCGACCGACGCCCACGCCCTCGGCCGCGCTCGACATCAGCGACTCGTACAACGCGCTGCGATCGGTGCCCGCGGCGATCAGCTTGTCGGCCTCGGCGATCTCCGCGTCGATGACGGCCGCGAACGAGGCCTTCGGCTGCGCCCCCGCGAGGTACTTGCCGTTGATGAACCACGACGGGGTCCCGTTGGCACCGAGCGACTTCGCCTGCTTCTTGTCGGCCTCGATCTGCGCGGTGACGCCGGCGTCGTCGACGTCGCTACGAAAGCGCTTCATGTCGAGCCCGAGGTCCTTGGCGTAGCCCTCGATCTGCGTCGACGACAGCGCACTGCTGTTCTCGAACAGCTTGCGGTGCATCTCCCAGTACTTGCCCTGCTTGCCGGCGGCCTCGGCCGCCCGCGCGGCGCCCTCCGCGTTGGCGTGGAAGCCCAGGGGATTGTGCTTGGCGACGATGCGCAGGTCGTTGCCGTAGTCGCGCTGCAGCTCGGCGACGGTCTTGTCGGCGCGCGCGCAGAACGGGCACTGGAAGTCGGTGAACATCACCATCGTGACCTTCGCGTCGGGCGAGCCGTCGCTCTGCGAGTCGCCGAGCGTGACCTTGTAGCGCACACCGTCGACTGGACGCCCGGCCACCACCGGGCGCTCGGGGGCCTTGGGCAGCTCCCGCGCCTTGCGCTGCTCGGCCTCCAGCGCGTCGATCCGCGCGGTCGCGGCCGTGAGCGCGCCGGCGAGCGACTCGCGTGCGGCCTTCTCCTCGGCCAAGGCGTCGTGGTCGGCCTTGGCCTCGGTCTGCAGCTTGGTCTGCTCGGCCGACAGCGTGTCGAGGCGTTGTTGCAGGCCCGCAATGGCCTCCTTCGACTCGTGGTCGTCACACGACGACAGCAGCAGCGCGGCGAGCAGGGCGAGGGAGATCGGTGGGCGTGGTGTCATAGCGGGTACACGATGAAGTCGTCGTGGATCTCGATGTGCGGCGAGCCCATGGCATCGACCGCACTCTTCAGCTCCACGAGGTGTTCCCAGCCGAGCTCGAGCACGTGCTCGTCGGGGTGTTGGTCGGCGCCGAACTCGAAGTCGACGCCGGGGCTGTTGGTCATCTCGATGTGGGTACCGAGTACGTGGCAGACCTGCGCAGGATCGACGTTGGCGACCAGCCGCGCGAGGCTCTCGCGGTAGGCCGCGAAGTCCTCGATGTACAGGCGCCCCGGGTACAGCGTGTCGCCCGTCAGCAGCAGCCCCGCACCGTGATCGAAGAACGCCAGGTGGCTGGCCTGGTGCCCCGGAATCGCAACGACGTCGATCACGCGACCGCCGAGGTCGAACGGCACCACCTGATCGGGCCAGTCGTCGATGCCGAAGAAGCTCGAGACGCCCGCGACCGACGGCGTGACCACCGTGACGCCGGGCAAGCCCTCGAACATGGGGTTGCCCGCGACGTGGTCGCCGTGGGCGTGGGTGTTGACCACCACCAGCTCGATGCTGCTGCGGCCGCGCTCGGCGAGCCACTGCTCGATCACGCCGCCGACGGTCTGCGCGACCGGGATCCCGCCGGCCCCGGTGTCGAGCAGCAGCGCACGCTCGCCGCCGAACAACAGGTACAAGAACGGCCCCTCGAAGCTGGTGCACAGTGACTGGCGGAGGATCACGGTGTCGTCCTCATAGGCGTGGACCATGATCTGCGGCTCGGCGCAGTCGAGCCCGTCGATCCAGTGCTCGGGGAACACGCCGGTGCACGAACGCACGTCGCCGCTGCTCGATCCACCGGCGGTCGAGCTACCGCCGCCGCCGCCGGACGAGCCCGCCGTGCCGACGCCAGTGCTAACGCCACCGACGCTGCTGGTCTCGCCCGCCGTGCCGGCGCCCAACGACGACGACGACGCGGTGGCCGCCGCCCCCGAGCTGCTGCTGCCCGCGCCCACCACCGTCGGCGCACCACCACAGGCGAGCACCGCCATGAACACGGGGACAGAGGCGATCGTTCGACGCATCGGTGTGACCGCACGCTACGACCCGACCATGGTCCCGTCAATCGCGCGCGCCCGCGCTCACGTCATCCACGTGGCGAGCCCGCCCGGCAGCCACGCCCCGCCATCGACGACCCAGACCGCGCCGGTGACATAGCCGGCGATCTCGTCGCTGGCGATCGCGAGCACGGTGGTCGCGACCTCGACGACGCGACCCATGCGTCGCAGCGGGATGCCCTGCTCGGCCCGCTCGCGCAACGACGCGGGCAGCAGGCGATCCATGCCCTCGGTGCCGGCGATGGGCCCGGGCGCGATCGCGTTGACACGGATCCCGGCGGGGCCCCACTCGACCGCGAGCGTGCGGGTCATGGCATCGATCGCGGCCTTGGCCGCGGCCGCGTGCACCTGCAGCGGCGTGCCGCCGTAGTGCAGCGTGGCCGAGATGTTCACGATGCTGCCGCCACGCTCGCGCATGCCCGCGAGGAAGACCGCACGAGAGACGTTGTAGGTGCCCGCGGCGTCGATCTCGAGCACGGTGCGGAAGCCGTTGGGCGAGAGGTTCGCCGCCGGCGCGAGGAAGTTGCCAGCGGCGGCGTTGACCAGCACGTCGATGTCGCCGTGACGGGCCCGCAGCTGCGCGAGCGCCTCGTCGATCGCCGACGGCTGCCGCACGTCGCACGGCAGCGTCACGTACGAGGCCGGGTCGTCGGCGACCGCGGCGCTCAGGCGCTCGGCGCTACGACCGAGGATGGCCACGTGGGCACCGTGGGCCGCAAATGCGCGCGCGATGCCGAGGCCGATGCCAGAGCCACCGCCGGTGACGAGCACGACCTTGCCGGCGAACAGATCGGGGCGAAACGGGGAGCGGGCCTGCACGCCCGCGATTGTCCCGGCCGCGGGGCTACGGCAGCAAGCCCGGAATGATGCCGGTCACCTCGCCGAGATCGGCGTCGACCCCGACCGCCCGCATCGCCGTGTTGAGCACGTTCACCGGGTGCAGGCCGCCGCCGTCGATGTGCTGCCCCGCGACCATCCCACCGGCTCGTCCGGCGGTCGTGACGATCATGTTCTCGGTGGAGTGGGTTCGGTTCGGGTCGCCGGTCGCGGGATCGAGGCCGTGGCCGGCCTCGTAGAGCAGCACCATCGCGGTGTTGTCGAGCACGCTGCCGGCGCCCTCCGGGGTGTCGCGCAGCTTGGCGACCAGGTACGCGAACTGGTCCAGCTGCCACGCGAGGATCTGGCTCACCGCCGCGGTGGTCCCGACCGAGTGACCGACCTCGTGCTGATCGTACGGGATGTTGGTGAACGGGTACGCACTCATGTGCGACTGCGCCATCGTGTACAGCATCGCCACCGAGCGCGAGAGGTCGCAGACGAAGGCCATGTGCACGAGGTCCGAGAAGCGACGCGCGCGGGTGTCTTCGTCGCTGTAGCCGGCGTTGGTGTCGAAGCCGTCGCCGCCGTTGGTGGCGTTGTTGCCCCCGATCGCCGGGTCGGCGCCGGGATCGGCGAACATCATGCACTCGCCGCCGGCGGCGGGACCGATGGCGGCCAGCCGCGCCTCGAGATCGCGGATCTCGTCGAGGTGACGCTGCATGCGGACCTTGTCGGCCGCGCCCAGCTTCGGCATCAGGCGATCGATGTCGCCGTGCACGAGGTCGAGCACACTGCGTCGACGCGCCAGCTCGCGCTGGGCCGCGAGCGCATCGGCGGGATCGGGCGGCTGGAAGCCCTGGAACAGCGCCGCGAACGCGGCCTGCGGGCTGATCTGGCCCGGGTTGCCGACCACGCCGCCGCCACCATCGGACTTGTACGAGATCACGTCGCGGCCGTACGGCGCGCTGTCGGTCAGATACCACGAGGGCTGCACCTGGTACTGCAGGCCCGAGGCGAACTTGGTGTCGGCACCGATCGCGTCGGCGACCACCTGATCGGCCGTGACCCCGCGGCAGTAGCTGCTGTCGTCGGGGTTGCTCACGCCGCACAGCAGCGGTGGCAGGGCCCCGAGGTGGAACGCGTTGTTCCAGCTGCCCGGCCCCGAGTTGTTGTAGGGGATGCGCAGGTTGCTGATGATCGAGACCTGCTGCCGCACGTCGCCGTAGTTGCCCAGCGGCATGGTCGCGTCCTTGAGGTCGTAGTCAGGGCCGAACGCGCTCGGGCGGTAGCGGTCGGGCTCGGGATCGCCGTCGCCGCCCATGGCTTGGCCATGGAAGCCGACGAAGAAGCGGCACGGCACGCTGCCGCCGGCCGCCAGCGCTTCGCCGTGGCGATCGAGCATGAGCTCGAGCACCGGCAGGCCCACGGCGATGCCGCCCAGCCCGCGCAGGAACGTGCGCCGATGCAGTGGCTTGATCATGGGGATGCTCACCATGGCGATTAGCCCTCCTCCTCACGGCGGTACAGGAACGCCTCGTCGCTCACGAGTCCGAGCATCAGCTCGTCGAAGCGATAGCCGTTCTCGGAAAACGCGGTCACCAGGTCGTCGACATAGCGCTGGTCGTCGTCGCCGACCGGGTGGCCCATGGCGAACTGGTAGCTCTGGTACACGATGCAGGTGTCGAGCAGGCCCTCTTCGGCCAGCAGGTCCGCCAGGCCCGCGGGCCCTTGGAACGGGTTGCCGTCGATCTCGCCCTCACCCTCGATCACGCACTCGGGCAGGCCCGCGTCGGTGGTGCGGAAGCGGCCCTGCTGATCGTAGTTCTCGAGCCCGAAGCCGACCGGGTCCATGAGCGAGTGGCAGCTGTCGCAGCCGTCGATCTGCCCCATGTTGTAGCGATCGATCTTGCACGGACTCGTGACCTCGGGCGGCGGCTCGTCGACGTTCACGCCGGGCGGTGGTGGCGGGATGGTCTGGCAGAACAGTCGCTTGCGGATGAGCTTGCCGCGCTGGGTCGGGCTGGTGTCGCCGTACTTGCCCGCGACCGACAGGAACGAGCCCTGGCTGAGCAGGCCCTTGCGACCGCTGTCGCCGTAGTCGACCCACGCGAACGCGTCGCCGCCGGGCGACGGCAGGCCGTAGTGCTGCGCGAGCAGATCGTTCACGAAGGTGCCCGAGCTCGTGAAGAGTCCGCGCCAGTCGGCCTTGTCCTGGACGATGGTCTTCTCGAGCAGCATGCGGGTCTCGGTGCGCATCGCGTTGGTCAGATCGGCGGGGTGCGGCAGGCGGTAGTAGCCCAGCCACATCGAGTGGAATCGGTCGATGCGGTCCATGGCCCGTGCGTCGGCCAGCAGATCGCTCGCGGCCTGCCGCACGTCGTCGCTGGTCGACAGCTCGCCGGCCTCGGCGCGATCGAGCAACGCGTCGTCGGGGGTGGTGCCGAGCAGGAAGTACGACAGTCGTGTGGCGACCTCGAAGTCCGACAGCCGGAACACACCGGGCTCGCTGGTCTCGGTGCCGATCTCCACGCGGTAGACGAACTCGGGGTCCTGCAGGAACACCCGCAGGATCACGCCGACGCCGGCGTAGAAGTCCTGCTCGTCGTTGGCGAACATCAGCCCGAGGTCGACGTAGCGCTGCACCTCGTCGTCGGCCAGCGGCCTTCGCAGCGCGCGGCGACCGAAGCGGGTCGTGAACTCGCGCAGGCACTGCTCGTCGGCGACACCGCTGGGCTGGCAACCCACCACGGTGTCGCGCCGCGCGGTGTCGGCGAGCAGGCGCGTCGCGATGTCGCCGGCGAGCTGCTCGAGCGCCTCGATGAGCGGACGATTCGCGCTTTGGTTCTCGATCTGGTTGTCGAACGGATCGACGACGTCCTCGGCCAGCAACAACGCACCCGGTCGGGTGTCGTCGCCGAGCAGGTCGAAGATCGTGTTGTCGAACTCGTCGCGCGATAGCCGGCGCATGCCGACCTGGCCGACGCCACCGAGCTCGGGCGCGTCGGGCGTACCGCCGGTGCTGTCTGCGGCTCCGCTACCGCCGGTGCCGTCGCTGGCCCCGTCACCGCCGCCGCCGCCGGCGGGGCCCCGATAGCAAGCGAGCGGCGCCCCCACGAGCGCCGCCAAGGCCAAGCTTCTTGCGCGTGTCATGCCCATCTCCCAACCTGCCCGAACGACGGTAGACGAGCCCGGCCGGGTCGGGAAGGCGACGGCGCGTGCGAAGGAGGACTGCGAGGGGCGATGGCGTCGGGCGAGATTTCGCCGGCCGCGATGATCACAACGCGCGTTCGGCCACGCGATCGCGTGCCGCAGCGCAACTTCGGCACCAGTGCGCTGCACGGGAGGTGTCGCCTCCCACGCTCGCTGCACCCTTGCCGCTGCGGCGTGGTCCCGCAGCCCCAGGCTGGGGAGGTTGACCCCCGCGCAAACGAACGCGACCACGACGGCGCGAGCCCGCGCCTCGCGACGCGATCGCGGGGCGTCACTCCGGGACGTGGGCGTTGCAGGCGTCCACGACCTCGGTCGCGGCGGCCATGAGGAACGTCGAGTAGTCGGCGGCGCAGATGTCCCCGAGCGCACCGTGGGGGAAGCCGTCGACGAACTCGGCGAGCCGCGGAGCAATCTCGGCCCCGGTCACACCGTCCCATGGGAACGGGCAATCGTTGGGCTCCGCGACGCCGACCAACGCGATCGGCACGACGTTCTGCACGTGCCCGTCCTGCGTGGCCGCCAGCGCGGTGATCCAGTCCGACGGATCGCCTTCGCTGCCCCACTGCGTGACCGCCTCGAGGTCGTCTTCCTCGTCGGTCAGGATGATGAGGACCAGCGGTGCGTCCTCGCGCAGGAACGCCTCGTTGGGCCCGCCGAGCTGCAGCATCGTCGGG
>WBZX01001250.1_pt1 | contig 19554 bp, 12 predicted proteins | sample 5204211 | NCBI WGS metagenome assembly WBZX01 (sample SAMN12344362, study PRJNA552823) | activated sludge metagenome | biome: Activated sludge suspended growth; feature: Nitrification reactor; material: Wastewater; isolation source: activated sludge from nitrification reactor of wastewater... | reverse complement strand
GCATGAAGTAGCGCTGGAGCCAGGCTCGCGGTGCAGATACGCGACCGAGAACCATGCCACCACGAAGCCGAGCGTGCAGGTCATCGCGGCCATGACCGCGGACAGCGGGTCGAGCCAGAACGCGACGTCGATGCCGTGCTTCGGCACCCACAGCCAGTGCACCATCACCACGCGTAGCGGCTGCGCCCGCTGCAGCGCATGCACCAGCACCACCAGCGAGGCGATCGCCGCGGTCGCGGCACCGCCGAGCGTCGCGCGCACGATCGTGCGCTCACGCAGGCGGATGCCGACCGCCGCCGCCAGCCCGAACCACGCCGCCAGCAACAGCGGCAGCGAGGGCAACGCCATGACGAGGAGGCCGATGACATCGAGGCCGTCGTCGGCCGCAGCTGCCACGGCGGTCGCCAGCTGCGACGCACCGATCATGTCGCCCCCGCGATCCGCCGCGGCGCGACGATGCGGGCCGGCGAGAGCAGCTCGTCGTGCCCGGTGAACCACGCCGCCGAGTTGTGGACCACCGGCAACGTGAGTCCGCGGGGCTGCCACGGCACGAAGCCGTCATCCGGCACCCACACCCGTGTGGCGCCGTCGTCGGGACCAATGCACGCCACCAGCACCCAGCCGTTCTCGAACAGCCTGCGGATCGCCGGCTGGCGCGCCATGATCGCGGCGATCACCACCGGCGTCTGCTCGAGCACCAACAACACGCGCACCGGCTCGTGGACCTCGGTCATCTGCGTGGGCAACCCCGTGCGCAGGTCACTGCTGCCGCCGTCCATGACCCCCACCAGGCCCACGACGTTGTGGGGCAGCTTGGTGCCGGCGCCGTAGACCTGGGGGTCGCAGGTCGAGAAGTAGTACTCGAGGTTGATGCCGGCGATGACCGGAACCAACGCCATCAGCAGCCGTTCGAGCACCTCGCCACCTGCGTCGGACTCGGGGTCGTACGACACCAGGAACGCGCGCCGATCGAGGAACGTCCCGCGGGTCAGTCGCCGACGGCCGAACACTGCGAGCGCGTTGGTGGCGTGGTTCAGCTCTGGTCGCGCCTGGCTGGGATCGAGCCCCCGCTCCTGCACGTGGCCGAGCACGTCCTCGGGTCCGCCGTGACGGGGCGCGTGGTCGAACTTGCGGCAGCGCTCCTGCGCCGAACGTCGCGCCGCCTCGGCGACGGCCTGCTCGAGGTGACGGAAGTCGTCGCGATGCGAGTCGGGCAAGCGGTCGAGGTCCCACCACGTGAAGCCCTCGTTGGTGGTGTTGTGCTCGCCGCCGACGAAGTGGGTGTCGTCGGGGATGTCGATGCCGTTGCCGCGCAGGCCCGCGCGCACCGCCGGCGAGTTGGCCATGAGCGTGAACAGGCGCGCATTGGGGCCGCCGTGACGTCCACCGCAGGCGCCGCAGTCGTAGGCGGCGTAGTGCGGGTTGTTGGTGCTGGTGGAGCCGTGCCCGAGGATCGCGACCACGCGCGCGAAGTCCCGCACCAGCCCGATGTTGGTCAACGTGGCGCCCACCCGCTCGACCTGTTCGCGCAGCGAGAAGCCGGCGATCGCGTGCTGCGGCTCTCGACACGACTCGTCGGTGGTGAGTACGGTGGGGTGCTCGGGCATGAGCGTCTGCGTGACCAGCCGGCGGGCGCGATCGAACCGCCGCGGGAACACCAGCTGTCCGAGCAGCCACATCCACGCGAAGAAGCCCACCGCGTAGGCGCCGAGCAACGAGGCCCAGCCGTGGCCGAGGATGCTGCGCCAGTGTCCTCGCCAGCGCCGCACCGCAGCGCGGCTGCTGTCATAGCGCCGTGCGCCGCTGTGCTCGTCGTCGCACGGGACCTCGAGCACGCGATGCGCGGGCGTGACCCCGAGTGGACACAGCGCGCTGAACTCCTCGTCGTTGCGCCCGCGAAAGCTGATCGGGATGCCGAAGAAGCCGCCGGTCCCGAAGGTCTCGGCCCGCGGCTCGGTCTCCTCGATGTGCCGCCGGATGCCCTCCTCGCGATCGTCGATGCAGGTGACGACCTGGAACGCTGCGCGATCGGTCGCCACATCCGCACCGCGTGGGGGGCGATGCGCGCGGCCGTCGTGCAGGGCCTCGAGCACCTGGTCGCGATAGTGGATCTCGTAGGCCTCCTGCCAGATCGGCAGCCGCACGGCAGCGGCGAAACCATCCAGCAGCGACGACAGCTCGGCGATGCGCTCGATCGGCGTCGCCTGCAGCTCGGTGCCGTACAGGTGGAGCGCACGCGTGAGGCGGTGCAGCTGCCACGCGCGCTCGAGATCCGCGCCTTCGGTGTCGTGCTCGATTTCTTCGACGAGCGCGGCGCAAGTCGCCTCCGAGGTCGCACCACCGCGGTCCATCGCGCGACGACTCTTTCGCGCCAACACGTCGGAGACGTGGCCCTCGTGCAGCGCGAGGCGAACCGCGGCCTCGTCGGGACGCTGGCGCAGGTGCCCGACCAGCGCCGCGATCGCGCAGCCCCACGTGTCGCGACACACCCGCTCGAGCTCCGACCACTCGCCGAGCAGACGCATCGCGAGGTAGTCGACGAGTGCCACCGGCGGCAGCTGGGGGCGATGGTCACGGTTGTGTTCACGCCAGTGGATCAGCCCGCCCCACCCTGGCAGATGCTGCAGCACGCGGGTGATGTACGCGTCGACTCGATCGGCCCCGACGCCGAGACCGGCGAGCGACACCGCGACCGCATCGAGCGGATCCTCCGGCAGCCGCAGCGCCGCCGGCAGCCCCCGCAGGTAGCGTCGTCCGGGACGCTGGAACCGACGCCAGTGCGCGTAGAGCCCGAGGCGGCGATCGTCATCGCGATCGGCGGCGAGGCCCTCGTCGAGGTGGGCCGCACAGGCGCGGATCAGCCAGCGGTCGACGTACTCGGACACGTCGATGTCGGCGAAGATGCGCACGAGATCGCGGTGTGACAGCTCGCCGAGCCGGTCCAGCACGGCGGCTGCGTCGGCGCGCAGATCCGGGCGACGCGAGCGACCGATGCGTCGCACCGCATCGAGACAGACCGACCAGCGCAGCTCGTCGCCGGGCTCGGTCAACGCGAAGCCCTCGCGAAGCCGCCACCGCACCCGCGCCGCGGGCTCGACGTCGAGGTCGTGCAGCATGGCCGCGCGCAGCACCGCAGCAGGGCTCGCCAACGCGTGGGGCGATCGCGCGGCCGCGTCGGGGAGCGCGCGGCGGTAGGCGATCGCGAGCTCGAGATCGCGGTCGTCGATGCGACCGGCCGCATAGGCCTCGCGGAAGCGGGCCTCGGACAGGTACCCCTTACCGCCCAACAGCTTCGCGGCGGTGGTGATCGCACGGTGGAAGGGCAACGACTCGAACGCGTGCAGCGTGTTGTGGTGGATGAAGAGCTCGAGCGGGCCCTGGGTCGGGAGGTAGTGCGCGCCGTGTTCGATGGCAGCACGCAGCCGCTCGGGCGCGTGCGAAGCGGTCGATGGCGGCTCCTCGGGGGCCGACTCCAAGCGGGCGGCGCGACTCGCCGCACCCTGCGATGCACCTGTGCTCACGTATCGCCCCCGCCCGCGGGCCTCGCCGGCCACCGCAGCATGCAGGGTATCAAGGCCGGTGGCGTCGGCGTTGCCATGGTCGAGGATCGCTCGAGAGCGGCGCCGATGTCTGCCCGTGGTGCCCACGGGCAGGCTCGCGTGCTCGGCAGGAATTCTCGCGAGCCGGCGTCCGAGCGTCCACGCTTGCTCGCGGCCCAGCTCGAGCCGCCTGTGTCAGTGTGACTCGTCGGCGTCGTCGGACTCTGTGTCGTCGTGACCCTCGATCGAGATCGGCCGGCGCTCGCCCCGTTCCATCGCGCCGTAGCGCTCGAGCTTGCGGTAGAGCGTCTTGCGCCCCAGGCCGAGCACCTTGGCCGCGAGGGTCTTGTTGTCGCCCACGGCCTCGAGCACACGCAGGATGTAGCGCTGCTCGACGACGTCCATCGGCACGAGCTCGCTGGGGTTGTGCGCGACCACCAGCACGTCGCTGCGCGTGTAGCTGCGGATGCGCTCGGGCACGTCGGGCAGCTCGATGCGCTGCCCATGCGCGAGCGTGACCGCGCGCTCCATCGCGTTGCGGAGCTCGCGGATGTTGCCCGGCCAAGGATAGTCGAGCAGCCGCTGTGCGACGTCCGGTGCGATCGCGCGCACATCTTTGCCGCTCTCGGCGGCGAAGCCCTGCAGGAAGTGCTGCGCCAACAGCAGGATGTCGCGCCCGCGGGCGCGCAGCGGCGGGACCTCGAGGTCGAGCACCCCGAGCCGGAACACGAGGTCCTCGCGGAAGCGACCGGCCTCGACCGCGGCCTCGAGGTCGCGGTTGGTCGCCGCGATGACGCGCGCATGGACACGCACGTCGGCGTCACCACCCACGGGGCGCACGAGCCCCTCCTCGAGCACGCGCAACAGCTTCGGCTGCAGCTCGAGCGGCAGGTCGCCGATCTCGCCGACGAGCACGGTACCGCCGCCCGCCCGCGCGAAGGCACCTGGACGCGGCTCGCCGCCCTCGGCCGATCCGAACAGCTCCGCCTCGACGGAGGCACTCGGCAGCGTCGCGAGATGGACGGCGACCCACGGCTCGTCGCTGCGCTTGGACTGGCCATGGATCGCGCGCGCGACCAGCTGCTTGCCGGTGCCACTCTCGCCGCGCAGCAGCACGGTCGCGTCGGATGCCGCGACCTTGGCAACCCGCTCGAGCAGGCGACGCATGGGCAGGCTCTCGCCGAGCAACCCCGACGGCTGCTGGGCGCTCACGCGCTCGCGCAGCACGTTGACCTCGCGACGCAGGGCCCGGACCCCCGCTGCGCGCTGCAGCGTGAAGCGCAGCTGGTCCATCTCGACCGGTTTGGTGACGAAGTCGTAGGCGCCGGCGCGCATCGCCGCGACCGCCGTATCGATGCTGCCGAAGCCGGTGATGACGACGACCGGCAGGTCGGGGTCGAGCTCGGAGATGCGCTGGCACAGCGCGATCCCCCCCGCGCCGCCGAGGTTGACGTCCGTCAACACGACGTCGAAATCGAAGGTCTGGACCCGCGCCAGCGCGTCCGACTCGTTCGCGACGGTCGCGACCGAGCAGCCCGTCAGCGTGTCTGCGACCAGCTCGCAGAAGCGCGGATCGTCATCGACTGCCAGGACCCGGATCGGTGCTTGGTCGCGCGTCGCCATCGATCGGCAGGTGTAGCATGAACTGCGTACCCTGGCCGTCGCTCGAGTTGACGCTGATCCATCCGCCGTGCTCGTGCGAGATGCCCGAAGCGATCGACAGGCCGAGTCCGGTGCCCTCGCCGCGCGGCTTGGTGGTGAAGAACGGCTCGAACAGGTGGGGAAGCACCTGCGGGTCGATGCCCTTGCCGCGATCGCCGACCGTCACGCAGACGTACTCACCGAGGCCCCGGCCGCGTCCGGCCGGTGGATCCACCTTCACGTTGTTCACGTCGACCGTCACCCGTGTGCCCTCGGGGGCGACGTCGAGCGCGTTCACGACCAGGTTCGTGACGGCCTGCTGAAGCAGCAGCAGGTCGCCGCAGACCATCGCTTCGGTGCGATGCCCGACCACCAGCTCGACGTGGCGCTCGCGCGCGAGGCCGCCGAGCAAGGTCTCGATGTGTTCGACGATCGCCGGCGACGAGAACGTTCGCTTCGACTCGCGGGACTGCCGGGAGAAGTCGAGGAAGCTGCGCACGATTGCAGTGATGCGATCGGTCTGCTCGGCGGCGATGCGGGCATTGTCGACCACCGCGGTGCCGGAGACCTGCTCGCGCGCGATCAGCTTGGTACGCGCCGCGATGACGTTGAGCGGCGTCCCCAGCTCGTGGGCGAGTCGCGACATGAGCGCGCCGATCGTCGCGAGTCGATCGGTGTGTCGCAGCTCCTGCGTCAGCCGCTCGCGCTCGGCCGACTCCCGCTCGCCTCGCTCGCGCGCGCGCTCGAGGTCCTCGACCATGTCGTTCATCGCGTGGGTGAGTTCGGTGAGTTCATCGCGGGCCTTGGTCGGGAGCGGGCGCGCCTTCTCGCCGCGGCCGACCGCGCGCAACAACCCGATCATCCGCCCGACCCGCTGCCCGACCAGCAGCCAACCGAGCACGATCGCCATCAACGCCGCACAGCTGCTGATGACGATGGTGGCAATCCACAGGCCGCGGCGGCTCCGCTCGGCGAACCCGCGCCGCACGTCGAGCGAGCGACGCAGCTCGATCGCCGCCAGACGCCCGTCGGCGTGGTGGATGGGCAAGAAGGCCACGATGTAGTCGGGCTCGTCGCCGGGCGGCCAGCGCAGCACTTGTTCTTGATCGGTCGCGAGCATCCGATCGAGTCCACGACGTAGCTCGGGATCCTCGGGGACGCGACCGCCGGTGCTGCGCGGGCCGTACCAGCGCAGCTGGACCGCGCGCTCGTCGGCGTACGCGGCCTCGATGACGGGCTCGACCTGGGCCTCGCCGCCCCGTTCCCACGCGTCCTCGACCAGCGGCCGCAGTGCACGACCCATCAGCACCAAGCCATCGGCGAGGTCGCGATCGATCAGCTCGAACTCGTGGTCGAGCTCGCGCTCGGAGGTGACGAGCAGGACCCCGATGGTCCACAGCGTCAGCGCCAGGGTGATCTTGAGGGCGATGCGCACGGATGGCTCGCGATCAGGGGTCCGCGACCACGAGCCCGACCGCGCCCATCGCGGTTGGCGACTACAGGTAGTCGAAGTTCCAGAGGATGTACTTCCAGTCCTGCTCCACGCTGCGCTTCTCGCCGAACGGGTACTCCATGCGAGCGATGAAGACGACGTCGTTGTGCGGGAACATGAACTGCACGATCTCGGTGTGCGGCGTGGGCTCGCCGTTCTCGGACACGTGCAGCTTGGCGTAGATGCCGGACTTCTTCTGGAAGTCGTGCTGGTAACTGATCTCGTCGACGCCGATGCCGGCCTGCTTGAACTGGCTCTCGAACCACGTCACCGAGCGCTCGTCGAGTGGGCGCGTCTTGTGGGTGACGTAGAAGGTCAGCGCGATCTCCTCGACGCCCGAGGCCTCTTCGGCGTCCTCGGCCGCGAACGGATCTTCGTCCTCGCCCTCACCGCCACCGAACGCGTCGGCGTTGGTCGAGCGGCAGGTGATCACCGGCACCCAACCATGGTCACCCTCGGGGCTGTGCGAGGCCTCGCCGCAGTTGCGGTAGACGTACAGCGTCTCGGGGATCTCGAACTTCACGCCCAGCGGCGCAAAGGTGATGGTCGAGCCGGCCTTGCTGCCGGAGGAGGGGTGGTCGATCCACTGCGATGCGGTCGACTTGTCGCGACCGCCCTTGTTGCAGGCGGAGACTGACAGTCCGCAGACGGTCCCGAGCAGGATCGTCAACGAACCCATCGTACGCGGGGTGAGCCGTGGCATGCGGGACGGACGTTACCAAAACGGGCCGCAGGCACAACGTCGTCGCCGCCAGGCCGCCCTGGCGCCGGGTTTCGGCGCATCGACGGGGCTCGGCGAGGGGCTGGCCCGACGGGTGGCATCGCAGTTGCTACGTGGTGTGCTGCGACATGGCTCTGGCGACCGCACTCGATTTGGCCCCCTCCTTCGACGACGACATGCTCGACCTCGAGGACCACGCGCAGCTGCGCGAGCTCGCCGGGGCCGGCGGCAAGCCACGCGACCGACTCGCGGAGGGGTTCGCGCTGGTGCGCCTGCTGCAGTTCCTCACCGAGGCCGACGGTCCCGACACGCTGCTGCACCGGGCGGTCGCGGGGCTCGGGTTGCTGGCCGAGGTCGCGTGGGTGGAGCTCGACGGTGACGCACCCGGCGATCTGTCGGTCGCCCTGCCGGCCTCGGGCGTCCGGCCACATGTCCTGTCGGTGGGCCTCGAGTTCGAGGCCGACGACAGCGCCGCCGCGATGGTCGAGCACGTGCTCTCGCTGGTGTCGCGCATGTACGAGCGCGAGCTCGGCGTCGAGCGGCTGCGCGCCGAGGCCACCACCGATCCGTTGACGGGGCTGTGGAATCGTCGCGGCTTCGAGCCGCTGCTCGACCAGGCGCTGGCCCGGGCCGCCCGTACCGGCGAGGCGATCGCGGTGCTTGCGATCGACGTCGATCGCTTCAAGCCGATCAACGACGAGCTCGGCCACGAGGCGGGTGATCGCGCGCTGCAGGGCGTCGCTTCGGCGCTACAGGGCGCCATCCGCCCCAGCGATGTCGCGGTGCGGCTGGGCGGCGACGAGTTCGCGGTGTTGCTGGCCGGCTCCGATGCCGAGGGCGCACGGCTGGTCTGCGAGCGCATCCGCAGGAACCTGCAGCGCCATGCCCCGCTGGGCTCGCGGACCCCGTCGCTGTCCTTTGGGGTCGCCGATCTCTCCTCGCTCGCGCACCCCAGCGTCGGCCCGACCGGCCGGGCCGCGTTGATGGCGGCCGCCGACGCCGCGCTCTACGCGGCCAAGTCGGCGGGCCGCGACGCGATCGTGGCCCGTTCCGCCCACCCGGCCGCAATCGACGACGACTCCACCCGTCCGATCTGCGTGCGCGCCTCGTAGCCCTTCCACGGCGTGGTCACAGGCGCCGGGTGCCCCGTCCACCTGGTGCTGCTTCGGTAGCCATGGCTACCCATCTGGCCACGACAAAGCCGCGCCTCGGGCTGCAATCGCAGCGTTTCCCCGTGGCACAGCCCGTGAAGTGCCCCCCGCGCCGAGGATTGGACTGCCCGTGACCCGCCACCAGACCGCGCTGTTTCGCCAGCTCCTGCTCATCGCGGACGTGGGCCTCTCCGCGATCGCGTTCCTCGCGGCGGTGTGGCTCCGCACCAAGGCCGCGGCGCTGGGGCTGCCGGAGTTCTTCGCGGATCTCGGCCTGCACGGCGGCGACGATCCCTACTCGCGGGTCCTGCTCGTGATGCTCTCCGTGTGGACGTTCACGCTGTGGACTTGCCGCACCTCCGACTTCCGGGTCAGCCCCGCGGTCGTGGCGTGGCGACACGCACGCGCGGTGGGGCTCTCGCTCGCGGCCCTCGTGGTCGCCTCGTTCCTCTTCAAGTGGGGGTTCCTCTCGCGCAGCTTCGTGCTGCTGCTCGGGCTCACGCAGATGGCGGTGCTGAGCCTCGGCCGGGTGGGGTTGATGTGGATCCTGCGCCGCACCAAGCGGGTCGACGATCACCGCGTGTTGGTGATCGGCTGCGGCGAGGCGGCGGTCGCGTTCGCCCGCTCGCTGCGCGACCGCGGCTCGTGGAACAACCGCTTCGTCGGACACCTGTGCGTGCCGGGCGAGCCCTGCGACGCCGCCGCCGAGCCCAAGCGCGGCGAGCTGCACGAGCTCGAGCGGCTGCTCGACGCGGAGGTCATCGACGAGGTCGTCTTCGCGGTGCCGGGTCGCAACCTCGACACCTTCGAGGCCGCGCTGCAGGCCTGTGATCTCCGTGGCGTCGACGTGCTGGTCACGATGCAGGGCATGGTGCCGTCGTCGGGCAAGGTCGAGATCGCCAGCGTCACGGGCTTCGACATGCCGATGATCGGCCTCTCGCGGGTGCCGACCAGCCAGGGCCGCCTCCTGACCAAGCGCGTGCTCGACATCGTCGGCTCGACCATCGCGATCCTCTTCGCGGCGCCCGTCATGCTCGCCGTCGCGATCGCGATCCGCATCGAGTCCAAGGGGCCGGTGCTGTTCAAGCAGGTGCGCTCGGGTCGCAACGGCCGCAAGTTCGTGATGCTCAAGTTCCGCTCGATGTGCACCGACGCCGAGGCCAAGCTCGACGCCCTGCAGCACCTCAACGAGATGGATGGCCCGGTCTTCAAGATCAAGCACGACCCCCGCATCACCCGCGTGGGCCGCTTCATCCGCAAGACCAGCCTCGACGAGCTGCCGCAGTTCTTCAACGTGCTGTTCGGCGACATGAGCCTGGTCGGCCCACGCCCGCCGCTGCCGTCGGAGGTCGCGAAGTACGAGGCGTGGCAGCGCCGTCGGCTGTCGGTGCGGCCGGGCATCACCGGCATGTGGCAGGTCTCGGGCCGCAACGGCATCGACTTCGCGCAGTGGATGAAGCTCGACCTCGACTACATCGACAGCTGGTCGCTGTGGCTCGATCTGAAGATCCTCTTCCGTACGCTGCCGGCGGTGCTGTTGCGCAGCGGCGCCAGCTGACCGTTCGATGACCGTCGGCTAGGTCGCATCGACGATCGATGACCGAGCGGCCGCGGCGCGATGACGGCGTGGCAGGGGCGACGACGACAGACTCTTCTTCGAGGAGTGCTGTCCCCCATGCGCAAGTTCATCATCGCCGCCATCGTCACCTGCCTGCCCGCCATCGCCTGCCAGCCCGAGGGCAAGACCGACGGCAAGACCGAGACCAAGGCGAAGGAGGCCGACAAGGGCGCGACCAAGACCGCCGCGAAGCCCGAGGGCCCGGCGAAGCCGGAAGGCGATGCCAAGCCGGAAGGCGATGCCAAGCCCGCGGGCGATGCCAAGCCCGAAGGCGACGCCAAGCCCGCAGGCGACGCCAAGCCGGAAGGCGATGCCAAGCCGGAAGGCGATGCCAAGCCCGCGGGCGATGCCAAGCCCGAAGGCGATGCCAAGCCCGCAGGCGACGCCAAGCCGGCCGCCGACGCGAAGTGAGCCGCTAGGGCTTCGCAGCGGGGGGCGCGTCGTCGATGACGCGCCCCTCGGTGAGAAACGAGACGCCCGCGTTGCCGTCGCGACCGTGCATCAACGCCTGCACCAACAGATCCGGCCCAGGCTCGCGCAGGCCCCAGCGGACCAGGAAGTTGGCCCCGCTGCCGCCGGTGCGATCGGCCCGCGCGACGAAGTACTCGGCGGTCTCGAGCGGCCCCAGCTCGGCTGGCTGATCGAGGAAGTGCCGAATCAGCTGACCATCGCTGTCGTAGTAGTCGACCGCGGTCACGACCACCGGCACCCGCTGGCTGACGTTGCGCAGGCTCAAGGTCGCGCTGATGTCGATCGGCTGCGTGTGGTCCGAGATGTAGAGGCTCGAGTAGAGCGGCACGTACTCGGTGCGCTGCACCACGAGCGTACCGGTCTCGGCGATGGGCTGCAGGGTGCGGTGACCGACCAGCTCCGGCGCCAGTGGCTTGGGCTCACCGCAGCCCCCCCAGAGGGTCGCCAGAGCCATCGAAAGTGCCAGGTGCGACCGCGTCATCGTCACGACGACGGTAGCACGGTGGGCGCTTCTAGCCGTCGTCGCCCACCGGGCGATGCGCGGCGGGTGACGGTGGCTCGCCCTGGCGCACACGCACCGGCGCAGGCACGCCGGCGTCGCTGCCCTTGGCGGCGGCGATCGCCGGGGCGGTCGGCGCCGCTGCGACCGCCGTCGCGCTGCCCAGCACCTGCTTCACCACCGCGGTGATCTGCTCGACGTTCGCGCCGCGAGAACCCATGCCGCTCATGATCTCGATCGGGATCGGCAGCACGATCTTCGACGCCGGCTCGCCCGAGATCTCGACCATGGTCTGGTACAGCCGCAGCTGCATTGCCGCGGGGTTGCGCGACATGACGTCGGCGGCCTCCGAGAGCTTGGCCGCCGCCTGTAGCTCACCCTCGGCAGCGATGATCTTCGCTCGACGCTCGCGCTCCGCCTCGGCCTGCCGCGCCAACGCGCGCTTCATCTCCTGCGGCAGCACGATGTCCTTGAGCTCGACGGCCGAGATCTCGACACCCCACTGCTCGGTGCGGGTGTCGAGGATCGTGCGGACTTCGTCGTTGACGCGATCGCGATGGGCGAGGATCTCGTCGAGGTCCATGCGGCCGATCACCGCGCGCATGGTCGTCGCCGCCAGCTGCAGCGTCGCCGGCATGTACTGCTCGACCTCGAGCACCGCGTGCATCGGTGACTCGACGGTGATGTACACGACCGCGTCGACCATCACCGAGATGTTGTCCTGCGTGATGACCTCCTGCGGCGGGATCTGGACCACCTTGGTGCGGGTGTCGACGGTGCGCGCGCGATCGATGCCGAGCGGCAGCATCAGCACCATGCCCGGACCCGACAGCTGCTTGCGCGCGCGACCCAGTCGGAACACCACCGCGCGCTCGTACTCCCGCAGTACGCGCACCCCGGTGAGCATCACCACGCCAGCCATGAACAACAGCGCGAACAAGATCTCCATCGTGACCTCGGCCCTCCCCGGGTGCCCGTAGCCTGCGCCGCGGGTGCCGATGGGTGCAAGCACACCCTCGACCGCGGCAGAGACGCCCCGCCACCGCTGGCCGATAGGCGCCCCTGCCCCGTCGCACGCAGCTCCGCGCGCCCCCCAACCGCCGGTGCTAGCGATTGAGCAGATCGATCTGCTCGGCGTGCTCGACCGCGTCGGCATCGGGCTCGGCCGCGTCCGACGGCTCGAGGCCGGCGAGCACCGCCGCCAGCTCGGGCTGCTCCGCGGTGAGCTCGGCGATCGAGCCGTCGACGTCGTTCGGCTCGATGATCCAGTCCTTGCGGCTGTAGAGCGTCTGCGTGCGCTTGCCAGAGCCGAGCTCGAGACACAGCTCGAACGGCTCGGGTGCCTCGTCCGCGCACTCCCACGTGCGAACGCGGAGGCTGGCCTTCTGCTGCTCCTGCGGCAGGAACACGCTCAGCTTCTCGCCCTCGAGCCCCCACTGGAACAGCTCGACGAAGTGACGCCACTGCGAGGACCGGCCGACCGCGCCGATGCGGCCGCGGGCGTGTCGCACGAGCACGAGGTGATGGACCATGTCGCGCTGATCGGTCGGCAAGCGCTCGATCCACACCTGGTTCACGGCGTGCTTGGCAGACTCGGCCACCGCGTCGTCGCCCCCGAACATGCGCTGGCCGAGCATCCACGCCCCGACGCCGGCGACCCCGAGCAGCCCGACGGCCACCCACTTGTTGCTGGATTTCGACATGGCCGACCGTACCAGGTCGTGCGGGACGACATTTCATCGACCGCTGCACCGCGCGATTCCGGGGGCTTGGCCGCTCGGGGCACGTCGTGGCCGTGGGCTCGCGGGCCCCGGCGCCGCCGGCGATCCTCTGTACGACTCGGGTGTTAAGCTCGTGCGCGACCGTGGCCAGCACCGCGACCCCGACCGTGCACGCCGCGCTCGACGAGCTGGTGCACCAATTCACCGATCGCTTCGCGTTCGTGCGCGAGCTGGTCCAGAACGCGATCGACGCCGGCAGCGACGAGATCCACGTCGACGTTCGCTGGCAGGCCGGCGAGCACGGTACCGGCGTCGTGTCGATCCACGTGGACGACTTCGGCGACGGGATGACGCGCGAGATCATCGAGAAGCGCCTCACGCGGCTGTTCTCGTCCTCGAAGGAGGGCGATCACACCAAGATCGGCAAGTTCGGCATCGGCTTCGTGTCGGTGTTCGCACTCGACCCCGAGTTCGTGTGCATCGACACCGCGCGCGAGGGCGAGAGCTGGCGAGTTCTGTTCCGGCGCGATCGTACCTACGAGCTCATCGCGCTCGACCAACCGGTCGACGGCACCAAGATCACGCTGCTGCTGTCCGGCGACGCCCGGCGCCACGCCGAGATCGCCCGCGGTTGCGAGGCGGCGCTCCGACACTGGTGCCGTCACGTTGCCGCCGACGTGCGCTTTGCGGGCGCTTCGGTGCGGGAGCCGTTCGCGCTGCCGCACGCGGTGGTGAGCATCGAGATCGACGACCCGTTCGCGAAGATCGTCGTCGGACACCACGCCGACCTCTCGAGCTTCCACGCATTCTACAACTCGGGCCTCACGCTGTTCGAGACCACCGTCGCCCGCGGTGCCACCGCAGCGCTCGATGGGCTGGCGTTCAAGGTGTCGTCGCCACAGCTCGAGCACACGCTCACCCGCGATGCGGTGATCGAGGACGAGGGCTTCCACCGCGCGCTCGCGCGGGTGCTGGCCGGCGCGCGCACGGAGCTCGCCTCCGCCGTGTTCGCAGCGCTGGCGAGTGAGGCCGAGCCGAGCCGGCGCGCGGCGTTGCAGCGCGTCGCGCTGTGGCACGTGGCTGCCGACACGCTCGCGCCGGCGATCGCCGCCGGCCATGCCGTGGTGTTCACGCCGGCAGGGGTCGGGTTGTCGATCTCCGAGCTGCGTCGCCGCGCGAAGGACCGCGGCATCGGCTATGCGCGGCAGCGCAGTACGCTGACCGACGCGCTCGAGCAGGCCGGCTTCGTGGTGCTGCATGGCTCGCGCGAGACGGTGCTCGAGCAGCTCGCCGAGGCGTTGGTACCGCGAGCAGACCACCACGAGATCGAGACCCGCTGGTGTCGGCCGCAGCTGCTGCGGGAGGAAGACTGCCCGCGCGCGTGGCCGCAGCTGCGCGACGCGCTAGCGGCACTGCTGCGAGCCGCCGGGGCCAAGCTCGCCGGCATCGTGCCGGGTGACTTCGACTACCCCGACTCCGCCATCGTCGAGCGCGTCGCGATCACCCAGCCGGAGCCCGGCGCCATCGTCGGCCTCGACGAGCTGCACACGCTCGCGGCGGGGGTGTGGAGCAGGCGACACGCGCTCGTGGTCCACCTCCGCCATCCAGCGGTGCGCGAGTTCCTCGCGCTCGCGTCGGGCGAGCCCGAGCTCGCCGCCTACCTCCTCGCCAAGGCGCTGCGAGTGGGACGCAGCCTCGACGAGGCGGTCGACACCCGCATGCTCGAACACGTGATGGAGCGACGATGGCCGAGCTCGACGCCATAGCACAGCGCCTACGCGCCGAGGGTCGCGCCGCCGCGACCGGTGGCTTCACCCTCGATGCCGAGCGCGCGAGAGAGAAGCTGCGGCAGTTCCAGCTCGCGGATCCGCACCGCTACGTGCTGCTGATGGTCCAGGCACTGGCGGTGCGTGGTGCCACCGCCGTGCACGCCCGCGTCGATACCAGCTCCCTCACGCTCGAGAGCGACGCGCAGCCGTTCTCGTTCGAGGAGCTGAGCGAGCTGTATCCGCTGCTGTTCAGCGAGCGAGCACCTCCGCCTGGGCTGCGCGAGCTGGCGCTGGCGCTCAACGCCGCGATGGCGCTGAACCCCCGCAGCGCGGTGCTCGAGTGCGGCGCCGCGGATGCCAGCGGCGTGCGCCTCGAGCAGCGTGTCGGTCGCGACGACGTGATCGAGCGCGCCACCGGAATCACCCCTGGCGTTCGGCTGGTCGTACGCGAGAGATTTCGCCCTGGGCTGGTGCTGCGGTTCTTCGCGCTCGGCAGCAACGTCGTGCGCGAGCAGGTCCTGCTCGCCACGCGCTGTGCCCACGCAGGCATCGACGTGCACATCAACGATGTGTCGGTGCCGCCGTGGCAGTTCCCACCCGACTGCGCGTGGGCGCACGACGTCACCCTCGGTGGGCGGGCGATCGGCCGCATCGCGCTTGCGGCCACGGGCGGTCCCGGCGAGATCGAGATCGTCCGTCATCACGTGTGGCTCGCGACCCACCGCTTCGAGGCGCCCGAGCTCGCGTGCATCCGCGGTGCCCTCGATGCCTCGCACCTGCGCACCGACGCGTCGATGGCGGACGTCGTGCAGGACCAGCACTACCAGGAGCTACTCGCGGCGATCGCCGCCGCGCGCGACGCTGCACTGTCCGCGATGGCGAGCGAGCTCGCCGCGGCGCCGCCCGACGCCGTGCCGACGCCGCTACGGGATCTCCTGTGCCTGCGGTTGGGGCAACACCTCGCCGCTGGCGGCGATCCCCAGGCCCCGCTCGCGCAGGCCGGCATGGCGCTGCGCCTGTGGCCCTGCCTCGACGGTCGCCGGCGCAGCACCGCCGAGGTCACACAGCAGCTTCCATTCGGCTTCGTGCCCAGCCGCATCTTCGAGCAGCCGTCGCCGGCCGAGCGCGCGACGATGTCGAGCTTTGCCCACGTGCCGCAGCTCGGCGACTCGGATCGCGCAGCCTTCACCGCAGTGTTCGGTGATCAGGCAGTCAACCTGGGGCCGCTGCTGCGGCGGGCAGCGATCCGGGAGGGCAACCTCCGTGCCTGGCGCGCGCGCCCCCTCGAGCCACGACTCGAGCCCGACGCCTACGCATTGCTCGAGCGCTTCGACGAGGGCGGCTTCACCGGTGAGATCGGTCAGGTCCGCGACCCCGTGCAGGATCGATCGTGGCTGCGCATCGTCGTGGACGGCTGCATGTTGGTGCAGATCTCGATCGACCTTCCCGACGCGCCCCATCACGTGGTCGTGACCGGCACGCTGACCCCGAACGAGACCTATGACGACGTCGTTCGCGATGACGCGTTCGCAGCGTGCATGCGCGTGGTGCTGGCGGCGTACCACCGCATCGCGCGGACGCTGGCGCAGCGACACGGCGACGGCGGGGTCGTCGACCTCGAGACGCTGTTCGAGCACGCCCACGCCACCAACACGCCGGCGGGACTCCGACGCGTGCTCGCTTCGGTGGGCATGCGCGCGCCGCAACTCCAAGCCGTGCTCGACGATCGTGCCGCGCCGTGGCGGTTCGACGTCGCGAGCGCGTCCGCCACGTCCCCCCACCCGCTCGCGACGCTGCCGCTGTTCCAGGATGCCGCCGGGAACGCCGTCGACCTGCGAGCGATCGCCGAGGCCTTCGCGCGCGACGGCCAGGTCCGGGTGATCAGCCGCCAGCGACCCAGGCTCGCGCACGCACCGACCCTGGTCGTGCGTGCGAGCGAGCGCGGCCTGGCGCTGTTGCAGGCGCTCTTCGGCGACGACGCCGTGAAGCGCGTCGGTCGCGAGTTCGAGCACTGGATCGCGCGCGACGAGTTCTTCGCTTCCGCCGCCGTACCGACGCCGTGGCCCACGAATTGCTCGCTGGGGCCGCTGCGTTTCGGCGATGACACCGTCACCGGCGAGGTCGCGATCGTAGCCGGCGCGGCGGCAGCGGCCGACACCGAGCTCGAGCTCCGGGTCGACGGTCGCGTGCTCACGCATGATCGCCTTCCGTTTCGCATCGGCAACATGCGCGTCGCCGTCGAGATCCCGGACGCCTGGGTGCTGCCGACCTGGGACGGCGTGCAGCCGGGTCGACGCGACGCCGTGCGCCGCTGCGTCGCGCTCGCGCTCGCGGCGGTGTGCGAGGCCCTGGTTGCCGCCGGCGACGCCCTCGCGCCGCAGCTGGCCCACGCGGTGTTGGCCGCGCTAGCGCACGCAATGCCGCGTCCCGAGCACGTGGACGCCTGGATCGCGTTCGGCACCGATCCCGGGCCGACCGCGCGCGCCCAGACCTACGCCGAGCTCCTGAGGCTGGTCGAGCACCACGATCCAGCGCGCGTGTACCAGTCGCTCGCGCGCACGGTCGCCAACGGCGTCGCGCCGCTGCCCGCCACGGTGGCGCACGGACTGCCGCGTCGCCCTGCGTCCCCCGACCGCGTCACCACGGCCGCGCTCGGCTGCGCCGACCACCTCGAGCGCCTGATGGAGCTGCCGGTGATCTCGACCACACGCGGTCGCAGCCTGACCTTCGCCGAGGTCGCGGCAGCCGCGATCGCCGAGCGACGCTGGCGCTACGTCGCCAGCGCGGACGCGGCCGACGTCCCGACCGACTTCGACGAGGCCGGCATCGTCGACGAGCCCATGCTCGCCCCGCTCAGCTCGCTACTCGGCTCGCGCCTGGTCGACGCCGCGCCGGAGCTGCAGCGCGCGGCCCGTCGGCGGGCCTTCGAGAGCGCGCCCGTACTCGAAGACCTCGCGATTCCGCCTGGGCTCGCGCTGGTGTCGGCGGTGATCGAGGATCCCGAGTTCCGCGGAGAGCTCGGGCTACCGCCGGTGCTGCCCGGTGTCACGGTCGAGCGTGCGATGGTCACGATCTGCACGCGGGGTCGCCCCGTCACCTCCGTACAGCCCGTGCCGGGCACGCCATGGATCGGCGTCATCGACACGCGCGACTTCGGTTCGGAGAGCGACTACACGCGGCTGACGTCGATTGAGCGCGTGCGCGTGACGTCCATCTGTCGGGCCCATCGTGCCCGGCTCGCGCGCGCCATCGCTGCTGCGTGGAACCCCGCGGGCCGCGACGCCGCGATGCTGCGGGCGTGGGCGCTGCAGCTGATGACCGAGCTGCTGCCCGAGGGCGACGTCAGCGATCGCGCGCTCGCCAACGCCGGCCTGCGCGAGCTGGCCAGCGTCGCGTTCTTCGTCGACGCCGACCTCACACCGCGCACGCTCGCCGACCTGCGCACGCGCCTGCGCCCGGGCGGGGTCCTGCCGCTGGTGCGACTGCCTGGTCTGCGCGCGGACAGCTGGCTGCCGATGGCGCGCGACGACGCGGAGTACCGCGCGCTCGCGGGCCTGTTCCGTCGCGTCGAGGACTCTCAGCCGCTGGTGCTGGCGCGGCTCGAGCTGGAGCGACTCGAGCGCAGCGGCCCGCCGCTGCCGCGTCCACCCGGCGACGCGCTCGTGATCGCCACGATCGACGGCCGCGACCTGAGCGGGTGTCTGTGGTTGACCGCCGAGCCCGACGGCGCAAAGGGCATCGTGCTCGGCCGCAGCGGCAAGGCGTTGTCGACCTGGCGCGGTTCGACGCTGTTTCCGTGCGCGGGTGCCCTCGAGGGCGAAGGCATCGAGACCGCCGCCGACTGGAGTGGCTGCGAGCTGTCGCGCACGCGCGCCGCGTACGTGAAGGGTCGAGCGGCGGGGTTGTATGTCGAGCTCGTCGAGGACCTGCGGCGCGCACCGTTGTCGATCGACGATCGCCGGACCGAGGTGCTGCGCGCGCTGTTGCTGCGGCTCGGCGAGTTCCCCCGCGCGGGTCGGAGCTGGCCCAGCCACGTCGCGCGACGGCTCTTCCGCGATCTGCGTGATCTTCCGTTGCTGCCACTCGCCAACGGGCACGCGATCGCGTGGACCACCGCGCAACGGGAACGCCCACAGGAGCTCGCGTCGCTGGGCCTGTGGCGCGAGGGCGACGCAGCGGTCGCGGACGTCGAAGAGGCCAGCGTCGAGGAGGCCGAGCCGAGCCCGGCGGCAGCGGCGAATCCGAACCCAGGGCCGGTCGAGCCCGCACCGGTGGTGGCGCCGTCGACCGCCTCGATGCCGACCGACGCGACCGCGACCGAAGCCGTGCACGAGCCCCCGGCCGCCCACGAGCCGCGCCCGCCGAGCCCCGAGCAACGGTTGCTGGCGGCCGTCCTGCAGGAGCTCCGGATGCTGCGCAGCGGCGATCATCCCGGCCCCGCCGACGTGCACCTCGAGCTCATCGAGGTGCGTGCGCTCGACGGACGTCGCGTGGTCCGCTGGCAGGACGCGCGCGCGTGCATCGACGCGCGGCACCCGTTGGTCGGACGGGCGCTGGCGACCGACGCCGAGCCACTGCTCACGAGTCTCATCGCGTCCGCGGCGGTGACGGTGCTGAACCTCGCGCTCGACGACGTGACCGACGAGCAGGAGGCGCGCTGGCTCGCAGCGCACGCGGCGTACCTGCGGACGGCCGCGGGCCGCGACCATGACGAGGCGTCGGCACGACCGCCCTCGCACGCTTGAGAGTGCGTCGCACCTCACCGACTCGGCAGGCGCGTCCACGTGCACCCGCCCCCGTCGCTCGAGTGTCGCCACGACCATCGGCCACCGGCTTCGTGATTTGCGTACGCGCAGCGGTGTAGCGCGCGACGCGAGCGTCCCCCGCCCGCGCGGATCGGACCGAAGCTGTCGTCGTGGAGCGGCAAGACAT
>WBZX01001247.1_pt1 | contig 19599 bp, 18 predicted proteins | sample 5204211 | NCBI WGS metagenome assembly WBZX01 (sample SAMN12344362, study PRJNA552823) | activated sludge metagenome | biome: Activated sludge suspended growth; feature: Nitrification reactor; material: Wastewater; isolation source: activated sludge from nitrification reactor of wastewater... | reverse complement strand
CGGTTGTTTTTGGGCCAAGTTTTATGCTGGCTGGATATTTGCCACTTCGTACCCCGTTCCACCAGCTAGTCGCTGATACCGGGATGATTGGCGGGATGTTGGCTTTCTTGCTGCCGATGATTTGATGCAAGCGTAAAAAGCCGTCTTGCTGGATTGTGTTTCCCATGTTTGCTTTCCTTTTCTGGATTGCACAAGGCGGTATTGCCTTGAACATGGGTGCATCATGATGTTGATTTAATTGATAATAAATTCCATTGTTCGTGATGAATTACTATTCATCGAGATCACGCATGATTATTTTTTCGGCCTTCCAGGTTTGAATTTGATTCCAACTTCTCCCGCCCATTTTTTGAGCGTAATAGAAGTGATTTTAGTTATCTCAGGTTTGTACCCTTGAACATTCAACAGGTCGGCAAGAGTTCGTATTTCAGCACCGCTAGCCTTTACTTTCATGCAGTGATCTATCCAATCCGGCTTAAGCTGCTGATCTTCTCTCATAGAAACAGCACTCTTGGCCTGTTTTGTTTTTTGAGCCTTTATCCCATTCAAATATGCTTGGTTTGCAATAGGCATTTCCCGTTCCATGATCGGCCAGACATGATTGATATAAGCGCTCATCGCAGCGGCCATATTCAACAGCGTTTCGTGGCTATGTCTGCCTAAAATCTCTTTTTCGGCATCAACTTCCCGTTCAAACTCCGCATCTTCATAGCCTCTTAAAAGCCCGCTTATCAACGATGATTCTGATTGCTTCATAGCGCACCCTTTCCCGCGTCCCTTAAATAAAACCCACGCCAGCAGGGTAAGGGTTTCCCTATTTTCGCCCCATCGGGCTAGGCGCGGATAATCGATCAGTTGCCGGATGAAATGCCTAGTGCAGACGCATCTGCATCGCTTGCAAATTCCAGTGCTTTATCTGAAATCGTACGAAGTACAACAAACACGGATGTTAAACGCTCGCATTTATCCCAGTCGGACAACTCAACCAGCGCCCTTGCAGCCAATGCCAGTGCATTCAAGTCATAAAAACCAAGGTTGGCTTTATTTAGTGCGGCTTTCAGATCATCAGTAGTCGGGGTTTTTGCGGTGCTATTATTCGTTTCAGCCATGATGCAATGCTCCTAATCAGTGTTGCGTTGTGGTTAGGCTTCGCTGGTGTCGCCCTGCAAGGTTACCAGCGTTGCCGCTTTGCCTGATACCGTCAGGCTACAGTGTTGCAATTCCCTTTGTGTAACTAACAACATTTACCGCCGCCGCCATCTCTGCATGGAACCCTTGATCTTCAGGACAAAAATACATGTCCCCTGTTTCAACATCCTTTATCCACTTTGCGGCATTGGACTTCGACTTGGAACACAGTTCACTAATGCGTTGGTCACTTGGGTTTTTTGCAATATCCATATTCTCTCCTTTTTACGCTGCCTTACCGTTAAATGGCAGTATCTTCGCACCAGCCCGCAAGCCATCCAGATAATCTGCCCAGTGCTGCATCATCGCCGTGCGTTGTTTAAGATAAAGTGCATGGTTATAGGCGGCGCTAACCTCGTTGCGCTCGGCATGGGCTAGTTGCAACTCAATGTGCTGGTGGTCGAAACCCTGCTCATGTAGCGCAGTAGATGCCAGTCCTCTAAATCCGTGTCCGGTCATCATGCCGCCGTACCCCATGCGCTTGAGTGCAACCAATATGGTGCCGTTGCTCATGCTACCAGCCTTGCCAGCTACTTGACTTGGGAACATCAGATCATTGTCGCCCGTGATAATGTGCAGCGTTTTTAGTACCTCAATAGCCTGTTGAGACAACGGCACGATATGAGGCGCTTTCATTTTCATTCTGTCAGCCGGTATGCGCCACTGGGCTGCATCGAGATCAACCTCTTCCCAGCGTCCACCGATTAGCTCGCTGGTACGGACAAAGGTTAGCGCAATGAGCTTGATTGCCAGCCGCGTCAATGAACTGATGCTTGCAGCCTCAATCGCCCGCAACAGTCCAGGCAACTCTTTAGCATCCACCCGCGCATAGTTGACCTTGCGTCTGGTTTCAATAATGTCGGCTGGTTTTATATCAGTGGATGGATTGCGAGTAACTCCGCTTTCATCACCATGCGCGATTGCATAACGGAATACTTGCCCGATAGTCTGATGCGCTCTTTTCGCCATATCCAAAGCGCCACGGGATGCAATGCTTTTGATGGTTTTTACTATGTCAGGAGCATTAATTGATTGGATTGGCAGATCACCAATCACGGGGTAAACATCAGCTTCTAGTCGCCGCTCAACGTACCCGGCATGGCGCGGGCTTTTTCCTGCTTTCCAGTGTGCGTGCCACTTACCGGCCCATTGCTTGAAAGTATTGCTTTCGATCTTGGCCTGTTCGATCTTGACAGCCTTGCGATGTTCGCCGGGGTCTACTCCATCCGCCAGTAGTTTTCTGGCTTGCTGATGCCGTTCATTCGCTTCTTTGAGGCCGGTATCAGGATAGCTACCTAGAGAGAGCAATTTTTCTTTGCCTTCGAAGCGGTATTTGTAACGCCATAATTTGCCGCCCGCCTGGGTCACAAGCATGAACAATCCACCGCCAGCCGCCAGTTTATAGGGTTTGGCTTGTGGTTTTGCCTGATTTATTCCAACGACTGTTAGCGCCATGACGTACCCCCATTGGGGGTATCAATTCAGGGGGTATCGCCACACACCCCCAGATATACCCCCGCAACTGCATTGATTAGGTTGTATGACATTAAACGGTATTCCGCGAAAATGCAATAAAAAACCCGCACTTAGGCGGGCTTGATGTACTGCAATGAACCTAGAAAAACATACTACTGGCGGAGACGGAGGGATTCGAACCCTCGATACGCTTTTTGAGCGTATGCTCCCTTAGCAGGGGAGTGCCTTCGACCTCTCGGCCACGTCTCCAGACAGGACGCGCAGAATACCGTTTTACGCTTGAAAGGTCAAATTGCAATTTTGTATTCTTTCAGTTCTCGCTTGCACTGCCGATAATAAAAGTGCAAACTGAATCGTCGCATTTCAGGAGAAAATTATGGATGTAGCAGCACTGACAACCGCGGGAGCAGCCTCCTCTCAGCAGGGGACCCAGCAGAGACTGGGGCTACAGGCGATCAAGAATGCGGCTGATGCACAGAACCATTTGGCGAGCCTGCTGGATCAATCTGCCCAAGCGCAATCCAGTCAGTTACGCACAAGCGGCTCGATCGGTACCAACATCAACACCACCGCCTGACCTCAGGTTTTCGGACACCACAACAGCCCACAATCCGTGGGCTGTTTCATTTCATGGGGTTACCCCGTTTTGTCAGGTACCCCGACAATGCCCATCGCCAAGCGTACGCCATAATAGGTCATCCAGGCCACCATTCGGCGCACCAGACCAATATTTTCCCAGTCCTGCCTGGATACTTGCAGTGCATCTTCACGCATAGCCCGTTCCAGGTCTTCTCGCAAAATGTGCGCAAAACCGGTATCGTCAACCACGATATTGGCTTCACGCGCCAGCCATAGGCTGATCGGGTCGATATTGGAAGAGCCTACTGTCGCCCAGCGGCTGTCGATGACGGCAACCTTGGAATGCATGAAACTGGTGCGGTATTCCCATATCTCGATGCCTGCCTCAAGGAACTTGCCGTACAACGCCCGCGCAGCATGGTTCAACATCCAGTACTCGACTCGCGCTTGCAGCAGCAGCACCACGCGCACTCCTCGCTTGGCGGCACTGGTCAGCGCATGCCGGAACAGCTTGCCGGGCAGAAAATAGGCATTGGCGATGACGATCTCATGCTGTGCAGATTCAATTGCCGCAAGATAGGCTTCTTCGATATCGTGCCGATGAAAAATATTGTCCCGCATCACATATGCAGCCCAAACATTGTCATGGCGCTGAGGTGTTGGCGTCATGGGTAGCGGCTTTACCCGGCGCAGATGCGCCCAGGCAATGCGGCGCCAGAGATACCGTGCGTTGGTTTGGACAGCCGTTACCAGCGGCCCTTCCACCTTTACAGCATAGTCCACGCGCGGTGGCGTGTGGCCTGGGGTGTTCATGTCGTCGATGATGTTGATGCCCCCGACAAAAGCAACCTGCCCATCGAAGACGGCAATCTTGCGGTGCAGCCGCCGCAGGCGATTTTTCCTGAGCGTCCAGGGTGAGATTTTTGGCCGGTAAAACAGTACATCAACTCCCGCCTGCTGCATTTGGTCGGTGAGTTGTCGTGGCAGATCCTTGCAGCCAAACCCATCGAGCATCAAACAAACCATCACTCCGCGTTGCGCGGCTCGAATCAGGGCTCTGGCAATTTCGCGACCAACGACATCGTCTTCGTAAATGTAGGTTTGAAGATGGATTTCCATGATGGCGCGGTCGATCGCCTGTTCCAATGCCGGGAAATATTCCGTCCCGTTGCGTAGCAGGGTGATCTTGTTGCCACCGATGAAATCAGTCATGACCTGAAATCGGCTATAGCCGTGTCACAATCGCCGACAGTGCCGCATGGTCCGACACGCGCGCAAATGCCGCGCTGCGATGTACGTTTGCCTGCTGGACGTGAAATCCCCGGACATAAATTCGGTCCAGCCGGAAAAGCGGAAAAACCGATGGAAAACTCCGCGCCGGGCGCCCTTCTTTTTGCTCGAAAGCTTCTTTGAGGTGCAAGCCATCAACCAGGATTCGGCCAGCCTTAACCCGCCAATCGTTGAAATCACCGGCGATAACAAGCGGTGCCTCCGGAGGTACCAGACTGTCGATACGGTTGCGCAAGGCGATCAGCTGCTGACGTCGCCATCGTGCAAAAAGCCCCAAATGTACGCAGATGCAATGCAGGGGTCTGTCCCAGCCGGGAATATCGATTACGCAATGCAACATACCGCGCTGTTCGATCTCGTGCGCAGAAATATCTTCGTTATCCCAACTCGTGATCGGAAACCGCGACAGCACGGCATTTCCATGATGCCCGGCCGGATAAACGGCATTTTTGCCATATGCAAAATCCTGCCAGATCGAATCGGCCAGATATTCGTACTGCGATCCGTCGATCAGGTGCCGATGCCGCGCATGCATGCCGCGTACTTCTTGCAGAAACAGGATATCGGCCTGCAATCGTCGCAGCAGTTCTCGCTGTTCGTGCAGCACCAGACGCGCATTGAAGCTGGTAACACCCTTGTGAATATTGAAGGTCGCGATACGCAGTGTATTGTGCATAGGCTATCGGGCTGGGTTATCCGTACATTCACGCATTTTGCGCCATCTGAGAATCCCGCCTCAAAACTGCCAAACCAGTTGCTGACCGGCATGACAGCCGTCCGGATCAATGCAGCAGGCTTGAGGCACCGCCAGAGCCAGCGCGGCACCCCCGGAAGAAATCACGATACCGCGAGCATCCTGTCCAGCGCCAACCGTGCCAGTTCAGTCTCTTGTGGCGAAACATGAATGCGGTTGACCACACGGCCTTCTGCCAGGTTCTCCAGCGTCCAGGCCAGGTGTTTCGGATCGATACGTGCCATGGTCGAGCATTCACACACCAATGGCGACATGAACTGCACGATTTTTCCTTCCGGCTTCATCTGTTCAGCCAGCCGGTTAACCAGATTAAGTTCGGTGCCGACCAGCCAGCGACTGCCGGGAGCCGATTCGCGAATGGTCCGCAGGATGTACTCGGTCGAGCCGACGTTGTCCGACAAGCGGCATACATCGAACATGCATTCCGGGTGTGCAATCACCTTGCCATCGGGGTATTGCTGGCGGAAGTTGGTGATGTGCTGCGGCTGGAACATCTGGTGCACCGAGCAATGACCTTTCCATAGTAATATCCTGGCTTCATCGATCTGCTCCTTGGTCAGTCCTCCCAATGGCAAATCGGGGTCCCACACCACCATCTGGTCCAGTTGAATCCCCATTTTATGGCCAGTCCAGCGGCCCAGATGCTGGTCGGGAAAGAACAGGATTTTTTCGCGCTGGGCAAATGCCCATTCAGCAATTTTGGGCGCATTGCTTGAGGTGCAGACAATGCCGCCGTGTTCGCCGCAAAATGCCTTGAGATCGGCTGCCGAATTGATATAGGTCACCGGCGTGAATACGGAATCAAAATCGTAATGCGCCGACAATTCGCGGCGGCAACGCTCAACCTTGGCAAGGTTGGCCATATCTGCCATCGAACAGCCTGCTGCCATGTCCGGCAGAATCGCAGTTTGTTCCGGGCGCGACAGAATATCTGCGACCTCGGCCATGAAATGCACACCAAGAAACACGATATATTCGGCATCCGAATCAGCCGCCGCACGCGATAACTTGAGTGAATCGCCGGTATGGTCGGCATGGCGATACACGCCCTCCTGTTGATAATGGTGCCCCAGAATCACCAGCCGCTTGCCCAGTTTGGCCTTGGCGGCGAGGATGCGTTCCTGCAGATCATCTTCGTGAGTAGTCTGGAATTGATCGAACTTGATGGATACGGCTTGCATGGTCTACCTTGAAACCTTAAAAGTATGATTATCCCGGATAATTCGTCAGGATGCGAGAAGGTGACACGGCAATTTATGCGGGCTTCGTGCAGCCAACCGTTTCTCCGGCTTGCTCTACAAGCGCAGGCCGTGACGTTCGCCCAGTTTACGTATCGCATCGACATTGGTCCACGAAAATACGCGAGCGGCTGCCTCACGCCAATCGACCCACTCGTACCGCAAATGCTCTGCAGGGGCGAGCTTTACGGGAACCACTGCCGGGAGCAACAAGCCGAAGATGTGCTCGATATTCTGGGTAACACCCGGAGCATAGCGATGGCGCCAGTGAGGGTAAATTTCGTAAACATTGGAGATATGCCAATCGACAACCTGACTGGCATCCAGGCCTGTTTCTTCCATGACTTCCCGAATCGCTGCGTCGCGCGGTGTTTCACCAGCCTCGATGCTGCCGGTAACCGATTGCCAGAAACCGGGGCGGTCGGCGCGCTCAAGCAACAGCACCTGCATGTCGACAGTATGGATCAGAACGAGGGCGGATACCGGTGTTTTGTATTGCATGGCGCGCCACTTTACCAGAGCCTGAAGTATTTGCCAGCAAGCCGCAGGGGCCGGGAATGGCAAGGGTTAATCCCCGATGCCCAGTTCCTGTACCTTGCGTGTCAGCGTGTTGCGCCCCATCCCCAGCATGGTGGCGGCTTCAATCCGCCGCCCGCCAGTGTGGGCCAGCGCCTTGGCGATGATGGCGCGTTCAAACTGCCGCGTGAGCGTATCCAGCACATCCGGCTCGCCGCGGTCCAGCATCCCGGCCACTTGCATTTCAAGTGCAGCCAGCCAGTCCGTCGGGCCACTGGAATGGATTTCCCCATCCTGCCTGAGCTCCGGCGGCAAATCGGCAACGTCGACGTTCTGCCCTGGCGCCATCACAGTCAGCCAGTGACAAACATTTTCCAATTGGCGTACGTTGCCTCCCCAGTTGAGTGAAGACAGGTACTTTAACGCGCCGGAAGCCGGTTGCTTGGGCTCGACCCCCAGTGTCTGCGCACTTTGCTGCAGGAAATGACGTGCCAGCAAAGGGATATCCTCACGGCGTTCGCGCAACGCAGGCAGTCGCAGGCGAATGACGTTGATGCGATGGAACAAATCCTCACGAAACTGGCCCTGACGCACACGATCTTCCAAATCCTGATGCGTGGCTGCGATAATGCGCACATTGACCTTGACCGGTTGATGCCCACCCACACGGTAAAACTGGCCATCGCACAAAACTCGTAGCAATCTGGTTTGCAATTCGGCAGGCATATCGCCGATTTCGTCAAGAAACAGACTGCCCCCGTCGGCCTGTTCGAAACGGCCGCGCCTGGCCGCCTGAGCGCCGGTAAAGGCTCCGCGCTCGTGGCCGAACAGTTCCGATTCGAGCAGATCTTTGGGGATCGCCGCGGTATTGATTGCGATAAATGGCTTGTCGGCACGCGGGCTATGCCGATGTAGCGCACGCGCGACCAGTTCCTTGCCTGTACCGGATTCGCCATTGATCAGCACGGTAGCGTGCGAGCGAGACAACCGGCCAATCGCTCGAAAAACTTCCTGCATGGCAGGCGCCTGGCCGATGATTTCCGGCGTTTCTTCCACCTCGATCACTTCGCTGCTCCCGCGCTCGCTTTCTTCAACCGCGCGACGAATGATATCTACCGCCTGATCGACATCGAACGGCTTGGCGAGATATTCGAACGCACCGCCCTGAAATGCCGCTACAGCACTTTCAAGGTCGGAATAGGCGGTCATGATGATGACTGGCACATTGGGCAGACGGCGCTTGATCTCTTGCAACAAGTCCAGCCCGGAGCCGCCTGGCATGCGAATATCGCTGACAACAACTTGTGGCTCCGACGCCTCCAATGCAGCAAGCGCCTCGGGTACAGATGAAAATGCCTTGAACGGCATATCGGTCCGCGCCAGGGCTTTTTCGAAAACCCAGCGAATGGAGCGATCGTCGTCGATAATCCAGACAGGTTTCATGGTTGATTTTCTTCAGTTTATCAATGCGTTATCTTGCTGCTGCCATTTTCTATCGGCAGCAGAATAGTAAAACACGTGCGACCTGGCGCGCTTTCGCACTCGATCATTCCGTGGTGCTGGGTAATGAAGTTCTGCGCCAGCGTCAGGCCCAAGCCGGTACCGTCTTCGCGACCGGATACCAATGGATAAAAAATCCGCTCACGAATCGCCTCGGGAATTCCGGGACCGTTGTCGATAATTTGTAGTTTGATCGCAACCCGGTAGCGCTTTTTGTTCAGCGTGACCTGACGTTCAGCTCGTGTTTTAAGGACAATCTCCCCCTGCCCCTTCATCGCTTGAACAGCATTACGCACGATATTGAGTACCGCCTGGATCAATTTTTCACGATCCCCAACCAGGTCCGGCAGACTGGTATCGTAATCGCGCCGGATATTGATGCCGCGCGTCGACTCGGCCTGCACCAGGCTGCGCACACGCTCCAGTACTTCATGAACATTGGTCAACTCGTACCTGGGAACCCGATGCGGCGCCATCAATCGATCCATCAGCGATTGCAGGCGGTCGGCCTCCTTGATGATGACCTGGGTGTATTCGCGCAAACCGGGCTGTGGCAACTCATGCTCGAGCAACTGTGCCGCACCGCGCAATCCACCCAACGGGTTACGAATTTCGTGCGCCAGATTGCGTAACAACTCGGCATTTGCCTGCTGCTGGATCAGCATGCGCTCTTCGCGGGCAATCCGTAACTGCTGATCCATCTGCTGAAACTCCAGCACCAACCGCACAGGGTCGGATTCGACTGGCGTAACCGTACAGGTTGCAGCCAAGGTGTGATGACGAAACGTCGTAAGCATGATTTCATGCTCGCGATACGGGCCGTTGCTCTGCAACGCATTGGTAACCGCACTGCATAGCATATCGGCTCCGGTGAACACCTGATCCAACGGTTCGTTTTTGACATGATAAAAGCTCAGCGCAAGCATCACCTCGGCGGCGGGGTTGGCATAAACAATACGACGCTCGCCATCCAGCAACAGGACAGCGGTCGCAAGGTGTTCGAGTCCTGCGAATGCGGTAGGGATGGGTTGAACCATGGCTTCTATATTAGCAAAAGCCAGGCCAACATAGCTTAATGAAGATTACCGAGCTCTTTTTGTAGCATCTGGATGTTTTTCTCATGCAGATCAACCGCATCCTGCAACTTTTTCATTTTTTCATCGTACCTGGCCACGTCGCGACGTGTCACGGTTTGCGGCTTGCCATCCTTGCCGGCTATCGTAGTCTTGAATGTCTCTGGGTCGGCTTCGCCATCGGCATAGTCCTTTTTCGCTTGCTCCAGTGCCTTTTGCTCGACCGCCAGCTCATCCTGCAAGATCGTCCGGCGCGTACTGTCACGTGCTTTCTGCGTATTGGAATCGACACGTGGAAAACCTGCAGGCGTAGGATTCTGAGTAGCTTTCGCCTTGGAACCGCCAGTGCTACGTGGGCTGCTACTGCTGCCGGCATTACCGTCAGTACCGAAACAGGCAATTTTCTTTGCACCTTTCATCGGCATATTGGAGTAAATGACACGACCCTCGGCATCCTGATATTTGCAAGTGTCCGCAAAAGCCGTAATGGCCTGAAAAATAGTGAGAATGGCAATTAATTTCTTCATATCGCAAGTTTAGTGGAGAACCATAATGGGAACAACGCCAAGATGCATTTAACAGACAACCTCCCACAAAGCGCACCTTCTCGGTGCAGATGCCAAGTCACATGCCCCAAAAGATGTCAAATGGCTGCCCCATAAACCAGTCAGCACATCATCAGAAGCTTGCACCATCATCCCGACACCAAGTGAAAATCCTGCTTCATGACGCCCTTCGTCACAGTTGAAAGCACCTTTACCAAACCAAACGACAGTCTAGCGACACACAACACGTCTACCTGATGCGGCAATTCCCCATGCACCAGCCACAATAAAAAAGGCGACCGAAGTCGCCTTTTTTATTGCAAACAAAGCAATCCGGACAATTACATCATGCCGTCCATACCACCCATGCCGCCCATACCGCCCGGCATTGCAGGACTGTCATCCTTAGGCAGTTCTGCAACCATGCAGTCGGTAGTCAGCATCAGGCCGGCTACGGAAGCAGCGTTTTGCAGTGCAGAGCGCGTCACCTTGGTCGGGTCCAGAACGCCCATTTCCACCATGTCGCCATAGGTGTCGTTGGCAGCGTTGTAACCGTAGTTACCAGAGCCCTCAACCACCTTGTTGACCACCACGGATGCTTCGGCACCAGCGTTGGCAACGATCTGGCGCAGTGGCTCTTCGATCGCGCGCAGCACGATCTTGATACCGGCGTCCTGGTCGTGGTTGTCGCCCTTGGTTGCAGCAATCGCCTTGCTGGCACGCAGCAGAGCCACGCCACCACCGGCAACAATGCCTTCTTCCACGGCTGCACGGGTTGCGTGCAGTGCGTCTTCCACGCGTGCCTTCTTTTCCTTCATCTCCATTTCGGTAGTCGCACCGACCTTGATCACGGCAACGCCGCCAGCCAGTTTGGCCACGCGTTCTTGCAGCTTTTCACGGTCGTAATCGCTGGAAGCTTCGTCGATTTGCTTGCGGATTTGCTCGACGCGGCTCTTGATGGCGTCTTCAGCGCCGGCGCCGTCGATGATGGTGGTGTTTTCCTTGCCCACTTCGATGCGCTTGGCTTGGCCCAGGTCTTCCAGCTTGACGTTCTCGAGCTTGAGGCCCAGTTCTTCTGCGATCACGGTGCCGCCGGTCAGGATAGCGATGTCTTCCAGCATGGCCTTGCGGCGGTCGCCGAAGCCAGGAGCCTTGACAGCGGTGGTCTTGAGGATGCCGCGGATATTGTTGACCACCAGGGTCGCCAGCGCTTCGCCATCGACATCTTCAGCGATAATCAGCAGCGGACGGCCGGACTTGGCAACTTGTTCCAGGGTCGGAAGCAGGTCGCGGATGTTGGAAATCTTCTTGTCGTGCAGCAGCACGAAAGGATTGTCCAGCAGCGCAATTTGGCGATCCGGGTTGTTGATGAAGTACGGGGACAGGTAGCCGCGGTCGAATTGCATGCCTTCGACGACATCCAGCTCGTTAGCCAAGCCGGAACCGTCTTCCACGGTGATGACGCCTTCCTTGCCGACCTTGTCCATCGCATTGGCGATGATTTCGCCGATGTCGGCGTCGGAATTGGCGGAGATGGAACCGACCTGGGCGATTTCCTTGCTGGTGGTGCAGGGCTTGGACAGCTTCTTCAGCTCTTCTACAGCCACGACCACAGCCTTGTCGATGCCGCGCTTCAGGTCCATCGGGTTCATGCCGGCGGCAACGGACTTCATGCCTTCGCGGATGATGGCTTGGGCCAGCACGGTCGCGGTGGTGGTGCCGTCACCGGCGATGTCGGAGGTCTTGGAAGCCACTTCCTTGACCATTTGCGCACCCATGTTCTCGAACTTGTCCTTCAGCTCGATTTCCTTGGCGACGGAAACACCGTCCTTGGTGATGGTCGGGGCGCCGAAGGAGCGCTCCAGCACCACGTTGCGGCCCTTGGGGCCCAGAGTTACCTTGACGGCATTGGCGAGAACGTTCACGCCGTTGACCATCTTTTGGCGAACTTCATCGCCGAAACGTACGTCTTTAGCAGCCATTGTATATTTCTCCTAAAACTGAATTCTTTGGGTAAGACGGTTAGGCTTCAACAACGCCCATGATGTCTTCTTCGCGCATCACCAGCAGTTCGTCACCGGAAACCTTGACGGTTTGACCAGCGTATTTGCCGAACAACACCTTGTCGCCGACCTTGACATCCAGAGCGATTTGCTTGCCGTTTTCATCACGCTTGCCAGGACCAACAGCAATAACTTCACCTTGGTCAGGCTTTTCGGAAACGGTGTCAGGAATGACAATACCGGAAGCAGTCTTACGCTCTTCTTCCATGCGCTTGACGATCACGCGGTCGTGCAGGGGACGAATTTTCATCGTTAAGTTCTCCTATCTAGAAATCGTTGAAACATATAGTTTCGTGGGTTGGGACAAAGGTCGTTAGCACTCACGTCCTTCGAGTGCTAATAATAGGGGCGAAGAGCCTAAATTTCAAGAGCAAAGGCTAAATATAGTGGACGTACTCGTGTAGGAAGTAGCCAAGCGCAGCTTGCTTTGGGCTGTTTGCTCTTGCTGTAAGACGTTTCGGCATCCATCTGCTTTAGCAGCAACATTTGCCTGGCCAACATAACAAGTATTGGCCAGGCAAGCGGATGAACTTAACTTGGTTGATTGACACTGCCGAAGCGTAAGTACAGCGTCGGCACCACGATCATGTTGAGCAGGGTGGAGGACAGCAGGCCGAACAGGATCACGATGGCCATGGGCGCCTGAATTTCGCTGCCCGGCTGCCCCATGGCAAGGGCCAGCGGCACCAGCGCCAAGCCCGCGGCGAGCGCCGTCATCAGGATCGGCACCAGTCGTTCGGTGGCCCCACGTATCACGGCTTCGCGAGGATTCCTTACGCCTTCATCCTCGAAGAGATGGCGGACGTGCGCCACCATCATCACGCCGTTGCGGGTGGCAATGCCAAACAGGGTGATGAACCCGATCAGCGTCGCCACCGACAGCACGCCATCGGCCACGAACATACCGATCACGCCGCCAATCAATGCCAGCGGCAGGTTGAGCATGACCAGCAGGGCATCGCGTACCGAATGAAAGGCAAGATAGAGCAGCAGGAAGATCCCTGCCACCACCATCACGCCCAGCACCGTCAGCGTGCGCGTCGCCTCGGCGGCACTCTCGAACTGGCCGCCGTATTCGATGTGGTAGCCAACGGGCAGTTTCACGTTCGCTTCGACCTGACCGCGAATATCTTCCACGACGCTCTTCAGGTCACGCTCCGCGACGTTGGCCATCACCACGATCTTGCGTTGCACGTTCTCGCGGCTGACCAGATTGGGGCCGCGATCCTTGCGCACCTCGGCCAAGGCGGAGAGCGGCACCTGCGCACCGCTGGCGGTGGTGATCAACGTGCCCTGCATAGCGCCCAGCGAACTGCGGGACTTGGGATCGAAGCGCACCACGAGGTCGTAGCTCGCCTGTCCTTCCAGCACGCTGGACACCTCGAAGCCGCTGAATGCGGTTTCGATGGCCTCCGCCACCTCGCGCACGGTGAGGCCGTACTGGGCGATGGCCTCGCGGCGGAATTTCACCAGGACGAAGGGAATATCCGCCTGCTGCTCCAGCGCCACATCGACCGCGCCCTGCACCTGCGAGGCTTGGGTCTTGACCTGATCGCCGATACGTCTCAATTCGTAGAGATCCGGGCCGAATATCTTGACCGCGATGTTGGCCCGCGTGCCCGACAGCATATGGTCGATGCGGTGGGAAATCGGCTGCCCGACCACCGCATTGATGCCGGGGATAGACCCCAGATCTTCACGTAATGCGGCAAGAAATGCTTCCTTGCTGCGTACCTTCATGGAAAGACTCGCCTCAATCTCGGAGGCGTAGATTTCCTGGGCATGGGGGTCGGCTGGAGAGCGTCCGGTGCGACGGGCCGTACTCACCACCTCGGGGTGGGCCAGCATCAGCGCCTCGACCCGTTGCGCCAGCCGATCCGACTCCTCCAACGCGGTTCCCGGCAATGTGGTCACGTTTACCGTCAGGCTGCCTTCGTTGAAGTCCGGCAGGAAAGTACGTCCAGCAAAACCCAGTGCGATCAAGAATATGGCAAGTGCGGAGATGGCAACCAGAGCAATGGATTTCCACCAGGTGATGATGCGCGTCAGCGACGCAGCATAGACCGTCTTCATGGCCATCAGCCACCGTGGCTCACGATGCTCAAGTACAGACTTGTCGCGTTGGAGGAACATCTGTGCCAGCACCGGGGTCACTGTGACGGCTACTGCCAGCGAAGCAGCCAGTGCGACCACATAGGCAAAGCCGAGCGGCATCAGCAGACGCCCTTCCACCCCGGTGAGGAAGAAGATCGGCACGAAGACCAGCATGATGATCAGCGTGGCGAATACGATTGAACCCTGGATCTCGTGGGTAGCCTGGAATACGACTCGTGCTGGCAATAGCCGTTGCGCTTCATCGCGCTGCATGTTCTGCCGCAAGCGGCGCACGATGTTCTCGACGACGATAATGGCATCGTCCACCAAGGCCCCCAAGGCAATAGCGAAGCCTCCGAGCGTCATGGTATTGAGCGTGGCACCCAACCATTGCAAGACCAGTACGGCCGTCATCAGGGAAAGTGGCAATGCCACCATGGTAATCATGGTCGCACGTATCGATACCAGGAAGGCGAACACGATCACCACCACCAGGATCACACCGTCGCGCAGCGCGGTGAGCAGGTTGTCGATGGAGCGTTCGATGAAGTCCGCCTGGCGGAATACATGGCTTTCTATCTTCATGCCCTGCGGCAAACTGGCCTGCAAGCTGGCAAAGGTTTTATCCAACTGCCGGGTGAGTTCCAGCGTGTTGACGCCCGGCTGCTTCTGGATGGCGAAGATCACGGCCGTCTTGCCGTTGTGCGAGCCGGTACCGCGTACGACGCCATTGCCGATACCGACCGCACCCAAGTGGCGTACCAGAACAGGTTGGCCGTTCTTCATCGCCACCACGGTAGCTGCGATATCCTCTACCTTCTGTATCCGGCCGATGCCCTGAATCAGGTACTCCTGACCGGATTCGTGATAGAACCCGGCGGGAGCGTTCTCGTTGGTTTTGCGCAGCGCTTCCAGCACCTGATCCACCGTGATGCCGTAGGCTGCCAGGCGTTCGGGCTGCAAAGTGACCTGGTACTGTTTTTCATCGCCGCCGATGGTCAGCACTTCCGCCACACCGGGCACCGCCAGGATGCGCCGGCGCAGCACCCAGTCCGCCGTGCTCTTCAGTTCCGTACCGTTATGGGCGCTGGAGGTGAGCGCGATGAACATGATCTCGCCCATCACCGATGCGGCCGGCGCCATCTGCGGCGGCGGCAGTTCCGGCGGCAGGCTGCTGCGGGCGAGCTGGAGCTTTTCGTTGACGATCTGCCGCGCGGTCAGGGTTTCAGTCCCCCACTCGAACTCCACCGTCACTACCGACAGGCCGACGCTGGAGATCGAACGCACACGGCGCACGCCAGGCGAACCGTTAAGCGCGGTCTCGATCGGAAAAGTGACGAGGTTTTCCACCTCGGTCGGCGACATGCCGTGCGCCTCCATGACCACAGTGACTGAGGGCGCCGTGAGGTCGGGGAACACGTCCACCGGCATGCGGGTGGTCTGGTAGCCGCCCCATAGCATGAGCAGCAGCGCGCCCACCAGGACAAACAGTCGATTGCGCAGCGACCACTGGATAAGATGTTCGATCATGATCGTTCCTTTCAGTGGGCGTGGCCATGGCCGATGGCCGCCGGTGCAGTCGCGGCGAGCCTGACCTGATAAGCGCCCAGCGTGACCACGCGCTCGCCGACCTTGAGGCCGGACTGCACGCCAACCCAGTCGCCGTCACGCGGGCCTGGCGTAATCACGCGGCGCTCGAACGACTCGCCTTCGCGCAGCACGAACACCACCGGCGTGCCGCCATCGTCGATGACGGCGGACGCAAGCACGGCGACCATCTGCGATTTGCGGCCGGTATAGACGCCGACTTGCAGATTCATGCCAGCATGCAGGCGGCCTTCGGGATTGTCGAATTCAAAAATTGCCGGGACGGTGTGGGTGGTCGGATCAACCATGCCGCCGAAGACGACCAGGCGACCATTCTTGCCGACCTCGATGGTGATTGGCGCATCGCCGCCCACGGTAAAGAAGGCGCCATCCGGCTGCGCGATCCGCGCGACATCGCTCTCGGCAATCCGTGCCTCCAGCCACAGGCGCTTGAGATCGGCGACATGCACGACGCTTTGTCCATCCATGACGGCGGCACCCGGCGTGGCGCCGACCGCCACGATCTGTCCGGCGACCGGGGATTTCAGGGCAATGCCACCACCGCCACCGCTGAAGGTGACGATACGCTGTTGTGCAGCACTCAATTCGGCCTGGGCCAGTTTTTCGCGGGCAGCAGCATCGCGTACCCGTTTCTCAGGTATCGCCTCCAGTTTCAGCAGGCCTTCCAGCCGTTCGCGATCCACGCGCGCCTGCTCTGCGGCGATACGGGCGCGATCCACTTCAAGCCGCAATGTCGCCACATCGGCTTCGCCGCCCAGCCTGGGTGCGAGGTAGGCCAGTACTTGTCCGGCTTTGACCGTGTCGCCGACCTGCGGAAAACCACTCGGGCCTGCACGCAGTAGTCCCGGGCCGGGCGCGGCGACGATGGCTTCGCGGTCGGTGCCGGGGCGCAGGGTGGCAGTGGCGGATACCGATTCGCGCACCGTACGATCCTCAACCGGTTGCGTGGCGAAGGGGATTTTCCACTGCTGCTCCTTGGTAAAACCGATGGCGGCATCCTCTTCCTCCGCAGGCATGGCTGCGGCGGCGGCCTTGTGGTCGGGATAAACCGTGACTGTGCCCAGATCATGCGTCACCGTACCATCCGGCAGTTCCAGGCGCAGGATCAATTGGCGCTGTCCCGCATGCTGCGGCTTCAGTATCGGGCGGAAAATACCGGGCGTAGTGCTGACCCCGGCTTCTGCCTGTTCATCCGGCAAACCACCACCGCTCAGGGTAACGATGAGCTTGCCTTCGGCGATCGCCCGGAATCCTTGCGGATCGAGATAAGTGAGGTGGGCGGCGAACGCGGACTCATCGCCCTTGGCCAGCGGCGCGTACTCGACGAACAGTTCGGTCCTGTCGGTGAAATGGGTGACTGCGACCCCGCCTCCGTGCCCGTGGCCATGCTCCTCTTGCTGGGCCGGTTCAGCGCCATGGGGATGCGCATGATCATCCTCGTGCGCGGTGCAGCCTGCGGTGATTACGGTGACCGCCAATGCGGCAATCAGTTGTTTCAGGTTATTCATGATGGGTGGCTCCGGTCAGGGTATCCAGTTCGATACGGGACAGTCGTGCCCGCAACGCCAGATCCAGTTTCATGGTGTGTGCTTCCAACTCGGCGCGATAGGCATCGAGCAACTCCAGCAGGCTGCCTTCGCCCGCGCGGTAGGAGGCTTCGGCAATACGGGCAAGTTCCTGCGCGGACGTTAGAGATGCCTCGCGAAACGCCAGGGCGTTTTGCCGCAGTTGGGTGGATTCACTCCACAGCCCGCGCAGTTCAGCCTGGATGCGTGCGAGCTTGAGCGTGCGCTCCGCCTGTAGGGTAGCGGCTTGGGCGCGTGCCTGCTGTTGCTGCGCCTGCCCGCGGTCGGACATCGGAATCGGTACGGACAGCGCCAGCATCAGGCCGTTGTCGGAGAAACCGGGTTCGCTGACATGCTTGGCGCCAACCCCCACCGTGATGTCGGGCATCTTGAGGCGCTCGGCTGCCTGGCGGTCGCGCTCGAGCGCGGTTGCCTGGGCCTGCAAACCGGCAATCTCGGGGTGCTGCTCTGCCATAGCCAGCAAGCTTTCGAGTATCGGGGGTGCCTCCGGGAGCAAATCCCCATCCAGCGGCTGCTGTGCTGGAATCGGTCTGGCAATCAGCCCGGCCAGCGACTCGCGCGTCCGGCTCGTTTCAGCTTCTACCGTGCGTAACCTGGCCTTGGCTGATTGCACCTCGCGTTCCAGGCGGCGGCGGTCATAGCCGGAAGCCTCGCCTGCGCTCGCCAGATGCCCGACCACGCCAAGCGCAGACTCGATGCGCTCCAGCCAGTCACCATGGGCTTCCCGCAATTGCTGCCGGTAAAGCATTTCTGCAAAGGTACGCCGCGTTTCCTGCACGATGGAAAGCTTGCGTGTTTGGTTGTCGAGCCTGGTGGCTTCGACCCTGGTTTCCGCAGCCTCTTTCCGAAGGGTGCGACGACCGGAAAGGTCGAATGTCTGCGATACCATGACCGAGGATTCACTGCTGTTTCCGGCCGACGCATCGACGCGCTCATGCGCCATGGAAACGACAGGATTCGGCCGTATCGTGCTTTCCGTCACGGCGCTTTCCGCCGCAGACAGGCGGGCATCCTCCGCCTCGCGGAGCGCAGGACGCGCGAGCGCGAAGTGAATGGCCGCCTGCTCGGTAAGGGCGGTATTGGATGTATGGTCCTGGCCGTAGGCATTGGTGGCGGCACCAATGGTCAGGATAGCCATCCACGAACACAATGCTGCACGGAGTGCGTTGGGTTCGGAATAGCCATGCAAATGGTCTCCACGCATGGAGTTCCCCTTTCTGTTACTGATAGATACGGACAAGCAGCCGCAGGCGCAATGCGCCCGTGGCCGCATGAAGCTTCAGTGTGGCAGAGGGGCTTTAGGAGGGCGGAGCGGTGGCTCCGGGTTTAACTGGAGAACAGGTTGATAGAGGAAAGCAATCGCAGAATTACCTGTCGGGACGACCCCAAAACGCGGCACTTCAAACAGGCTTGCCGGCATATGACTCAATAGGTGGCCTATTGAAGTATGGGCATCCTGATGATCATGGGTATCGTCAGGAATGCTCGGCTGATGGTGATCATGGTCATGATGAAGATCGACACGCTCCACCGCAGAGATTCCGTGAGCCAGCGTGTCATGGCTTGCAACCATCCCCCATCCCAAGGTTGGCGACAGAAATGTGGCCAGCATCAGAGCAAGCAGGGCGTGCGTCAGCAGTTGTCGTGCGCGAATTGGCATGCAACCCATTATATCCGTAATTCCTGAGCCACAGATGTCGGAAAGCGAATCAACCATTGAGTAATGGCTTCGTCCCCAATTATCCGGGAACTCCGCGAACACAACCTCGCCAGCCCCCCTGGTGCGAGCCTTTTTGTAATCAATTGTAATTTAATGAATTATTAATGGGCGCTTCTATAAATTCAAGTTTCTAAGCCAGACAAGGCGCGAATGAAAAATGACGACGCCCCGCAGGAAGTCCTCTTGGGGGACGCAGCATATACATGATATGTAAGGAGTTATTTTCACGAGCAACGCAGTATGGCGACGAAAGTTGGATTTATAGAAGTGCTTTATTGATCCGGCCCAATGAAGTCTCAAGCCGCATACCTGACGTGCCGATCCTGGAAGTAGCCAATCACCCTTTCAGGAGTTTTCTCCAGCATCGCC
>WBZX01001246.1_pt1 | contig 19600 bp, 13 predicted proteins | sample 5204211 | NCBI WGS metagenome assembly WBZX01 (sample SAMN12344362, study PRJNA552823) | activated sludge metagenome | biome: Activated sludge suspended growth; feature: Nitrification reactor; material: Wastewater; isolation source: activated sludge from nitrification reactor of wastewater... | reverse complement strand
AAGACCTGGACCACCTATGCGCAGTACGCCGACTGGATCTTCGCGCTCGTTCGCACCGATCCCACGGTGAAGAAGCAGGCGGGCATCTCGTTCCTGCTGATCGACATGAAGTCGCCGGGCGTGGAGGCGCGCCCGATGCTGACCATCGGCCACACGCCGGCGTTCTGCGACACCTTCTTCGAGAACGTGCGAGTGCCCCGCGAGAACCTCATCGGCCCGCTGCACGGCGGCTGGACCGTCGCCAAGGCGCTGCTCGGGCACGAGCGCACGTTGATCGCCGCGGTCGGCCACTCTCAGCGTGCGATCCGAAGGGTCAAGCGCATCGCCGCCTCGACGACCGAGCACGGCCGCCCGTTGCTCGACGACCCGGTGTGGCGGGCCCGCATTGCACGGCTCGAGATCAAGCTGCAAGCGCTGCAGATGGCCAACTACCGCTCGCTCGCCGGCGCGGCACTCGGCCACGCCCCTGGGCCGGAGTCTTCCATCCTCAAGCTGCGCGGCTCCGAGATCCTGCAGCAGGCCTTCGAGCTCGCGATGGACGTGATGGGGCCCGACGCGGTCTCGTGGTTCAACGACGTCGGCGTGCTACCCGAGCTGGAGCAGTCGGTCGCACCGACCTATTGCTACAACCGCGCGACCACGATCTACGGCGGATCGAACGAGATCCAGAAGAACATCATCGCGAAGATGATCCTCGGCTTGCCGGGGACCTGAGGAGGGCAAGCGAGCCATGGACTTCCAGCTCAGTGACGAACAGAAGCTCCTGCGCGACTCGGTGCGCACGTTCACCAAGCAGCGCTCGCCGATCGCCCGCTTCCGCAAGCTCCGCGACCGCGTCGCCGCCGAGGGCGGCAGCTGGGATGCGGCGGTGTGGCGCGAGATGGGCGAGCTCGGCTGGCTCTCGCTGCCGTTCCCCGAGCAGATCGGTGGCTACGGCGGCAGCTTCGTCGACGTGGCAATCCTGCTCGAGGCGTTCGGCGCGACGCTGGTGCCGGAGCCATACCTGGCCTCGGTGGTGTTGGCCGGCGCCGCACTGCTGCACGCAGGTGACCTCGCGCAGCAGCAACGCTGGCTCGCACCCATGATCGAGGGCCGCCACAGTCTCGCGCTGGCCCACGGCGAGCGAGCGACGCGCTTCGACGCGCTGCCGCAGACCACCACGGCCACCGTCGAGGGCGACGGGTTCCGCGTGCGCGGCCACAAGCAGTTCGTCGCCAACGGCGACCGTGCGGACCTGCTGCTGGTCTCGGCGCTGCACGAGGGCCGCGCGCTGCTGTTCGCGGTGCCCCGTGACCACGAGGGCGTCTCCGTCACGCCGGTTCGCACCATCGATGGCCTCGGCGCTGCGAACGTCACCATCGACGCGCGACTCTCCGCGGCCCACCGCCTCGGGCAGGACGCGGGCGCGGCACTCGAGCGCGCCCACGATGCGGCCGCCGCGATGGCGGTCGCCGAGGGACTCGGCGTGTGCCAGGCGGTGCTCGACATGACGGTCGAGCAGCTGCGCACGCGCGAGCAGTTCGGCGTGCCGATTGGCTCGTTCCAGGCGCTGCAGCACCGCGCGGTCGAGATGTTCGTCGAGGTGCAGCTGATCAAGTCGGTGTCGGTACTCGCGTCGGTCCGCGCGGCCGACGACGACGACGCGGAGCGACGACGGGCGGTGAGCGCCGCGAAGGCGCAGCTCGCAATGAGCGGCCGCTTCGTCACGCAGCAGGCGATCCAGCTCCACGGCGGCATCGGCATCACCGACGAACACGACGTCGGGCTGTACTTCAAGCGGATGCACGTGCTCGGCCTGCTGTGTGGCGACGAGGAGCACCACGTGCGGCGGTTCGCGGCGCAGCCGCAGTTCACCGCCGGACTCGGCTGAGCCCACGTGACGACCGCTGCCGGCCCGGTCTCGGCGCGGCTCGAACACGCCCGCGCACCCACGACTCGCGCGTGATCCCTGCGCAGCACCTGCGCTGTCGCTCGTGGCCCGTCGGCCACGGGCGACCCGCGGCGCCCGATCGACCGCATGCACGGCGGTACAGTCGCCGCCGCCGGCCTACACGGCACCACGCGCCCAGGCGCGAGATTCGTGTCATCGACTACAGGCTCGGCGCATTCGCGTCGCCAACGCGCGCAGCTCGGCGCGACCGTGCGCGTGCGGGCGAGCGCGACACTGAAGATTGCGTCGCGCATCCCACCTTGATCACATCAGCGCCGAAGCTCCGACGAAAGTGAAGGCACCCCGTGGCGGAGCGCACGGCGTCCACAGGCTTTGGTGCTAGCGTCCTTCCATGGCCTCGCGGCGTCGCCTCCCCCTCGCGATCGCACTGCTGTCACTGGTCGCCTGCCGTCGCGACGACGTGGCGAGCGTCGACCCCTGTGCCGGCGGTGCATGCATGCCTGCGCCCGACTGCGAGCTCGGTGCGTGCAGCAGCGAGGCCCCGACGCTGGTGAGTCAACACAGTCCGATCGCGGGCACCGAGGTCGAGAGCGGCGCGTCGTGTCCCTACGTCGACGGCGCCCTGCCCCCGCGTGACCAGCTGCTCGACGATCGCCACATCCCCGAGTTCAGGCAGGCCCGCACGCGGCGCACCAACATGGACTCGGGCCGCTCGTCGCCGCAGGACATCGAGCTGCACGAGCAGCTCATGGGCGTGCAAGGCCGCATCTTCGAGTGCCTCGACATCGCGGCCTGTTACGACGGCGGCATGGATCCGTTCACCAGCGGCGAGCTCGACTTCCAGTTCGAGCTCGAACCAACCGGCCGCGTGAGTGCGGTGTCGGTGGTGCCCTCGGCGGGGCTCTCGGATCCGGTGGTGAAGGCCTGTGCCCGTCGCTCGCTGTTCGAGCACCGCTTCCCCAGCTACGACGGTGCACGCATGCTGGTCAGCTACCGCATCGAGCTCGGCGAGGGCTAGCAGGCGGGCACGCCCGCCCCGGCCCGATCAGGGCTGCGCGAGCTCGTCCTCGAACGGCCACCCCACGGGGTCGGTGACGAACAGCCGCCCCGGCGCGCGCGCGAACTGCCACGCACCCCAGCCGTGGACGAGCACCGCCCACAGCGTGCAGACCGCGAACACGCGCCGCCGCGCGACGCCGGCGAACGCCGCGGCGACCAGCAGGAGCGGCAACCAGTCGACGGCGAAGCGATAGCTGAATTGGATCTGCCCGCTGTTCTGATACAGCAGCGAGGGTATGGCCGAGCCCAGCGCAGCCAACACCAGTGGCGTCCGCATGCCGCTCGGATCTCGGCCGAGCCACGCGAGCGCGACCCACGGCGTCGACAGCCACAAGGCGATGCCGTGGATGGACACCCGCACGCCCGCGCCGGCGAACACGGGCATCAACGACAACAGGCACTGCAGGTTGCGCCCGAGGTAGCCCAGCGCGAACAGCCCCTGTTGCTGGATGCGCGCCTGCCAGCGGGTCTCGAGGAAGCGATGGCCGAACTCCAGCGGATCGTCGAAGCGGGCCCAGTTCAGCCACGCGGTCGCCAGTCCGACCGCCACCAGCGGCACCGCGAAGCGCACGAGCGCCGATGTGGAGCGACCCGCACGCCACCACACCCAGGCGAACACCAGCAGTGCAGGCAGGTGGTTGATCGGCCGGCACGTGATGGCGAGCGCCAGCCACAGTCCCGCCCACGCCGGTCGCCGCAGCTGCCACACCGCGCAGAGGTAGAGCACCAACGCGAGCGCACCGACGATCTGCGCGGTGAACCACACGCGCCCGTGCGAGGCCAGCAGCAGCGCCGGCGAGCCCAGGGTCCACGCCAGCGCGACCCACAGGTGCTCGCGACCGCGGCCGTCCTCGCGGCCGCGCTCACGATCGAGCAGGTGCACCAGCACGGCGGGGATCAACGCGCCGAGCAGCAGCGTGAGCAACACGTCGGGCGTGCGAAGTCCGAGCACCGCCACCACCGGCAGCATCACGGCCGCGGGCCCCGGCGGAAAGCTGACGTACCAGGTCTGCGTGCGACCGACGATGTCGCGCCGCGCGAGCTGCTCGAGGCCGCGGCCGATGATCCACCAGGGCTCCTCGCCCCGCGGCGCGGCCACACACGCCGCCGTGCGACAGGGGTAGCCTCGCACGCGCGTGCCATCGGCGAGCTCGAGCGTCGTGACCACGGCCCAGTCGTCGAACGTGTGGCCGCGGCAGCGCCCCTCGCGACGCAGCTGCGGCGTGCAGTAGCCGGGCGGCGGCCCCTCGAGCGCCAGCTCGCCGCGCAGCCAGCCGTGGGCCATGTACACGAAGTGGTTGTCGTGGCTGGGCCGAACGATGCGGTCGCCGGCGAACACGAGCAGCGCGAGCGCAGCGATCACGAACACCGCCAGTGCGCGCCGGTGGGCACGCCACATCACCCGCACGCGCTCGTTCACCGTTGCGCGACAGCTTATCAGCTGCCCGCCCGGCGTGCGTCGGCGGGTCGTGGGCTCAGCCGCCGCAGGCGTCTGCGAGGTTGCCCATGATCGTGACGCCGCCGCCGACCATCACGTGGGACAGCAGGTTGGTCGCGTGGCACGTCGGCAGCGCGGGGTTCGAGTAGATCTGGAACTGCGTGGCCACGCTCGCCAGCGCAGGCAGGCCGGTCAACGACGCCAGCTGCGGGTTGTCGCGGATCGTCAGACGGCCAGCAGCGGTGAGCAGCGGTGCGCCGGTGACTGCGGTCATCGACGTGTTCTCCGACAGGTGGAAGTAGTCGCCGACGGCGGTCAGCGAACCCAAGCCGGACACCGTCGCGAGGCTGGGACACTCGCGGATCTGGAAGCCACCGGCGACCACCTGCAGAGCCGCGAGGTTGACGCTCTGCAGCGCGGCGTCGTTGATGATCACGACGTCTTCGTCGACCGCGACCAGCCCGTCGAGGCCGTCGAGATCGACGAGCGACGGGTTGTTGCGGATGACCAGCTGGCCACCGACCGACTGCACGTTGGACAGGCCGTCCACGTCCACCAGCACGGTGTTGTCCTCGATGCGCAGATCGCCCGGGGCAGCTTGCAGACCGATGAGGCCGTCGACGTTCGACAGCGAGGCGTTGGCGATCACACGCACGAGATCGCCCGCCTGTGAGAGCCCCGCAAGCCCGTCGAGGTCGACCAACGAGGCGTTGCCTGTCACCGAGACCACGCCGCCCACCGTCTGCAACCCCGACAGGCCGTCGAGGTTCAGCAGCGCGTCGTTGTGGTGCACCCACAGCGCGTTGCCGATCGCGCTGATGCCGAGCAGGCCGTCGATGTCGGTCAGCTGCGGATTCTGCTCGAGCACCAGGAAGTTGCCGATCTGATCGAGCCCGCTCATGGCATCGATCTGCTGCAGCGTGGCGTTGTCGTAGACGATGAGGTTGCCGCCGATGGCCGCGACGTCGTCGAGCCCGATCAGTGAGTGCAACAGCGGGTTGCTCTGGATGGTGATCGAGCCCGAGACCAGTCCCAGCCCGCTCAGACCGCCGAGGTTGAGCAACGAGCCGTTGCCCTCGATGCGCACGTCGGCGGTGGCGCTCTGGATGCCGTCGAGGCCGCTCAGCGAGGTGAGATTGGCGTTGCGCAGCACGAACAAGGTCTCGACCGAGCCGGAGACCCCGCCGAGGCCCGTGATCGAGGCCAGCGACGGGTTGTCGAGGATCTGCACCGAGCCGTGGATCTCGCTGATCCCCGAGAACGCATCGAGACTCGTGATCACCGGCATCGCGCCGATCTCGAGGCCCCCGATCGCGCCCTGCAGGTTCGAGAGCGGCGTGAGCTCGCCGACCCCCGGGTTGTTCCAGATGCGTACGCGACCGGGCACCGCCGTGAGACTGTCGAGGCCGTCGAGGAAGCCGAGCGACGGGTTGTCGGTGATGAAGAGGAAGTCACCGAGGCTGGACAGCTTCGAGAGCGCCAGCACGTCTTGCAGCGCGACGTTGTTGGTGATGTAGAGGTAGCCGCCGACCTGCTGGAGTGCATCGAGGCCGTCGAGGTTCTGCAGCCCGAAATTGTCGCGGATGTCGAGCGAGCCACCGATGCTGGTCAAACAGTGCAGTGCGTCGAGCGACTCGGCATCGAGCTGCTGCACGAACAGCGAGCCGCCGATGGCGTCGAAGCCCTCGAGCGAGTCGGCGTCGCCGGCGTTGAGCACCACGGCGTCGCCACTCCACGTGCCCAGGCCGCAGAACGGGTCGACGGTGGTGGAGCTGGAGCCGTCGGACGAGCTGCTGTCGCCGCTGCTGCTGCTGGCGTCGGTCGTGACATCGGTGCTCGAGTCGACCGCGGTCGTCAGCGTGGTGTCGAGCGTGCCGCTGCTCGAGGCCCCGGTGTCCGAACCTCCGGATCCCGTGCTGCTCGAGTCGGCGCCGCCGTCATCGGCGATCACGCCGAACTCGGTCCGGCCACACGCGAGCATGAGCAGCACGCCGAGTCCCGCCACGCCGCCGCCACGTCGCCCCACCAGACCAAGCTTGCGCACGGCCGAGAGTTTGGGCTGACCCGCACGAAGCTGTCAAACCCAACGGGACCCCCGTCGGGCGGAGCCGGCGCCCCTGGCCGCACGTTCGCGACGACCCGAGCTTCAGGGCCGCGGCCGCCAGCTCGCGAGCCAACGATCGATCGCCGCCACCGGCACCACACCTCGCTTGCCGAGCCCGAGATAGAGCGCACGGGCCTCACGCGCCAGCGTCCGCGCCAACGCAGGCGCGGCGGTGGCCAGGGCATGCGCGAGCGCGAGACGGGGTTCGGCGCGCAGCTCGTCGGTGACCTCGACGCGATCGAGGAGATCGATCGCGTGCCGCAACGCGCCCACGCCAGCCGCCGTCGCGCCGAGCTGCACGCGCGCGCGACCGAGTCCGGTCCAGGCATTGCCGATGAAGGCGTGCCCAGCGGGCAACGTGCGCTCGAACAATGCCAGCGCGAGTGCGTACTCCTCGTGGGCGCGCGCCGCCTCGCCCGCGTCGAGGTGCAGCTCGGCGATGTTGCACAACGTGACGCCCACCGCGGGGTTGTCGGCATCGAGTTGCCGCCACAGACGGTACGCACGCTGATAGGCCGCCAGCGCGCCGGCTGCGTCGCCGTCGTCGCGCAACACCACGCCGATGTTGTTGAGCACGACCCGTAGGCTGCCGTCGTCGGGGCCGCGCGCCCGCTCGAGCACCGCGAGCGCGCGTCGATGGTGTGCGAGCGCGGCCGCAGGCTCGCCGAGCAGGCCCAAGGCAGCGCCGAGGTTCACCAGCGGATCCGCGACCGACGGATGATCCGGCCCCGCGAGCGCGACCCGCATGAGATAGGCCTGTGCGAACCACGACACCGCCGCCGCCAGCTCCGACCGCGCGAGATAGACGTTGCCGATGTTGTTGCACAGGGCCGCGAGTTGCTCGTCGATGGGGCCGGGGCGCTCCGATCGCAGCGCGAGTGCCTGACGGTAGTGAGCGAGGGCCTCGTCGAGTCGGCCCTCGTCACCCAGCACCACCGCTTCGTTGACCAGCAGCTCGACCCGCAGATCGACGTCGGCGTCGACACGCTCGACCACGAACCCGGCCAGCGTCGCCAAGCGGTGCGCCTCGCGGGCGTCACCCGCCAGATGCCCTTCGAGGTACACGAGATCCACGAGGCCACCGAGCCGATCGACGTCCGCGCCCGCCGCGTCCGCGAGCGCGACCCCTTCGCGGAGCGCGACCGAGGCCCGCTCGAGCTCACCCACCTGCGCAGCCGTGTGGCCGAGCAGCAAGCGCGCCCGTGCGGCGGGTAGCGAGAGCCCCGCCGCGTCGGCCGCGGCGCGCACCTCCTCGGCCAGCTCGAGCGCGGGCACGAAGCGACCGGCGTGGGTCCACGCGCGCGCCTGCGCGAGACGGGCGGCCAGCGCGTTGCTGGTGGCGCGCAGGGCATCGTCGGACTCGGCCACGTCGCCGACCTCGTCGAGACAGCGGGCCGGCGCGGGCAGGCCGTGCACAGCCTCCACGGCGTGCTCCACCAGCGCAGCGTCGGCGTGCTCGAAGAGCTGCGCGAGCGCATCGAACTGCTCGCGCTGGGCCTGCAGGCACTCGACGGCGCGCACGTGACTGGGCTCGGAGCGCGACCGCTGCACGAAGGTCTCCGCGCATGCGGTGTCGAAGTGATCGATCCATGCGCGGGCATAGCCCGCCATCAGGCTCTCGACGGCGTAGCCGGCCGCGTTCGCAAACGGTAGGCCCGTCGCATCGATGGCGGCAGTCACGGCACGCCGACGGGCGTCGTTCCAGCTGCCCTCGAACTCCCTCGCGCCGCCATCGCAGCGCTGGAGCGGTGCACGATCACCGCGGACGCCGGCTCCGACTGCGACCGCGACCACCACCGACCCCGCCCCAATCACCCAGGGATTGCGCGCCCATCCGTGCCGCGCGCGTCGCAGCGCATCGAGCAGCTCTGCCATGTCGGCAAACCGCGCGCCCGGTCGCAGCGACAGCCCGCGCCGCAGCACCCGCTGCAAGCGTCGCGGCAAGGTCCGACGCGGCGGCGCGATCCGCTGCGCGAACAGGTTGCCGCGGTACTCCGCCCGCGTCGCACCGGCGAACGGGCGCTCGCCGCCGATCGCCTCCCAGGCCGTCACGCAGAAGCCGAACTGATCGCTGCGCGCGTCGGCAGGCTCGCCCAGGAACAGCTCCGGCGCGATGTAACCGACGGTCCCGACCGCCCGGCCGCCACCGAGATCGGTGCTCGACGTGCCGATCGGCGCGTCACCCTCGACGGCGGCGCTGCGAGCCCGCCGCGCGAGGCCGAAGTCGGCGACGCGCGCAACACCATCGCTGCCGATCAACACGTTCGTGGGCTTGACGTCGAGGTGGACGATGCCCGCGGCGTGCGCAGCCCGCAGGCCCTCGCCGGCCGCGAGCAGGACCTCCAGCACCTCGCCGATCTCACGCGGGCCGGCGTGCTGCCACGCTCGCAGGTCCTGCCCAGCGACGTACTCCAGCGCGACGTAGACGCGGTCGGCCCACGCCCCGACATCGTAGACCTGGATGACATGCGGATGGGACAGCCGCGCGAGCGCTCGCGCCTCGCCGATCAGGAGGTCGCGATCGTTGGGCTCCGGCTCGGCGCTCCCCGCTGCTCTCGGGGCCTGTGCGCGCGGCAGCAACAGCTTGAGCGCCACGTTGCGATCGAGCTCGGGGTCGAACGCGAGGTGGACCGTGCCCATGCCGCCGCCGGCGAGCGGTCGCAACAGCACGTACCGCCCGACCTCGAGCCCCGGCGCGAGCGCCATCGGCTCGACCACGGCGGAGCGCTCCGCGTCGTCGCGGCCGTCGTCGGTCGCGCTCGCGTCGTCGTCACTCGGACGCGGCATCGTCGATCACGCGTCGAACAGGATAACAGCCGCGGCCCTCACGACCGTGGCCCGCCGAACGAGCCGCCGCCGGCCGGGCCTGACGCGACCGCCCGGCCGCCGCGTCGGCGCGGCCACAGGCTCACGAACGCTCGCGCACGCAGATCACCCGACCGGCGTCCCAGCCGGCTGGCACGGGGCTGATGCGCTCGCGCTTGATCACCAGCACCAGCCGCAGGTCGCCAAAGGTGTCGCCCTTGGTGACGCTCCAGTACGAGCCCTTGCGCAGCATTTTGGCGCGCGACATCGAGATGAGCTCGCCGATCTCCGGCAGGCGCCAGCCCTTGATGCCGGCGACCTCCATGGCGTCGCACAGCGCGGCCGCACCGGCATAGTCGGCGGGCTTCTTCGACTCGGGCGCGACGACGAAGACATCGAGCGCCCGGATCTCGCGCTTGCGCAGCGCCGCGACGATCGCCGGCGCGTCCTCGGCCGTCGGCAACTCACCCGCGGCCGCCGGTGCTGCGATCGCAACCGGCTGCGATGGTGTCGCGGTCGGCTGAGCCATCACTTGCTGGGTTGCCGCCGCGGACGCAGTGGTCGCCCGCACCACGCCGTCGTCGGACCCCGCGGCCTCCGCCTCCGGCGCAGCGGGCCGGAGCGCGGCGATCGCAGCGATGGCGAGGGCGGCGAGTGTCCCCGCCGTGGCCGCCACGGCGCGGCGGCTTCGTTGCACGCGCGGTGCGACCACATCGGCCGTCATGAGCGCGGGCGAGGTCGGCGGTGACACGCGCGGCACCGCCGTGATCGGCTCGACCGTCGGCGGGTCCGCAGCGCGGACGGGCGCCGGCGCGGGAACATCGACCGCAGCGGCGGCCGGTGTGGTGACGGTGTCGGGGCTGCTCGCGCGACGCGGCGGCGCAATCGCGATCCGCCGCACCAGCGTGGCGACGCGCGCCACGAAGGCGTCGGCGAGGCTCGGGTCCTGCGCCAGCGGCAGCGACAGCGAGCGCGACATCGGTACCCCGAGGTCGCGCAGGAGCTCGCGCAGCCGCTCACAGCGCGCAGTGGTCAGCGTGTCGGTGCGGGCCACCACGAACACGCCCTGCCCGCCCACCTGCGCACACGCCTCCATGAGCGGCGCATCGCCGGAACCGAGCTCGACGAGGCTCACGCGGTGGGCCTGCGCGCGCAGGCGGTCGCCGACCGCCGCGGCCGCCGCCGCACCGTCGGCGCCGTACGCCAACACGATCGTGAATTCGTCCCGCCGCTGCACCATCATCATCGCATCGTCGCCCGTCCCAGGGCCTCGATCCAATTGTGTGCATCGTCAGCGGTCGCGATGCAACAGCACGTAACGGCCCATGCCTCCCCGGCGCACGCGAAGGCGGACGCCGCGGTCGAGGTCGGCCTCGTCGAGCAGGCCGCGAGCCTGCGCCGCAGATCGCACCGACGCGTCGCCGACCTCGACGATCACGTCCCCCGGCTCGAATTCGGCCTGTGCTAGCGAATCCTGGGCGATCCCGGTCACCACTGCACCCCTGCGCACGTCGATGCGCCAGCGTGCGCGCAGCTCGTCGGTCGGATCCGCCAGCGAGAGGCCGTGCGGGGTCTTGTCGGCGCTCGGCGTGGCGCGCTTGCCCTCGGGCACCTTGGCCCGGAGCCCTTCGCGTTGGCCCGGCAGGCTGCCGAGCTCGAGCTCCACGCGGCGCGACTTGCCGTCGCGGAAGACCGTGAGCGCCACCTTGGTGCCGGGGCGCTGCTGCGCGACGCGATTGCGCAGGATCACCATGTCGCGGGTCGGCTTGCCGTCGAGCGCCGTGATGATGTCGCCCGGCCGCAGGCCCGACCTGGCGGCCGGTCCGCTCGGGTCGACGTCGTCGACCAGCACGCCGTCCCTGCCCGTGAGCCCGAACGAAGCCGCCATCTCGTCGGTCAGCCGCCCCATCGCGATGCCGATCCAGCCGCGCTCGACGCTGCCGTGCTCGACCAGCTGCGCGAGCACGACCTTCGCGAGGTCGATGGGAATCGCGAAGCCCACACCGTTGCTGCCGCCGTTGTGCGAGGCAATCGCGGTGTTGATCCCGACCACACGGCCGCGCAGGTCGATGAGCGGCCCGCCCGAGTTGCCCTGGTTGATCGCGGCGTCGGTCTGGATGAAGTCGCCGTAGTCGGCGATGCCCATGCCGCCGCGCCCCACCGCGCTGACGATGCCGGCGGTGACGCTCTTGCTGAGACCAAACGGGCTGCCCGCGGCCAGCACGAACTGCCCCACGCGGACGCGCTCCGACGACGACAGCACCGCCGGCACCAGGTGCTCGGCGTCGATGCGGATCACGGCGAGATCGGTCTTCGGATCGGCGCCGACCAGCGACGCGGTGAACTCGCGCTCGTCGTGCAGCCGAACACGCAGGCGCTCGGCGCCCTCCACGACGTGGTTGTTGGTGAGGATGAAGCCGCGGCCGTCGACGATGACGCCGCTGCCGAGCCCGCGCACGGTGCCATCGGGTGGACCGAAGCCGCGCACGATCGCGGGCAGGTCCGGCCGCGCCATCTCGCGCTCACTGATGATCGACACGACTGCGGGGCCGATGTTCTCGGCCGCGCGCTCGAAGGCACGCTCCAGCTGGTCGACACCGGTATCGGCGGCGGGCTCGTCGGCCGCGACGCGGGCGTCGTTCACGACGGCCGCCCGCGGCGACGCCACGCTCGTGCGCGTCTGCACGAGCACGGGCGGGGATCCACCGGCGTGGGCACACGCAGCGGCGGTGAGCAACGTGGTGGCGAACGCGAGACCGACCACCCGAGGGCTGGTCGCGAGTCGAGGCCTGGTCACGGTCGAACTCCTTGCGGGCGAGAGGGACGGCGAGACCAGCAGTATAGCTGCTGGTCTCGCGCGGGCCATCACGCCGATGGATTTCGTTCGCAGCACGCGTCGGTCAGGACGCCGGCTGCGCGGTCGCGTCGAACGTGGTCGGCTTGACCGCCTTGACGGCGATCGACCGCGGCCTGTCGCTGGCGCGCTTGGGCAGCGTCAGCGTGAGCACACCCGCGTCGAGGCGCGCCTCGATCGCATCGAGATCGATGCCGCGCGGCAGCATCAACGTGCGCTCGAAGCTGTAGTCGCTGCGCTCCCGTCGTAGCGTCGGCTTCTCGCTGGCCTTGCGCGTGCCTTTGATGGTGAGCTTCTCCGGCGAGGCGACGATCTCGAGGTGCTCCGGCGTCAGGCCCGGCACGTCCGCCTCGACGACGAAGTGTTCGTCCTCTTCGCGGATGTCGATGGGCACGCGCACGGTGGGACGGGCCGTCTCGAGCTCGCCGAAGATGCGACGGCTGAGGTCGTTGAGCTCGCGGTACGGGTCATAGTTGAGCAGCTGGGCGATCATGGTGGCGTTCTCCTGGTTGCGTAGCCCTTCGGACGTGGGTCGGACCGTCACAGGGACGTCGGCGACGCCCTTGTCGACAGGCCCGCCGCGCGCCGAAGCGGACGGTGGGTGGTGAACAGCGCCCCGGTCGAGCAGACGACCAGCGAGGGCGGCAGGTGGTGGTGACGCCGGCGCCCGAGCGGCCGTCGAAGGGGCCGTCGCAGCGGGGCGTCGCTCTTCTTGGTTCGACGCCGATGTTGGGGTCGCCGCGGCGCCCGTCAAGGGGTCGTCGCGTCGCCGATCACCGCGTCGCGGACCTCGCCGGTGACCCGCCCGGCCCACACGACGGCCCGCGACAGCGTGGCACCGGGCGCGACCTCCACGCCCGCCTCGAGCTGCACGTGGGGGCCGACCGTCGCGCCGGCGCCGATCCGCACGTCGTCGCCGATCCACACCGGCCCGACGATCGACGCATCGTCGGCGACGATCGCCGATGGCGACACGCCGCGCACGAAGCCGGGCGCGAACGGCAGCGGCACCGCACCATCGAGCGCGTTGCAGACCCCTTGGAGGTAGCGCAGGGCGGTCGAGTGCTCCCACCAGTATCGATCGGTCACGAACCCTTGCAGCGCGCGCCCCTCGTCGAACAGCGAGCGGTAGGCGGTGCGGATGATGCACTGCTCGCCCTCGGGCGGCACGCGATCGAGGAAGCGCGGCTGCAGCACGTGGATGCCGGTGAACATCAGCGCGGGCGAGGTGGGCGGCGGCACGTCGCTGGCCGCGGGCGCACGCCCGAGCAGTCGCACGATGCGGCCGTCGTCCGCGACCTGCTGGCTTCCCCACCGCTCCGCCTCGGGATCGGGTCGCACGACCATGGTCGCCTCGGCGCCACGCTCGCGGTGCCGCGCGAGCACCTCGCCGAGATCGAGGTCCACCAGCACCTTGCCGTTGAAGACCACAATCGGGCGGTCGTGTCCGTCATCGAGCAGCGCCCGCGCGTGCCGCAGGCCGCCACCCGTGCCGAGGATGTGGCCGTGCTCGCGCGAGTACGCGATGGCCACGCCGTCGCGTGAGCCATCGCCGAGCTCGGCCTCGATCTGCTCGCCGAGGTGGTGGAGGTTCACGACGATCTCGCGGATGCCGTGGTGCCGCAGGTAACGCACCGCCCACCGCACCAGCGGCGCGCCGACGACTGGCAGCATCGGCTTGGGCCGCGAGCGGCCGAGCTCACCCAGCCGGGTGCCGAAGCCAGCTGCGAGGATCATCGCGCGGGGCGAGTTCGCCATGCAGCCGTGATATCAGCGCCTCGCCACCGCCGCCAACAATGGCGCGCGCACGGCCCCTTGGCGCTCAGAACACCCACACGAGGTTCTCGAGGATGAACATCGTGAGCGCGATGCCGCCGACCATGATCGCGACCACGCCGAGACCACGTGCGATGCCGGCCCGCGCCGCGCCGCGGACCTGCGCCTCGAGCTGCGCGCGGGTCTCGTCGTCGACCGACGCGTCGTTGCGCAGCTCGGCGAGCGTGGCCTCGGTCGCCCGACGGTGGCTGCGGATCATGCCGATCGTCATGAACGCGAGGAACGCTCCACCACCGCCCAGCAACAGCACCCGCATCGCGATGCGCCAGCGCCCCTGGACCCGACGGAGCTCCTCGTCGAGCCGCGGCCGGGTCGCGACCGCGACCGGCGGCCCGAAGATCGACGGCGGCAGCGTGCCCAGCAAGAACGCGCGCGCGGATGCGACCTCGGCGGGTGTCAGCGGTAGCCCGGCGATGGCGTCGAGCCATGCGCGCTCCAGCGCCGCATCGTAGTCGCGCTCGATGCGGTGGTCGTCGGCGTGGGCCCGCTGCAGCTCGAGCAGCGGCGACAGCCCCGCTCGCGCTTGCGGGTCGGCGGCGGTCACCTGCACACGCACGAACGCGGTCGACTCCCCCGGCGCCGTGACTTGGTTGTGGGCCTCGAACTGCACGACGCCCACCGCATCGACCGGCACCCGCCACGGGCGCGGCGCCTCGCGCCCGAGCACGGGCGGCGTCATCACGTCCATGAACGCACCGTCGTCACCGTGGACGTCGACGTGGATGGGCAGCTTCGACGACAGGCCCCATGCCTTGAACTCGAGCGTGCCGCCGGGCGCGACCGCGTCGACACCGCTCGACGCCATCACACCGCCCGCGAAGCTCACGAGCCGCATGCGACGGGTCTGCGGGCCGGCGGCGAGATCGGGCACGCGGACCTCGATGCGGAGCACGTCGTTGTCGAGCGGGCCGCGCAGGCGCACCAGCCCCAGCGCGTCGGTCGTGCCCTCGAACAGCGGCGTCGGACGATCGACCTCACCGACCTTGCCCATGAACTCGCCGCCGGCGAGCCACACCGCGACCGCACCGACGTACGGTCGGCCGTCGGGCTCCGTCACGCGCACGAACAGGTCGTTGTCGAAGCCTGCCAGCAGGCGACCGCTCGGTCGCACGACCACGCGCAGCGCCTCGGGCTGCGCGTCGCTGTCGTCGCCGTACTGCAGCGTCGAGCCCGACACGATCGGCGTGGCCGCGACGGCAGAGCGACGGGCGACGACCTCGATCGGAATCGCCTCGTGCATCGCGTCCATGCCCTCGCCGGTGACATCGAGCCAGAGCACCGCGGCGCCCGGCTGCAGCGACGCTGGCACCTCGAAGCTGCCCTCGCCGGCGTTGCCGTCCGAGATGATCGACAGCGCCGGCAACTCGATCGCCGCGCCGCCTTGCTCGACCCGCATGCCCATGCGGGTATCGGCGATCGGCCCTTCGCGCGCCGCTACGATCTGCGCACGAACTCCGAGTCGCTCCTGCGGCTGCCACTGCGTCTCGACCTGCACGATCAGGCTGTGCCGCACGTGCATCGTGGACACCCACAGGCTCAACACCAGCGCGATCGCGAGGCCGAGCGGCCCGACCAGAACCATCAGCCGCCCGAAGCGGACCCGCCGCAGCGGCGATGTGATCCAGTCGAACGGATCGTCGTCGCGTCCGGGGTCGCCGGGGCCACGTGCGCCGGCGGGCCCCCGCCTGCGCACCTCGCCGTCCTCCGCCTGCCGCGGTTCGTCCTCCTGTGGCCCGTCTACGGCCACCTGGCCACCATGGCGAGGGTTTCGCGATTGTCGTATCCTGCCGCCGCTCTCATGAAGGTCAGTGTCATCGGAACAGGATATGTGGGGCTCGTGGCCGCCGCCGGCTTCGCCGAGCACGGCAACGACGTCGTCTGCGCAGACATCGACGAGCACAAGATCGCACGTCTACGCGCCGGTGAGATCCCGATCTTCGAACCCGGCCTCGACGTGCTCGTGGCCCGCAATGTCGAAGCCGGTCGCCTGCGCTTCACGACCGACAACGCGGAGGCCGCCGCCCACGGCGAGGTGATCTTCATGGCGGTCGGGACACCGTCCGCGCCCGACGGTTCCGCAAACCTCGCGTACCTGTTCGAGGCCGCCCGCGACATCGCGCGGCACCTGCCGGGGCCGGTGGTGGTGGTCAACAAGAGCACCGTGCCCGTCGGCACCGCCGAGCGGGTGTCGCGGATCATGGCGGAGCTCACCAAGCACCGCGTGGTGGTGGCGTCGAACCCCGAGTTCCTCAAGGAGGGCACCGCGGTCGACGACTTCCTCTACCCCGACCGCGTCGTGATCGGCACCGACGACGAGGCCGCCCAGGACCTGCTCAGCCGGCTGTACCGGCCGTTCCTGCGCCAGAGCGAGCGCATCGTGTACATGGACCCGCGCTCCGCCGAGGTCACCAAGTACGCCTGCAACGCGTACCTTGCCACGCGCGTGTCGTTCATCAACGACATCGCCAACCTCTGCGACCTGGTCGGGGCCGACGTCGAGAAGGTGCGCCAGGGCATGGGCACCGACCCGCGCATCGGCAACAAGTTCCTCTACCCCGGCGTCGGCTACGGCGGCTCGTGCTTCCCGAAGGACACGCGCGCGCTGCTCGACACGGCCCGCGCCCACGGCCTGTCGCTCAGCCTCGTCGCCGCCGCCGAGCGCATCAACGAGGCTCAGAAGCTGCTGTTGGTCCGCAAGGCGCGGCAGCTCTGCGGTGACTTCGCCAACAAGACCTTCGCCCTGTGGGGCCTGGCCTTCAAGCCCAACACCGACGACGTCCGCGAGGCGCCCGCGCTGCGAATCGCGCGGGCGCTCCTGACCGACGGCGCCAAGCTGCAGATCAACGACCCGGAGGGCGGGGCCAACTTCATGCAGGACCTGGGCGACACCAGCGGCGTGACCCTGGTCGAGGACATGTACGAGGCCGCCCGAGGGGCCCACGGGCTGCTGCTGGTGACGGAGTGGCGGCAGTTCCGCTCGCCGGACTTCTCGCGGCTCAAGCAGCTCATGGCCGAGCCGGTGCTGATCGACGGTCGCAACCAGTGGGACCGCGCGCAGGTGGAGGCCATGGGCTTCCGCTACGCCGGCGTCGGGCGCTGACGCCCAGCCCTCTCGCCGCGGCAACCAACGCGCAAGCCCCCGCGATCGGCAGTCGATCTCGGGGGCTTGTTCGCGTCGTTCGGGATTTCGGTCGGATGTGCGGAGGCGCGGCTCAGTCCTCGATCTCGGAGCCGGGGTCCAGCTGCGTCGAGAAATCCACCACGCGGGGGGCACCGTCGTAGGTCGGGAACGGCGCCTGGTCGACCGCGTTCTTCATGCAGGTCTTGAGCTGCTCGTCGTCGTGACGCTTGCTGCTCAGCTCGAGGTTGATGCCCGAGGGCGCGGAGGTCTTGGGGTTCAGCCGCACGCTGATGGAGACGTCGCCGTCGAGCTGCTTCTCGGCGGCGATGCCTTTTCGCTCCTTGTACTCGGCGACACAGCCGTCGAAGGACTCGAAGCGGGACTCGAACGCCATCTTGACCCCGTACTCGTCCGGGATCTCACCGCCACCACCGCCATCGCCGAACTCGAACGCCACGTCTGCGTTGGGATCGAAGGCTTGGATGCTTGCCTTGGCCGTTCGGGTGCTCTTTCGCCCCTTGTCGGCCCCCTTGCATCCCACGGCAGCAACGCCGACGAACAGGCCGAGGGTCATCACACCGAGGAATTGGAGGGACTTGCGTGGGGTCATCGCTGCCTTCGCGTCTGCCGTTCTCGAACCGTAGAGTACCACCCGGGCGCCGGAGGTTTCCCAGCGACGTTGGTCGACCGGAGAATATTTCGTGTCGCGCGGCCCGGCGTTATCATCGCTGACACATGTCGGACAACCATCCACAGATCTCGGCCCAGTGCCCTGCCTGTGGACTGCACGCGCTGGTGGTCGTGCGGCTGCGTCGCGGCGGCGATGGCAACTGGGTGCAAACCGACAGGCGTCGCTTGTTCGGGCGGGATGTCGAGGGGGATACGGCCCAGCTGGAGGTGCAGATCGACACCTGTCCGGTCTGCTTCGGTGCGTGGTTCGACCCCGGCGAGCTCGATGTCCTGGCGGGCAAGCTCGAGGGGGTCGAACAAGTCCTCGACGCCGACTCGACCCCGAGCAAGCGCGGTTGCGTGCATGGCCACGGCCCGATGTCGGAGCACCGCCTGCCGGGCGTGATCTCGACCCCCCTCGACCGCTGCACCGCGTGCGGTGGCCTGTGGCTCGACGGCCACGAGCGCCGCAAGCTCGCGCAGGCCTCGACCAGCGAGGGTCAGGGCACCAAGACCGAGCGATGGTTCAAGCGCGGCGCGATCTGGGCGGCGCAGGTGTTGACGCACCTCCCCGTCGAGGTCGACAACCCCGCACGCGGTACGCCGTGGGTGGTCTACCTGCTGCTCGCGACGTTCCTCGCGGTGTTCATCGGTCAGGAGACCGGGGCAATCGACACCGAGTACTACGCCATCGTCGCCGGTCGCCTCAAGCACGAGGGCGACTACGCGACACTGCTGACGTACATGTTCATGCACGGCAGCTGGGCGCACCTGCTGTTCAACGCGTACTTCCTCTACACGTTCGGCGACAACGTGGAGCACCTCTTCGGACGGGTGCGCTTCGCGATCTTCTTCGTGCTCGCGGGCGTGCTTGCGGGCGGGCTGCACGTGATGCTCACCCACCGCACTGCAACGCCGGTGGTCGGCGCCTCGGGTGCGATCGCAGCGGTGCTCGCCGCATACCTGTGGGCATTCCCGCGGGCGCGCCTGTTCCAGGTGATCCTGTGGGTGCAGCTCAAGATACCGGCGTGGACGTACCTGTTCGTGTGGGCCGCGTTCCAGCTGCTCATGGGTTTTTGGGGCAAGGGCGCCGACGCCGAGAGCGTGGCGTGGTTCGCCCATCTGGGCGGCTTCCTCGTCGGCGTCGCCGTCACGCCGCTGGTGCTGGCGATGCGCCGTCGCGAGGTGGCTCGCCACGTGCGCGTACCCGCGCTGACGTGACCGAGCAGCAGCAGCTCGGTGGGGCTGCTACGGTACCAAGCCACCGTGAGCGACGAGGTCGATGCGACCGGTGCGGAGCTTCCGCCCGGCGAACTGCAGATGCGCGACCGCCTGCGCGCGCGCCTGTTCGGCATGCCCTGCGAACCGCAGATGCGCGGGCGCTACGTCGTGCTCGGTGTGATCGGTCGCGGTGGCCTCGGGGTCGTGCACGCCGCTTACGATCCCGAGCTCGATCGCAAGGTCGCGATCAAGGTCCTGCGCCAGCAGGCCCCCGGCGCCGCGCGGCTCCGGGAACGGCTGCGACGCGAAGCCGTCGCACTGGCCCGGCTCTCGCACCCGAACGTGGTCGCGGTCCACGACCTCGGGGACGACGGCGAGGAGCAGTGGATCGCGATGGCGCTGGTCGATGGCTGCACGCTGCGTGCGTGGCTCGATGCGCAGCCACGGTCATGGCGAGCGGTTCGGGACGTGCTGGCGGGGGTTGCAAGCGGCCTGGCGGCGGCGCACCGGGTCGGCCTGGTCCATCGCGACATCAAGCCCGGCAACATCATGATCGCGAGCGACGGTCGCCCGCTCGTGCTGGACTTCGGGCTCGCGCGACA
>WBZX01001245.1_pt1 | contig 19602 bp, 16 predicted proteins | sample 5204211 | NCBI WGS metagenome assembly WBZX01 (sample SAMN12344362, study PRJNA552823) | activated sludge metagenome | biome: Activated sludge suspended growth; feature: Nitrification reactor; material: Wastewater; isolation source: activated sludge from nitrification reactor of wastewater... | reverse complement strand
GAGTCAGCCTCGTCCCGAAAACGCAGTTGACCTGCGGAGGTTTCCGCAGGTCAACCGGGGTGGGCGATGAGGGAGTCGAACCCCCGACCCCCTGCGCGTCATGCAGGTGCTCTAACCAACTGAGCTAATCGCCCGGGGACCGACAAGGTAGCAGCCCCGTCGCTGTAGCCCGAACCCACAAGCCCACGCTGGCATTCACCCATCGACATACACCGGTAGCCTGCTGGCGGAGCACGCTATCGGCAGGGGTCCGCCGGTGACGAGCATCCAAGTCCGCTCCAACTGGAGGTGCCGTGATGGATTCCTCGACGACGCCAGTCGGCACCCTCTACGGGCCTGGATCGCGCGACCTGCAGGAGCAGTTCGACTCCCGGCGCATCGCCGATCGACTGGCCGAGCTCACCGTGCACGATGCCCTCGATGCCGGAGACCTCGACCTCATCGCCGACCAGAGCACGGTGTGGGTTGCCACCACCGACATCGACGGTTGGCCCGACGTTTCCTACAAGGGTGGCGAGCGAGGCTTCGTTCGGGTGGTCAGCCCCCACCAGCTCCAGATCCCGTTCTACAACGGCAACGGCATGTGGCGAACCCTGGGCAACATCGAAGACAACGGACGGGTGGCCCTGTTGTTCGTGGACAACGACCGGCCTTGGCGAATGCGCCTCCACGGTCATGGCACCGTCCTCACCGATCCTGCGATCACCGGAGACTTCCTCGGCGCCGAGGCCGTGTTGGCGGTACAGATCGCCCGCATCTTCCCCAATTGCGGCCGCTACATCCACCAGGGCGACTCGATCTCGCCCTACGTCCCGCGCCCGGGGGTGACGGCCCCGATCCCGGACTGGAAGCGGATCCAGGTGTTCAGTGACGTACTCCCAGCCAACGACCCTGCCCGCACCGAGAACCTCTGAGCAGAACGGATCGACCGCCAGACATGCCCCATCCCACGAGAGCGTTCCCGACCGCGGGGTCTGGTGACGAGGACGACCAGGACCTGCCGATGATCAGAAGAACCCGCCGGGCACCAGCCCCGCCACGGCGTATGGCCGCCATCTTCACCACTGCCGTGCTCGGACTCGGCGCGATCAGCACAGCCGGGTGTAGCAACACCGACGACGGTGCTGACAGTGCAACCACGGTCGCACCCACGTCGTCGGGCAACACTCCTTCCGGTGCCGAGACCACGACTCCGCCGATGCTGGTGCCGGAGTTGTTCGACGCCACCGACACCTCGTTCTACGCCACTCCTGAGCCCATCCCCGCGGGCAACCACGGTGACCTGGTTCGCTACCAGCTCACCGGCAACCAGCCCAACGGGATGACCCGATACCGGGTCATGTACCTGTCCGAGACCCGCCGTGGTGAACCCACGGTGGTGACCGGGCTGGTGGCGGTGCCATCCGGAGATGGACCCTCGGGGGGATGGCCGGTGCTCACCTACAGCCGAGGCTCGAGCGGAATCGCCGACAACTGCGCCATATCGATGGCTGTCGACGAGACCCAGGGGTCTGATCCGCTCCTAGCCGCCGAAGCGTTCCTGGTGGAAGATGCCGTCTCGCGCCTCGACATGGTGGCCACCGTCACCGACTACGAGGGCATCGGTGGACCTGGCATCCACCCGTATCTCAGCGGGGTCAGCGAAGCCCGAGCCACCCTCGACATCGTCCGGGCCGCCGGTCAGCTCCCGGACCTGAAGCTTCGAAGTGACGTTGGGATCATGGGCTACTCCCAGGGTGGCCATGCCGCGCTCTGGGCCAACCAACATGCCGCGGAGTGGACTCCAGAGCTTGTGATCCACGGCACGGTCTCCGGTGCACCGGCGTCCGAGTTGGCTGAGCTGTTGGCTCCCGGCGGGTTCTTCGACGATGGATCCAGGTCGATGTTGGCCGCCGGAATGGCTCAAGAAGACCCGAGTATCGATCTAGCCGACGTCCTCACCCCGGACGGCGAGCAGCTCGTGGATCTGATGAGTGCCAGCTGCCGGCCCGACCCTCAGGCCGCGGAGTCGCTGGCCGCCAAGCCCCTGCTCCAACAGTCCCAGGCCCAGAACGAGCTCTGGCCGGCTTGGATCTCGGCCAACACACCGGGGAAGGATTCCGCCGCGGCCCCGGTACTGATCTTCCACGGCGACGCCGATGAATCCGTACCTGTCGAACACAGCCAAGCGCTCCAGGATCGGCTCTGTGCCAGCGGCGTGCCCACCGAACGTCGGGTGATCGCTGGGGCCGGCCACGTTGCTGGCGCCGTCCCCACCATCGCCGAAGGCGCCGACTGGCTGGCCGCCCGGATCGCCGGAACCCAGCCGAACCCGACCTGTTGACCGGCGCATACGTGCCCCGGGCCCAGCCCCGGTCGAGCACGGTCAGGTCAGGTCAGGTCAGGTCAGGTCAGGTCAGGTCAGGTCAGGTCACAAAATTGCAGCCTGGCCGAGCAGCACCCGTAGCTCACCGATCAGACCACCGTTGGTGTCAACGCAGAACTGATCGGGAAGACGCAGCACCTTGTCTTCGCCGAGGTGGATGAACACCATCGACTCGCCAGGGAAACGGGTGAGGATGGCCTTGAGGTCGTCGACGGTGTCCTGGCTCAGGCGAGCCGGGGAGACCTTCACCCGCAACGGTGGAGCCCCGTCGATGACGCCGTCGAACACTTCCACATCCATGGCGATGAGCTTGGGTTGATCGTCTCGTCGGTCGACCCGACCCTTGACCAACAACACCGCGTCATCGGCGAGCATGTGGCCGATGTCGGCCATGGTCTTGGGGAAGACCATCACCTCGATCGAGGTCTGGAGGTCTTCCAACACGAAGACCGCCATCAGGTCACCCTTCTTGGTCCACTTACGTTGCAGCCCGGTGACCACTCCGCCGATGAGACGCATGGCGCCGTCCTCGACCTCTGCCAGGTCAGTGATCGTGCCGTCGGTGCGACGGCTGAGCGCGGCCTCGGCCCCCATCAGCGGGTGATCGCTCACGTACAGGCCCAGCATCTCCTTTTCGAAGGCGAGCTGTTCCTTCTTTTCGAAGGCCAGCGACGGGATGGTCACCTTCTCGTCGAACCCTCCACCGGTTTCCTCTACCTCACCGAACAGGCTGAAGATTCCGACGTCACGCTCCTTGCGGCGGGCGATAGTGGCATCGACGATCTGTTCGTACACCGCCAACAGACCTCGGCGCGGGTGACCGAGGGAGTCGAAGCCGCCGGCCTTGATCAGCGACTCCAGCGTCTTCTTGTTGAGCACCGAAAGGTCGACTCGTTCGCAGAAGTCGTAGAAGTCAGCGAAGGGTCCGTTGGCGGTCCGATCCTCGATGATCTTTTCGACCAGGGCCTCACCCACGTTGCGCACCGCTGACAGACCGAAGGGGATTACCTCGGTGCCGTCGTCGAGTCGGGCGGGCTCGAAGTCCGACGCCGAGCGGTTCACGTCTGGCACTAGGACCTGGATACCCATGGTGCGGCATTCGTTCAGGTAGACCGCAGCCTTTTCCAGGCTGGTCTTGACGCTGGTCAGCAGCGCCGAGAGGTATTCGACCGGGAAGTGGGCCTTCAGGTAGGCGGTCTGGTAGCTGACGAGGCCGTAGCCGAAGCTGTGGCTCTTGTTGAAGGCGTAGTTGGCGAATCCTTCGATGGTGTCGAACAGGGTGGTGCCCAGCGCCGATCCGTAACCGGTGGCCTCGCAGCCGTCCACGAACTTGGCCCGCTCCTTGGCCATCAGCTCGGGCTTCTTCTTGCCGCAGGCCTTGCGGAGGTTGTCGGCCTCGGCCAGGGAGTAGCCGGCGAAACGCTGGCTCACCCGCATCACCGACTCCTGATAGATCATCAGGCCATAGGTGTCGGCAAGCAGTTCCTCGGCGTCGGGATGGAAGTACTCGACCGGCTTACGTTCGTTCTTGATGTCGGCGTAGTCGTTGTGCATGTTCACCGACATGGGGCCGGGTCGGTAGAGGGCGACCAATGCGGCGATGTCTTCGAAGCAGGTGGGGGCCAGCGAGCGCATGAGGGTTCGCATGGCACCGCCCTCGAGCTGGAACACGCCGATCGACTCTCCCCGGCACAGCATGGCCAACGTCTTCTCGTCGTCGAGCGCAACCCGGTCTATGTCGAGGTCCACGCCTCGGAACCGTTTGATGATCGCCAAGGTGTCCGAGATGACGTCGAGGTTGCGTAGGCCCAAGAAGTCCATCTTGAGCAGGCCCAGCTCCTCGACCCCGCCCATCTCGTATTGGGTCACTACCGGGGCCAGCTCGACGGGCTGTCCGGCGGCCGGCTTGCGTTGGATGGGCAGGTAGGTGGTGAGGGGGTCTTTGGTGATCACCACCGCGGCGGCGTGGATGCCGTCTTGGCGGCGCAGGCCCTCCAACCCCTTGGCCACGTCGATGACCTTCTTGGCGTCAGGGTCCTCGAAGTACATGTGGCGCAGGTCGGCGGCCATCTTGTAGCCGTCTTCGTACTTGGGGTGCTGGTCGAGGCAGGCGTAGAGCGGGGTGTCGCGCCCCATGATCAGCGGCGGCATTGCCTTGGCCACCTTGTCGCCCACCGCGTAGGGGTAGCCGAGCACCCGGGCCGCGTCTCGAACTGCGGCCCGAGCCTTGATGGTTGAGAAGGTGACGATCTGGGCCACGTGGTCGCGGCCGTAGCGCTCGGCGGCGTAGCGGATCATCTCGTCTCGGTAGCGAGAGTCGAAGTCCATGTCGATGTCGGGCATGGAGATGCGGCTCGGGTTGAGGAACCGTTCGAACAGCAGGTCGTAACGGATCGGATCCAAGTCGGTGATCCACAGCGTGTAGGCCACGGCGCAACCGGCGGCCGAGCCACGGCCGGGACCGACCCGGATGTTGTTGTCTCGGGCGTGCTTGATGAGGTCCCAGGTGATCAGGAAGTACGAGCTGAAGCCCATGTCCCCGATGACTTGGAGCTCATAGGCCAACCGTTCGACCACCGCATCGGGAAGGGGGTCGCCCCATCGCTCCTTGGCGCCTTCGAACGTGAGGTGGCGCAGGTAGTCGGCGTCGGTCTCGAATCCGTCGGGTAGCGGGAAGTTGGGAAGGAGAGCATCGCCGAAGTCGATCTCCACATCGCAGCGTTCGGCCACCCAAAGCGTGTTGTCACAAGCCACCTCTACCTCGCGGAACAGGTGGCGCATCTCCTGGGCCGACTTGAGGTAGTGGTCGTCGCCGTGGAACTTGAACCGGTTGGGGTCACTCATCAGCGATCCGGTCTGCACGCACAGCAGGGCGTCGTGGGACTCGGCATCGTGACGATGGGTGTAGTGACTGTCGTTGGTGGCCAGCAGCGGGGCCCCTAGGCGCTTGGCGATGTCGAAGAGCTGGGGGTTGGTCTGGTGCTGCTCGGGGATGCCGTGGTCCTGTATCTCCACGAACAGGTTGTCTCGACCGAAGATGTCCTGGAGACGACCGGCGGCTTTGAGCGCCGCCTCGGAGTCACCCCGGAGGAGGTGCTGGAGGACGTGGCCCCCGAGGCACCCGGTAGTGGCGATGATGCCTTCGCTGTGCTGGTCGAGCAGCTCCCAGTCGACGCGGGGCTTGTAGTAGTAGCCCTCCATGAACGCCCGGCTGGAGAGCTGGATCAGGTTGCGGTAGCCGGTGGCGTTCTCGGCCAGGGCGGTCAGGTGGTAGTAGAGCTTCTTGCCGCCGTCGGCGTCACCACCGGAGTCGTCGACCTTGCCTCGCCGGTTGGGTCGCTCCAAGCGAGAGTCGTAGGCCATGTAGAGCTCACTGCCCAAGATGGGCTTGATGCCGTTGGCGCGGGCGGCCTTGTAGAAGGGAAGGATCCCGTACATGTTCCCGTGGTCGGTGATGCCGATGGCCGGTTGACCGTCAGCGGCCGCGGCGGCCACGACCTCCTCTACACGGGCGGCACCGTCGAGCATCGAGTACTCGGTGTGCACATGGAGGTGGGTGAACGAATCTCCCACGTGACGTCCTCCCGACGCGACCGGCTGCCTCCCGAAGGATGGCTTCCCACAGGTAATCCACAGCAGTTGTCCACCGCATGTGGATGAACTACACGGCTGTCGTTCGACGGTACCACCCTTGCCGCCGGTCGGCCTCGCCCACTGGGCACATCAGGGCTTGGGCGCCACCACGGTGGTCACCCGGGGTCGGGATCCCTCCCCCACCGTCACGTATCCGTCCGCACCCGGCAGCAGGGCGATCGCCTCACCTTGGACCTCCAACGGCGAGACGCCTCGGCATCGTCGGGTCTCGTCACCGAGGGCACCCATAACGGTCTGGCCGGCCGGCACCGACACCACGAACACCGACCCGTAGGTGCGCAACACCATCACCGAACCATCACCGGACAGGTCGGCGGCGGTGAGCATGCTGGTCTCGCCGTTGCCCACCGGGAACACGCCGACCGCCTCCGCCACCACCGCTGCTTGCGAAGGGGGGCGACTGGTGGCCTGGGACACCCGGTAGACCCGACTACGACCCGGTTCCTTGGTCATCAACAACACCGACCCGTCGACGTCGGCCACCACCGCCTCCACGTCGTGAGCCCCGTCGGGGTAGGCCACCACGATCGGTTCGGCTGCCACCGACGTGGAATCACCGAGTGGGACTGCAACCCGATACAACGTCACCGAGGCGCGAGCGATCCGATTGTCTCCGGTGTCGGCCAACACCAGGATCGGACCACCAGGGCCTCGGGCCAGGACCATGTCCTCCCAGTCGACGTTCTCGGCTCCATCCACCGTCACCGTCTGCACCGTGGGCTTCCCGTCAGTCCCCGAACGGATGGCGAACAGTCGGGCGCTGTCTCCAGAGTCGTTGACCACCCACACCGTTCCAGCGTCATCCACCGCCACCCCCGATACCTCGACGAGCCCGGAGTCGAGAACGGGCACCGACATCGATGCCAGCAACTTCTCGTCGCAGGCGGCACCGGCCAGATCTCCGCCCTGTCCCGCCGCGATCACCCCTCCGATGGTGTCGGGTCGCGGGGTCGTTCGTGACGTGGCCGGGGATGGCGATGTGGTGGATGCGGCATTCGAAGTGTTGGTCGACGAGTGAGAGCTGGCCCCATCCCCGAGGTCGCGGCCACCGTTGGCGGCGCCGAAGCTGACCAGTCCCACCGTCAACGCCACCGCAAGGGCCATGACCAGGGCAGTCATCAAGGCCACCGCCACCCCGGCCACGACGACGGCGGGAGATCGGCGGGACAGGACCGACCGCCGAAGACCCCCGGTGGGGGGACCGGTCACGGTCCTAGAGGTAGGTGCCGGGGCGTACGTCGGCTCCGGGTACCGACCCGGCAACGGGGCCCTCGGCCATTCCTGGAAGCTGGCGCTTCACGTCCTCCAACTGGTGACGGGCCGCCATCTGCTGGGCGAACAACGTGGCCTGGATGCCATGGAACAAGCCCTCGAGCCAGCCCACTAGCTGGGCTTGGACCACCCGCAGCTCGGCTTCGCTGGGCGTGGACGTGCCGCCGAAGGGCATGGCCACTCGCTCCAGTTCGTCACGCAGGTCCGGCGACATGGCCGACCCGAGCTCACGTACCGAGGTCTCATAGATCTCGCGCAGGCGGTCCCGGGCGGGTTCGTCGAGCTCGGCACCGCGCACCTCTTCGAGGAGCTGCTTGATCATCGAGCCGATGCGCATGACCTTGGCGGGTTCCTCTACCGCCTCGCGCCGTTCCTCGGTATCGACCTCTCCGTCTGAACCCCCTGCTGACGGTGCTTCCACCAGCTCACCACGGGCCAGAACCGGCTCCTCGGGGTCGGTGCTGGGCACTCCCGATCCAGGCTCGGTCGCCGTGGGCACGTCTGTCATCGGGATACTCCTACCAGTAGTGGAACCAACATCTCAGCAGAGGTGAGTGACCCGTGGCGGCCCACCAGCACGTAGGGGCCGGTATCGGCCTCGTCGTGGTAGGACACCGCGTCGCGAGCCACGAGGGCGACATCGCCGAGGCGTTGCCTGGCCTCGTCGGTGACCATCGGACCCCACCAGCCCTCGTCGATCGTCTGGTCACGGGAACGTACCCAACCGGTGTCTCCGTGATGGGCCTCAACCGCGGCCGCCAGCGCCTCGACCCGACCGGGTCGAGCGTGAAGCCATCGGAACCGACCTTCGCCCGATTGGAACGACAGGTGCGAGACCACCTCTGGGTTGAGGTTGATCACGTTGTCACCCACGTCGACCTGACCGTGATCGGCGGTGATCACCAGAGCGGCCCCGGCCGGCAGGAAGTCGAGGATGTCACCCACCATGCGGTCGGCGTAGGCCAGCTCGGCGTCGAAGTGGTCCCGCAGGCCGTACTCGTGAGACACCTTGTCGAGCCCGTCGTAGTAGGCGTAGACAAACGGCTCGCGTTCAATCAGGGCCTGGCGAAGCTCCCACAGCAACACTGCGTTGGTGCGATAGCCCCGGAATCGGATGTCGCACAGGTGGGCGCCGCTGAAACCGGAGTGGGCGAACTCGGCCTTGGTCACGATCCTGGGTCGTTGGCCCAGGAACGATGGGTGCGGTTGGAAGGTATTGGGATCGAGCCGCTTGCGGGCGTCACCCAGCACCGGGGTGGACCACCGCAACACGTTCAACACGTCGTGGTCGACCGCCACCCGATAGCCGACGACCCCATGGACACCGGGCGGCAACCCGGTGGCGATGGAGGTCAGTGCGGTGGCGGTGGTCGACGGTGAGACGCTGGTGATCGGCCCACCCATCAGCGAACAGAGGTTGGGCGCCAGGTGTCGACGTTCCTGCAACTGCTCCCAGCCCAAGCCGTCGAGCACCAGCAGCACGACCTGGTCGGCCTCCATGGCAGCAGCGGGCATCCACGCCCCAGGCTCGGTGCCCGATCCGTGGGTCCCATCCAGCAGGGCGGGCACGATGTTGGCGATGCATCCCCCGGCGTAGTCGGGGAGGACGGGTTGATCCACGGAGGTCCTTTCGGGTTACCCGGCGTCAACCTACCGCCGAGGCCCCGAGCCCACCACGCCGACCTCGTAGACTCCCGCCGGTGAAGGTGTCCACCCGGGGTGACTATGCGGCGCGGGCCCTGCTGTCCCTCGTGCTCCACGGTGACGGGAAGCCAACCTCGGTCCGAGACATCGCGGAACGGACTGCGCTTCCCCAGCCCTACCTGGAGCAGATCCTGCTGGCCCTCAAGGGTGCCGGCCTGGTCCGGTCCAAGCGTGGCGTCGGCGGCGGCTACGTGCTGGCCCGTCCCGCCGAGGAGATCACGTTGGCTGCCATCGTGAGCGCGGTGGACGGACCCATAGCCGTGGGCGATTTCGGTGAACCGCACCAGAACGGGGCCTGTGACCACGAGGGCCAGTGCGTGCTGTTGGCGGTGTGGTCCGACGTGGGTGAACAGATGCGCCAGATGCTCGAGGGCCGCACCCTGGCCGACATCGCGGCCATCACCAGGGGCGAAGCCCCCTGGCCAGACCCCGTGACCTGACACCTGACACGGGCGACCTGACACCGGCGACCGAGCGCCGCCGGAAGGCTGTGCCAGTCGGCGGGCCCAGGGTCAGACGGCCAAGCTCTCGAGCACGGCCCTGAGGTCTGGGGCCAACGGAGAGTCGAAACCGACCCGCTCGCCGGTGCCGGGATGGTCGAAGGCGAGGTGCTCGGCGTGAAGGAAGGGGCGGTGCAGATCTATCGACTCCCGCACGCCCTGGTAGCGGTCGTCTCCCACCACCCGGTGACCGATGGCGGCCAGGTGGACCCGGATCTGGTGGGTGCGACCGGTCTCGAGCCGACACGTGACCAGCGCCGTCTCGGCGGGCTCGGTGAAGACCTGATCGACCTGATAGCGGGTACGGGCTTCCTTGCCGGTCGCCACTACCGCCATGCGGGTCGGGTGCCGAGGCGACCGTCCGATGGGGGCGTCTATCAGCCCCCGTGACGATTCCGGATGACCCCAAACCAGGGCCCGGTACCGGCGTTCCACGGTCCGCTGCGACAGTTGACCGACGAGCGACTCATAGGCCAGCCCGGTGCGGGCCACCACCAGCAAGCCCGACGTGCCCCGGTCGAGACGATGGACGATTCCGGGCCGGGCCGGATCACCGACTTCGGCCATTTCGGGGTAGTGGGCCAGCAGGCCCGCCACCATGGTGCCGTGGTCGTGACCGGCCCCCGGATGCACGACCAGGTCGGCCGGCTTGTCCACTACCACCACGTGCTCGTCGGCGAACACCACCGGAACCTCAACGGCCGGATCGGCTTGCGGGGTGACCTGTGCGTCCGATTCGGCCACATCGACTTGGATCAGGGCGCCTTCGGTCAGCTTCACCGACCCCTTGGCCGCCACCACACCGTCGACGGTCACCGCGCCGTCGACCAGCAGAACAGCGACCTCCGAGCGCGACAACCCGGTGATCATGGCCACCACTCGGTCCAGCCGTTGGCCAGCCAGGACTTCGGGGACGTGCTCTGAGTGAACGGCCACGTCAGGGCGCCCGCAGGCCGGCGACCACCAGCAAGATGGCCCCGACGACCACGCCCATGTCGGCAACGTTGAACACGGGCCACCACTGGAGGTTGATGAAGTCGACCACCGCACCGTGCATGAACCCCTGGTCACCCCGCACGGCCCGGTCGATCAGGTTGCCAACCGCTCCCCCGCCGATCAGACCGGCGGCCACCGCTCCCAGAGTGGTCCGGCTGGTGCTACCCAGGGCTAGGGCAAGGACCATTCCCATGGCGATGACCGTGACCCACGGTCCGATACCCCGACCGCTGCCCATTCCGAACGACGCCCCCGTGTTGAAGGCCAGTTCGAAGCGGAGCGATCCGACGACGTCGATGATCCGGCCTCCGTCGAGAGCAGACAACGCCCAGGACTTGGATGCCTGGTCGAGCACCAGAACGACCAACCCGACAGCCGCAAACATCCCGAGCTTGCGGGGCGGCACCGCAACCGTGTCGACCTCGGATACGGGGTCTGCCACAGAATCGGGGCCGAGGACCGAGTTCCCGTCTTCGGTCGCATCCATGGCCGCGCCCGGGGCGGTCCCCGCGGTTGGAGCGTCGCCGGCTTCCACGTCGCCGACAGGCGGAACGTGGATCTGTTCTGTCCCGTCGCTCATGTCCTTAGGTTCCTAACGGATGGGTCCGGTCGTCGTCGAGGAGGTTGATCAGCCCGAAACGTCGTCTCGGCCAAACAATGCAGCGTGCACGGGTCGGCTCGCCGATGCACACGCCTCCTTAGGGTTCTAGCGGATAGGTCCGGTCGACGTCGCTACGAGGTTGACCAGACCGAGGCGTTGCTTCGGTCTAACCATGCCGTGCCTACCGGTCGGCTCGCCGATGCGGTCGCTCCGAGCGTGGATCGCCCGGCCGGCACCTGCCAGATCGACCGATGACGACCGATCGTTCCCTTCCCTCCCCGTCGGCTGGTCACCTGCGTCCCAACCCGCCCACCTTGTACTCGACGCGCTGGCGAGCCCACGGGATCGCCTCGAGTCGGGCTTCGGGGATCGGTAGCCCGGAGGTCTCACAGATCCCATAGGTGCCCGAGTCCAGCTTGGCCAACGCGTGGTCGATCTCAGACAGAACCTCCAGCGCCTGCGCGGCCATCACCAGGTCTCGTTCCCGTTCGATGCTGAGCGTGTCTCCCTCACCCGACTCTTCGTCGAACTGCACGTCCCCGGACTCGAAGTCGGCCACAAGAGACTCGGCCTCGGCCCGCAACGACTCGGCCTGGTGGACGTAGATGGCCCGCTCCTCCTCGAGCAGCGCTCGCTGAGCCTTGAGGAACGCGGCTTTGAACGGTGATCTGGCCCGGCGGCCACCCTGGTCGGCTCCGGCCTTCCCCGCGCCGCTGGGGCCCGCATCCTCCTTGACCGCAGTCGTGCTCACCCCGTTGGCTCCAGGCCCCGACTTTGCCGACGCAGCCTTCTTTGCCGGGGCCTTCTTCACCGGCACAGCCTTCTTGACCGGCGCAGCCTTCTTTGCCGGGGCCTTCTTGACAGGCACAGCCTTCTTCACCGGCACAGCCTTCTTGACCGAGGCGGCAGTCTTGGCCGTCCCTACGTCGGCCTTGGTGCGGTTGGTGGCCATTGGTCCTCCCCAGGGATCAAAAGGTGCCGGACCATACGACTAGGGAGGGCGTTCGTCAACGAGGGGCTGAAGCAGGAGGACAAACCAGAGGTTTGGGAGTAGAGCCCGCTGTGGCGAAGCCAGGTTCAGCGTCGCTTGCCGAAACGCCAACCGCGACGGTCTTCACCGTCGTCATCGAGGAAACCCGGGGTGGCGGTGTCGGTGGCATCGTCATCTCGGGGGCCGAGCGGGGTCTCCTCGGCCATGGCCTTGCGGAGCTCGGCCAGGAAGGCATCGTCGGAGTCATCGGGCTGAGGCTGGGGCGGCGGGTCGGTGAATCCCAGTTCCAGGACCGGGACCGGCGCCGTGGGAGGACCGCCGTCACCAGGTTCTTCATCTCCTGGCTCGTCGCCACCTCGCTCCTTATTGCCAGACCCGTCGACGACGGGTTCAGCACCGTCGGGATCGCCCAGATCACCGGCGTCGCTCCCGGAACCGAGTGCAGGCTCATCGGCGCTCGGCGTGACGTCACCGACGGTCTCGGGGGCAATCGCCCCAAAACTGTCAGCGCCCACCGAATCGTCGGATTCGTCGGTATCGGTGGCGGCAGCATCGGGAAGCCCGGTCGATCCTGTGGATTCGAACAGCTCAGCGGTTCCAGGCGAGGCGCCACGTTCGCCGACCGGGATGCTCGCAGCTCCTTCTTGAGCCTGAGCCGAGCGAGCTTCAGCCAACACCGGGTCATCGGCATCCTCCGAGGCCATGTCAGAACCGTCGGCGGATGCCATGACCACATCGGCGCCGGAGCCATCAACGCCGCCATCTTCGATCGACGGCGATGGCGCCGACCGCTCGGACAGGTCGGATGGCTCAGACAGGTCGGACAGGTCGGGGATGACGACCGCCCGCAGCTCGGGCATGGGCGCCAGACGGAAGGCCGCCGGGTCCTCTAGCAGTCGCTGAAGCTCAGACGCGGCGCTGCGGAGCTGGACCCGCTGTTCCTCTGCGTGGCTCTCCAGCACCGACACATCTGAGCGCAGGTTGTCTCGCGCTTCCTCCAGGCTGCGGATCTCGGCGGCCAAGCGGCTCCGGGCTTCGCCGCGGGCGGTCTCGATCTCGGCGTCGATCTCTCGGCGTCGTTGTTCGGACTCGACCTTGGTCGACTCCTCCAAGCGAGCCGCCTCGGTCCGGGCAACGGTGACCAGAGAATCTGCTTCCTCCCGCGCCTTGGTCAGCAGGGAATCCGCTTCCTCTCGGGCTTCGGCTACCGCAGCGTCGGCCGTGCGCTGAGCGAGCACCAGCGTCCGCCGGGCCTCCTCGGCCACCGCCTCGTCGTCTACAGCAGGAGCCGCAACCGGAGCTGGCATCTCGGCCAGACGGGCCTGCACCGCGGCCTCGACCTTGGCGTCGACTTCAGCCTGGATCTCAGCCTCGCTCCGGCCCGGCGCGCCGTCACCCTCACCAGCACCGGACACCTCACCGCCAGCGGCCTCGGCCAGACGGGCCTCCATCGCCGCGGCCATCTCCACGGCCTGATCGAGGAAATCGTCGACCTCTTGCTGGTCGTATCCCTTACGAGTGGTGGTGAACTTGGCCTGTTCCAGCAGCAGCTTCAGCGTTCGCTCCATGGGGGGCGAGCCTACCCATGCTGAGTCAGGGCTCGTACCCACGCTCCTCGAGACGTCGCCGCTCGTCGGCCGACACCTCTACGTTGCCCGGAGTGAGCAGGTACACCTGGTTGACCAGTCGTTCCATCTGACCGCCGAGGCCATAACAAAGGCCGCTGGCGAAGTCTATGAGGCGACGAGAAAGGTCGCGATCTGCACCCTGGAGGTTCATGACCACCGGCTGGTTGGTCTTGAACTTGTCAGCCACGTCCTGAGCCTGGTTGAACGAAGCCGGAACCACCACGTGCGGCTTGGAGTTGGCGGTGATCGGAACCGGGCGGACCACCTGGGTCCGGGGCCGGCCTACGCCCTGAACGCCAGCCGGCGTCGTAGCAGTGGGCTGCACTGGAACCGGCACCGGCGTAGGCATCACGGCCGCGCTGGGCATGGGCAGCGGATCTCGGTTGAGCTGGCCCCTGGTGGAGATGGGTCGGACCTCTCCCAAAGCCGACGGTTCGTCGAAGGCGTCGGGCAGTGGTTCTGGGGCCGAGGGGCCGGATGAGGCCGCTCGCGGGGCCGACTCGCCCCGATCGGGCTGAGGCGCGGCACCATCTACGTGATATTGCTCGTAGTCGGCGTCGTCACCGAGACCGAGCTGGATCAGCACCTTTTTCAGCATCGTGCCAATTCTACCCGTGGCTGGCGTCCGAAGGCGGCACCCAGGCCACCGCCACCTGTCGGCCTCGCTCGCCTCGCGCCCGATGGGACCAGTGGTTCGGGCTGCACGCCGTGCACACGCCGACGACGGCAAGGGGCACCTGATACTCGGCCAGAGCCGCCGCCACCGTTGCGGGCACGTCCAACGCCGGCGTGCCGTCCCAGGTGGTGGAGCAGACCTCGGGACCGAACCGTTGCACCATCGAGTCGAGGTCATCGGCCCCGAAGGCGTAGTGGTGGGCGGCGATGGTGGGGCCGAGAACAGCGCGACGGACCGGGCCCAGATCTGCCAATGCCTCCACGGCACGACCCACCACACCGGCCAAGAGCCCCCGCCAACCGGCGTGGACCACACCAACGGCACCATCGGCCAGCAGGACCAGCGGGGCACAGTCGGCAGTCGCCACCGCCACCACCGCACCCGGCACCGAGGTGACCGCGGCGTCAGCCGCCATACCGGCATGAGCACCCGGTGATCGCACCACAACGACGTCGGCACCGTGGACCTGACGGAGCCAGGTCCACGGCAGTGGTGCCACCGCGTCCCGTCGGGTCGCCAGCACCGCGGAATCGCCGGTGACGGCCAGATCCCCGTGGGAACGATCCGTGAAGACGAACCGGCCCTCCGACGGCATCGGAGCCAGTTTGTCGGTCAGCGCGCTCGACAGTGCCTTGACCCGCGTGTGGTCAGCGCAAGAAGGAGGGGACGTCGAACTCGTCGCCGTCATCTGGCTCGTCGTCGAAGAGATCGCTGGTCCGCACCGGGCGGGCGGCGGGCACCTCACCAGTGCGCTCCGCGGTACCGGCCCGACGCGGTTCGCGGCCGGCCTTCTCGTCCCAGCGGTCGAAACCAGCGGCGATGACCGTGACCCGGACCTCGTCACCCATCTCGTCGTCGATGACGGTGCCGAAGATGATGTTGGCATCGGGGTGGGCCACGCCGTGGATGACCTCGGCAGCCTCGTTCACCTCGAACAGACCCAAGTCGCTGCCACCCGCAATCGACAACAGGATGCCACGCGCCCCCTCGATCGATGCCTCTAGCAAGGGGCTGGAGATGGCGGCTCGGGCCGCGTTCAGGGCCCGGCCTTCACCGGTGGCGTGACCGATGCCCATCAGGGCGGAGCCGGCGTTGGACATGATCATCTTCACGTCGGCGAAGTCGGTGTTGATGACACCGGGCGTGGTGATGAGGTCGGTGATCCCCTGTACGCCCTGGAGCAGCACCTCATCTGCCATCTTGAAGGCGTTGATCATCGACGTCTTCTCGTTGGAGACGGTGAGCAACCGATCGTTGGGGATGACGATCTGGGTGTCGACCTTCTCCTTGAGCTTCTGGATGCCCGACTCGGCCTGCACCGACCGACGACGACCCTCGAAGGAGAACGGACGGGTGACCACGCCGATGGTGAGCGCCCCGATGTTCTTGGCGATCTCGGCGATCACTGGGGCCGCACCCGTTCCGGTGCCACCGCCCTTACCGGCGGTGATGAACACCATGTCGGCGCCCTGGAGCACCTCTTCGATCTCCTGGCGATGCTCCTCGGCCGCGGACCGGCCGACCTCGGGATCGCTACCTGCACCGAGGCCTCGGGTGAGCTCCCGACCGATGTCCAACTTGATGTCGGCGTCGCTCATCAACAGGGCCTGGGCGTCGGTGTTCACCGCTATGAACTCGACGCCTTTGAGGCCGGCGTCGATCATGCGGTTGACGGCGTTGACACCGCCGCCACCGACGCCGACGACCTTGATGACGGCCAGGTAGTTCTGCGGGTTGCCAGCCATGGGTGCTACCTCCACGAGGATGGGGTGAGGCCGGACCGGTTCGCCGGGCCGACGGGAGAAGGATGGATTGGTTGGTACAGCGAAGTGGGCCGCGCCCAACCCTCGACCTTTGGTCGAGGGTTATGTAAACCTCGATGGATGGGCGACATTATGCACCCCCTGGATCGAGGTCGGTCAAGGACGCAGCTTCGGCCCGCTCGGTGCCGGGCTTCGGGGTGACCGAAGGAGAAGACGGAACCCGAACGTCGAGGGCGGCGATGGTGGACCGGTCAGCCTGTTCGAGCAGCGCTTCGATGGCGACGAACTTGGCCCGGATGCGGCTGGAATCCCCCACACGCACCGTTATGCCGTCTCGGAGGGTGAGCCAGACGTCTGAGCGTTTCAGCTGCCCCGACTCCACCTCTTCGGCCAGCGAGCTGGGGATGGCCGCCAGCACCTCGAGCACCAGACGCTGACGCCGATCCAGCTGGGTCCCGGGCGGGCCGAACTGGACGCCTATCAGGGGCAGGTCGGAAGTGGTCCCCGGTACTGCTGCTCCCAGAACCCGCCCCGACCCATCGGCCGCGACGCCGGCCGTGTCCACCGCCACCGGAATCCGAGCATCGACCACCACCGAAACGGTCCCGGGCCAGCGCCGTTGCACGACGACCGTGTCGACCCAAGCCAGGGCGGAAACCCGCTGTTCGACTGCGGCGACGTCGACATCGAGCAACGGAGTACCCCGTTCCACATCCGCCGCCTGAACCACATCAGCGCGGGCTCGACCGGCAGCCCCTTCGACTAGGACATCGTCCACGTCGAGTGCTGCGGTGCGGGTGAGGCCGTAGGCGCCGCCCAGCGACACGAGGATCAACGCCCCCACCGCCACCCGGCGGAAGCGCCGTCGCTGCCGATCACGGGACACCTCGTCTCGACGCGCTTCCAGCCGGGGGTCGATGAACGACTGCGGCCGGGAAGATGCCGACCGACGACGCTCGAGGGTCCCGGTGCTCATCGGCCCGCCTCGCCGCTGGCCGAATCGGGGCGATCCCCGCTGAGCTGGTCCGGGGTGAAGCCGACCAGACAGGTCTCTGCGTGCAACGTGACGCCGGCCGAGTCTCGGACCCGTCGGCTGACGGCGTGCATCAACGCCAACACGTCGTCGGCTGACCCGCCCGGGTCGGCCTGGATGAAGTTGGCATGCTTGGTGGACACCTCGGCGGACCCGACCCTCAGGCCCTTGGCTCCGGCCTGGTCGATCAGGCGGCCGGCCGAATCACCCGGGGGGTTGGTGAACACCGATCCGGCGTTGGGTCCACCGGGCTGGTTGTCACGACGCCAGCGCACGATCTCGGACAGCTCGGCTTCGGACCTGGCCTGGTCTCCCTGGGCTAGACGCAGCTCGGCCCAGGCCACCACCTGGTGTGCCGCCACCGAGGAGGTGCGGTAACCCAGGTCCAGATCGGTCGGCATCACCTCTCCATCCTCGCCCAGCCGGAGGTCCACGACGCGGACCCTCGCCAGCGACGCCGCGATATCGGAACCATGGCCTCCGGCGTTCATGCGAACCGCTCCGCCCACCGTGCCGGGAACGCCGACCGCCCACTCGAACCCGGTGAGCCCAGCGGCCACCGTCATGCGAGCCACCACCGGCAAAAGGGCGGCGCCACCAGCGCGAACCGTGGCCCATCCATCGACCGTTTCACCGACGGTCACCTCGGCCAGGCCAGCACCGAGTCGCACGGCCAGGCCACCGAACCCGGCATCGGCGACCAACAGGTTGGAGCCCCGCCCCAAGACCACGACTGGCAGCGGGGCCCGGGCGACCACACCGGCGAGGGTGAGCAGTTCAGTGGCGGAGTCCACCGAAACGAATCGGGCGGCCACACCGCCGACCCGATAGGTGGTGAGCGGGCCGATCGGTTCGTGGTGGCTCACCGCCAACCCAGGCCCCGTGGTCTCGGCCAGCGCCCGGTCGAACCGAGACAGTTCGTCCTCGGTTGCCGCGCCGAACAGGTTGTCGAATCCGGTGCTCATGGGTAGCTCAGGCCCCCTGGTCACCGGGTTCGACAACGTCGTCTACATCCCCGTCTGCGTTCCCGCCTACATCCCCGTCTACGTTCCCGTCGACAGTGTCGACAGCACCTTCCCCCGCCACCTCTCCACGACCGATCCCCGAGATGTCCGGCGTCGACGGAGCCGGAGAGGGTGACGCCAACACGGTCAGCAGGCGAGGACCGAGGAGGTGGACATCTCCCGCCCCGATGGTGAGGACCAGGTCTCCCGACCTCACCGTGGTTCGCAACCAGGCCAGGGCATCGTCCAGGCCCGGAGTCCAACCCACCGTGACACCTGGGCGAGCCTCCAGGGCGGCATGGGCCACCGTGAGGCCCGTGACACCCGCTACCGCGGTCTCGCCAGCGCCGTACACGTCGGTGACCGCGACGACGTCGGCCATGGCGACCGCCGCGCCCTGCTCGACTCCCAACGCCTCGGTCCTGGAATAACGGTGGGGTTGGAACACGGCAACCACACGATCCCAGCCCGCTTCCTGAGCCGATGCGAGCAGGGCGCGGATCTTGCCCGGGTTGTGGGCGTAGTCGTCCACCACGGTGATCCCGTCGACCTCGCCCACGACCTCGAAGCGTCGAGCCACACCCCGATACCGACCCACGGCAGCCACAGCCCGCTCCACCGGGATCCCGTGGGTCGCCGCCACCGCCACCGCCACCGCCGCGTTGCGGGCGTGATGGCGCCCAGGGGTGCCGATCTCCACTGGTCCCACCTCGATGCCACCGTGGGTCAGGCCGAAGCTGGTGGTGAGCCGCTCCACTTGCACCGAATGGATCCGCCAGTCGGCCCCGGCACACTCCCCGACCGTCACCGCGTCGTGACGAGCCGCCAGCTCCACCGCCCTCGGATCGGCCCGACCGCTGCCGTCGGGGTTGTCTATGCACACCACTCCGACGGTGGCCTGGGCCAAGAAGCGATCGAACCCGGCCTCGATCGCCTCGATCGAACCCCAGAAGTCGAGGTGATCCTCCTCCACGTTGGTGACCACCGCGGTGTGGGCACCGAGCCGCTCGAAGGATCCGTCGCTCTCGTCGGCCTCCACCACGAACAGACCTGCCTCGCCGCCCCAGCGTGCCGCGGCGTCGAGGGTCACGGGCTGGGCACCGACCAGGAACGAAGGGTCGGCCCCGGCCTCGTCTAGCAGTGTGGCCAACATGGCGGTGGTTGACGTCTTGCCGTGGGTGCCAGACACGGCGACGGTGGGCCGCAGGGCGCAGATACCAGCGAGGATCCCGGCCCGGTCCAGCACCAACGCACCGGCCGCAGCCAGCTCGGCCACGGTCTCGGGAGCGGGTCGGAACGCCGTGGAGTGGGCCACGAGGTCAGCGGCCATGGCTTCGGTCGTGGTGAACAGGTCTGCTTCACCAACTGCTTCGACCCCGACACCGGCAGCGTTCAGCGCGGGGCAGGCCCCGGTG
>WBZX01001243.1_pt1 | contig 19619 bp, 20 predicted proteins | sample 5204211 | NCBI WGS metagenome assembly WBZX01 (sample SAMN12344362, study PRJNA552823) | activated sludge metagenome | biome: Activated sludge suspended growth; feature: Nitrification reactor; material: Wastewater; isolation source: activated sludge from nitrification reactor of wastewater... | reverse complement strand
AAGAGCACCTGCCCGGTGAAGCCCACCGTCTCTTCGAGGAGCTTGTCGGCCGCCTGCGAGGGCGTCGCGGCAAGCAGCGCCGCTGCGGCCGAAAGCGCAAGCAGCGCGCCCCGCCGGGAATACGATGCTCTCATCGGGTGACCCCGTTCACTCGCTTGCGCGGGCGCGCTGGCCGCCCAGCACATATTGCAGGCCCTCTTCCTTCGTGACCTGGCCGACATCGACGCCCCCCCCTGCGCGCACATAGGCGATCAGAAAGCGCATCTCGCCGGGCCACAGGCTGACATAGTGCCGGCCGGCGTTGTTGCTGTCTGTGGCGCGGACGTCGTAGGTGCCGGGCGCCAGCTCGACCCGGTACCAGGTGCTGTTGGCCAGCGTGCCGAGCTGGCGCGGGCCGATGCTGACGGTAAGCGGCGGCGCGCCGCTGTTCGGGCGGTCGACGTTGGCGATATAGAGCGCGGCCATGCCCTGCGAAGGTGCCTCGAAGCGCTTGCCCTGCGCGTCGTAGTTGGGATCGGCCACCGGCACGCCCGGCGGGGCACAGGCGGCGAGAAACAGAAGAAGCCCGATCACTACCGAAACACGACGCATATCCGATCCTTCTCCCGCCTGGGCACACGCACTCCGCCTCTTCGGGCGGGGATGCCTTCGTTGCCATCATGGCAAGCCGGACGGGCGCACAGCAAGCCTCGACGCGCGGAAGCGGACAGGCTACCCCCGTTGCCCGAAGTTTCCGCCCGAAGAGCCTGCCCGAGGAGTCCGCCCGGCCATGAGCCTGCCCCGCCAGCCCGTCGCCGTCGTCTTCGACATGGACGGCCTGCTGTTCGACACCGAAGCGCTCTACCAGGAGGCCGGCATGCTGGCGGCGCGCGACTTCACCTGCGAGCTGACGCCCGAGGTCTTCCGCAGCCTGATCGGCCTGCCGTGGGCTTCGAGCGCGCGGCGGCTCCTCGACCATTTCGGCCCGTCGTTCGACGTCGACGGCTTCGCGCAGTCCTGGCGCGGGCATTTCGGCACCATCGTCGAGACGCGCCTGCCGCTGAAGCCGGGCGTCGTCGAGCTGCTCGACTGCCTCGACGCGAACAGCCTGCCGCGTGCCATCGCCACCTCCTCCTCGCACAGGACGGCGCAGCACCATCTCGCCTTCCACAATCTCGCGGGACGCTTCCACCATGTCGTGGCGAGCGGCGACTATACCGCCGGCAAGCCCGCGCCCGATCCCTATCTGATGGCTGCAAAGCGGATGGGCGTCGCGCCCGGCCTGTGCCTCGCGCTGGAGGATTCCTACAACGGCGTCCGCTCCGCCTCGGCCGCCGGCATGATGACGATCATGGTGCCCGACCTGCTCGATCCCACCGACGAGATCAGGGGCCTCTGCACCCTGATCGCGAACGACCTGCACGCGGTCCGCGGTCTGCTTCCCTAGCGTGGCGTTGGAGCACGACCGACGGGATGCGGTCGACCAGCCAGATCACGAGCTGGCTGCCCCTCATGTTCCATCAGTCGCGGCCGCTGCGATGGCTGTAGAAAAGCAGCCCCATCAGCCCGATGCCCAGGACCACGGTGACGACGATGCCGATGGTCATGGCCGTATAGCCGGCAGCCGACACCGAATTTTCGGGATGATCGCCGCCCATGCCCCAGCCGACATAGAGCATGGCCATCGCGAAGACGAGAATCACCAGCAGGGACGTGACGACCATCCACATCCCGGCGCGGCTCGACTTGTAGGGCTGCTCTGCCATGGCGGCTTCCTCTGGGCTTCGACAACCCATCGGTAGCATCGCCCGCAAGGCCTGCTTTGCGCGCGCGCAAAGTCGTGTGCGGCGTTATGACGGTGCCTGCATGTGAGCAGGCCGCGTTCCGTCAGTCGCGCCCGCTGCGATGACTGTAGAAAAGCAGGGCCATCAGGCCGACGCCCAGCACCACCGTGACGACGATGCCCAAGGTCATGGCGGTATAGCCCGATGCCGTTACCGCGCTGTCGGGATGGTCGCCGCCCATTCCCCAGCCTACATAGAGCATGGCCAGCGAGAACAAGAGGATTACCAGCAGCGACACGATCACGGCCCACGTCCCGATGCGATTCGGCTTGGGCGGTTTGTCTGTCATGGCGACTCCTCTCGGTTTCAATAGCCGATCGGTAGCATCCCCGGCCCGTCGCGCATTGCGCTAGCTCAAAGTGCGGGGACAGGCATGGTCACGACGACGCAAGATAGGCCGGCCGGAATTCGCCGAGCTTCTGCAGACTTGTCCAGTCGAGGATGGTGATTTCGTGACCCTCGACCGCAATAAGGCCGCTGCTTTTCAGCTCGGCCATCATGCGATTGACATGCGGGCCGCTGAGACCGACCACGTCGCCAATCCCCTCCTGCGACAAGGGCATTTCGAAGGAGGTTCCCGTGGCAAGGCCGACCATCTGCAGGCGCGTCAGCATCTCCAGCAGGAAATGCGCCAGCCGCGGCAAAGGTTCCCGCCGGCCGGCGCCGATAATGTGCTCGGCATAGATCGACGCCTCGCGCGCGGCGAACCAGACCAGCGCCGTCGCGATGTTGGCCCGCTGCAGGCAGAGCGCGGTGAAGGCGTCGAGCGGCACGTGGCTCAATGCCATACGGTCCACCGCCATGACGGAGAAGACGGCGTGCTCGTAGAAGCAGCCCGGAAAGCCAATGATGTCGCCGGGCAGCACCACGTTCACGATCTGCCGCTTGCCGGTGCCCAGCAGCTTGTAGCGGATCGCGATGCCCTCCTCGACGACGTGCAGCGCCTTGTGCTCGTAGCCCTCGACGATGATGTCCTTGGCCTTGCGGGCAACGACGCGGTGACTCAGCAACCGTTCGAGCGCCGCCAGGTCCTCGCCGTCGAGCCGGATCGACCGATCGAGCCGCGCGACGAAGGGATGGAGGCGGATGGGGTTCATGATGGCGCGGACTATAGCGCGTCGAGCACTTGCCTGAAGTTGGTGCGGCAGATGAAGCCCAGCACCCGTGCCGCCTTCGACGAATCGTAGACGCGATCCACGGTGTCGAACATCGTCCGGCCGCGCGCCTCGTAGCGCTTGCGATAGTCGGGGAAGTAGCGCGCCACGACCGAGGGGGCGTCGGCGATCAGGGCGCGGCAGTCCTCGCGGTGGAACGGCGTGAGCGCCGAGACGATGAACGTATCGAAGCCGATCTCCTTCGCCCTGGCCAGCGCCACAACGTGGGCTTCGGCGGCATCCTCGACCGAGAGGCGGCGGAACAGGAATTCGTTGGCCTTGGTGTTCTCGCCGGACTGCGCGATGGCGTGTGCCATGTCGTCTTCCTCGGGGAAGAAGCGCGAGGTGCGCAACACCAGCACCGGCAATTTGTGCAGATGGTTGAACAGCCGGCACAGCTCCTCGGCCGCGAGCTTGGTGACGCCGTAGATGTTGCGCGGCTTCAGCTGCGTCATGCTCTCGTCGATCCACACCGCCTCCTTGGCCCCGCCCGCCTTTCCATCGCGGATTTCCTGCGAGATCATCAGCGAGGTGGTGGACGTGAAGACGAAGCGGTCCACCCTGGAGCCCGGCGCCACCGCCTCCTCCAGCAGGTTCAGCGTGCCCTGCACGTTCACCGCCACGAACTCCGAATTGTCGTGCGTCTCGATGTGCGGCTTGTGGCGCGCCGCGGCATGAACGATGGCCTCGATGCCTTCGTCCCGGATGAGGCGCCGGACCAGCGCGCGGTCGACGACCGAACCCACAACCGAGGTGGTTGGCCCCGCTTCGGGATCGAGCCCGACGACCTTATGTCCGTCCGCCGCAAGCCGGGGCACCAGGGTCTGGCCAAGCCAGCCCGACGAGCCCGTTACGAGGATGTTCACTTGAGCCCCGCCTCCTGCAGCGCCAGGTCCTGGCGTTCGGCCAGCGCATCGACGTCGAAGCCTTCGATCATGCCCTCGAAGAGCTGGTGCCAGTTGATCGAGGCGCGCAGGTGGATGAACACCGAGCCGAGGCCGATGGCGGCGCGGTCCATGAACACGAACTCGCGCGGCGGCCGCACGCCGCCCATCTTGCGCAGCTCGCCGAACACGTTCTGCGCCATCTCGCGGCCGTAGCCTTCCGCCATGCCTTCGGTGAGACGGCGCGGCCGGTCGTCCATCAGCGGCCCGTAGAGGAAGGCCGCCCAGCGGTTCAGCACGCGGATCGTCTCGCGGCTGACGCCGGTGAATCCCCAATCCTCGTAGGCGGCGACCGCACGCGCTTCGTCGTCGGCCATCAGCGCGCGGTAGAGCTCGATGGAGCCGCGCACGAAGCGTGGCGGAAAGATGCGCACGCAGCCGAAATCCATCAGGTTCACCGACCCGTCGGGCCGCACCGAATAGTTGCCGAGATGCGGATCGCCGTGGATGACGCCGTAGAAATAGAACGGCACGTACCAGGCGCGGAACATGGCGATGGCCAGCGCGTCCCGCTCCTCCTGCGAGCGGGTCTTCCAGTTGAGCAGCGGCTCGCCGTCGAGCCAGCCCATGGTGAGCAGCCGGTCCGTCGAATGCGGGGCGATCACGTCGGGCACATGCACCTGCGGTTCGTCGCGCAGCATGTGGCGGTAGAGCGCGACGTGGCGGGCCTCGCGGCGATAGTCCAGCTCCTCGCGCAGCCGCGTCGTAATCTCGGCGTGGATCTCGTCGGTGCGGATTGCGGGATCGAAGCGCTGGCCGACGGCGAAGATCAGCTTGAGCTGGTTCAAGTCGGCTTCGAGCGCCGAGGCCATGTCGGGATATTGCAGCTTGGCCGCTACCGGCGTGCCGTCCTTCAACGTGGCGCGATGGACCTGGCCGAGCGAGGCCGCGAACGAGGCTTCCTTGGCAAAGGTGGCGAACTTCGCCTGCCAGTCGGGACCCAGTTCGCTCGCCATGCGCCGGCGCACGAAGGCCCAGCCCATGGCGGGCGCATTGGCCTGGAGCTGCGACAGCTCGCGGGCATATTCTGGCGGCAGCGCATCGGGAATGGTGGCGAGCAACTGCGCCGCCTTCATCAGCGGCCCTTTGAGGCCGCCGAGCGCCGCCTTCAGCTCGCCGGCATGCTTGTCGCGGTCCAGGCCGAAGCCGAGATAGCGCTGCCCCGCCAGCTTGACCGCCAGCCCGCCCACCGACGTCCCGACCTTGGCGTAACGGCCCAGCCGCCCGCCGAGGGTGTCGGATTCGTCGGTCATGGCTGCTTTCTTGTCATCCTGAGCATAGCGAAGGATCTCATAGCGATTGCCCCACCGATGGCGGGCGGCGATGAGGTCCTTCGCTGACGCTCAGGACGACAGAGATGATCACAGCTTCTCGAGTTCATCGACGAAGCCGGAGATGACGCCCAGCCCCTTGTCCCAGAAGGCCGGGTCCGAGGCATCGAGGCCGAAGGGAGCCAGCAGTTCCTTGTGTCGCTTCACGCCGCCCGCCTTCAGCATGTCGAGATACTTCGCCTGGAAGCCCTCGGGCCTGGCCTGGTAGGCGGCATAGAGCGAGTTCACCAGGCAGTCGCCGAAGGCATAGGCGTAGACATAGAACGGCGAATGGATGAAGTGGCCGATATAGGACCAGTAGTATTTGTACTCGTCGTCGAAGGTGAAGGCCGGTCCCAGGCTCTCCTTCTGCACCGCCATCCAGATCTCGCCGATCGCATCGGGCGTCAGCTCGCCTTCGCGCCGCGCCATATGCAGGCGCGATTCGAAATCGTAGAAGGCGATCTGGCGCACCACCGTGTTCAGCATGTCTTCGACCTTGCCGGCCAGCATCGCCTTGCGCGTGGCCTTGTCGGGCGCGGTCTTGAGCAGCGACTGGAAGGTCAGCATCTCGCCGAACACCGAGGCGGTCTCGGCCAGCGTGAGCGGCGTGTCGGCCATCAGCGGACCCTGCCCCGCCGCCAGCACCTGATGCACGCCATGGCCCAGCTCGTGAGCGAGCGTCATCACGTCCCGCACCTTGCCCTGGTAGTTCAGCAGCAGATAGGGATGCGCCGACGGCACCGTCGGATGGGCGAAGGCGCCCGGCGACTTGCCGGGCCGCGCCGGCGCGTCGATCCAGCCGGTGCCGAAGAACTTCTGTCCCACATCGGCCAGTTCCGGCGAGAAAGCGCGGTAGGCGTCGAGCACGATCTTCTCGGCCTCCGGCCACGGGATCGTGCGGTCGTCGGACTCGGGCAGCGGCGCGTTGCGGTCCCAGTAAGGCATGGTCTCGACGCCGAACCACCTGGCCTTGAGCTTGTAGTAGCGGTGCGCGAGCTTCGGGTAGGCCGCCTTCACCGACTTGGCGAGTGCATCGACCACCTCGTCCTCGACGACGTTGGCCAGGTTCATCGCCGACTGCGGCCGCGCATATTTGCGCCAGCGGTCGTCGATCTCCTTGTCCTTGGCCAGCGTGTTCGTCACCAGCGAGAAGATCGCGATATTGTCGCCCTGCACCTTGCCGAACGACTTGGCCGCGTCCTTGCGGATCGCGGGGTCCTTGCTGGAGAGCTTGTCGAGGATCTGCGGCTCGCTCAGCGTCTCGTTGCGGAAGGGATAGCGCAGGCGTGCGATGGTCTCGTCGAACAGGCGCGACCAGGCGGCGCGGCCGACGACGTATTTCTCGTGCAACGCCTTCTCCAGTTCGTCGGAGAGCTGGTGCGGGCGATAGACGCGCAGGTCGCGCAGCCACGGCGCATACTTGGCAAGCTCCGGCGCCTTCATCTTGGCCGCGAGGTCGGCGTCTTCGAGCTTGTTGATCTCCAACCGGAAGAAGACGAGCTGCGCGCCGATGTCGGTCAGCTTCTCCGAGACGTTCTGCGAGAAGCGGCCACGCTCGGGATCGGCCATGTTCTGGGCATAGTAGAGCGAGGCGTAGGAACCGATGCGGCCCATCAGGTCGGACAGGCGCTCGTAACGCGCGATGGCCCCGCCCAGCGCCGCGCCGTCGAGCCCGGCAATCTTGCCCTCGTAGTCCCGGGCGAAGGCCGTCGCCTCTTCCGCCGCCCGCTTCAGGTCGGCGTCGAGATCGGTGCCGGTCGGGCTCGAATAGAGGTCGGCAAGGTTCCAGGTCGGCAGATCGCCCAGCACAGCGTTCATTCAAAAAACTCCTCGATCCCCTCCGATATCGGGGCGCCGGGCGGCAACGTCAAGGAACCGGGATGTTTGCCCCCTCCGCCCGCTGCGCGGGCACCTCCCCATTTGAATGGGGAGGTGTCGTCGTCGCAGCGCCTTCAGAGGCGCGACGACGACGGAGGGGTCACGCCTGGAGGCGATTGTAGCTCCTGAACCAGTCGACGAAGAGCGGGATGCCCTCTTCCACCGTCACCCGGGGCGACCAGCCGAGGTCGCGGGTGGTGGCGGCAATGTCGGCCGCCGTCTCGCGCATGTCGCCCGCCTCGCCGGGCTTGAGTTCGATATTGGCAGCCTTGCCCAGCGCCTTCTCGAACAGGGAGACGACGTACCGGATATCCACGCTGCGGGTGGCGCCGAGATTGTAGAGGCGGTGCGCGGCCTCCGCGGGCACATGATCGAGCGCGGCGATCGTGCCGTCGGCGATCTCGTCGATATAGGTGAAGTCGCGCTTGATCCTGCCCATGTGATAGAGCGGGATCGTTCTCCCCTCGTGGATCGCGCGCGCGAAGATGAACGGCGACATGTCGGGCCGGCCCCACGGCCCGTAGACCGTGAAGTAGCGCAGGCCGGTCGCGCGCATGCCGTATTGATGGACATAGGTCTCGACCATCAGCTCGTCGGCGCGCTTGGTGGCGGCGTAGAGCGATTCCGGACGGTTCACCGGATCCTCGGCCGAGAACGGCAGCTTGGAATTCCCGCCATAGACCGAGGAGGACGAGGCATAGACGAAATGCTTCAGCCGCCCGCCCATCTCGCGCGCCAGCTCCAGCATCACGAGCTGGCCCATCATGTTGGTCTGAACGTAGACGTAGGGATCGACCTTGGAGTGACGCACGCCCGGCTGGGCCGCGAGATGCACGATGCGGTCGATGTCCGGATGCGCACCGGCCAGCGCCGTCACAGCGTCGCGGTCGGCCACGTCGGCCTCGACGAAGGTGAAGCCCGGGGTCTCGCGCAGCGGCTTCAGCCGCGCGAACTTCAGCACCGGATCGTAGTAGGTGCTGAAATTGTCGACGCCGACCACGGCCTCGCCGCGCGCCAGAAGACGCTGTGCGACCTGCGAGCCGATGAAGCCCGCGACACCTGTAACGAGGACGGACATGAGTGACGCGTTGGTAAGCGAAAAAGGTTGAGGAAAGCGATGGCGGCGGCACGCTTACAACATTTCGCCGCAAGCCGACACCGTGAAACGCCTCGCCGCGAAAGACCGGAGCCAACAGCGGAAAACGTCTTTATCATCGGGCACTCGCGATGCTGCTTGGCAGCGACAAGCAACTTTCGTTACCGTCCGCCGACAAGAAGCCCGAGACCAAGAATTCAGGGAGGTTGCCATGCCCCAAGCGGTGACCCTGGACGACAAGTACGTTCTGGAAAGCGGTCGCGTCTATCTCACCGGCACCCAGGCCCTGGTGCGCCTGCCCATGATGCAGCGCCAGCGCGACCTCGCCGCGGGCCTCAACACGGCAGGCTACATCTCCGGCTATCGCGGCTCGCCGCTCGGCGCCTTCGACCAGGCGCTGTGGCAGGCCAGGAAATTCATCAAGAAGCACCATATCGAGTTCCAGCCCGGCACCAACGAGGACCTGGCCGCGACGGCGCTGTGGGGCACGCAGCAGATCCACCTCTATCCCGGCGCGCGCTACGACGGCGTGTTCGGCATCTGGTACGGCAAGGGCCCCGGCGTCGACCGTTCGGGCGACGCGCTGAAGCACGCCAACTATGCCGGCACCTCCAAGCACGGCGGCGTCCTCGCGCTGGCCGGCGACGACCATATCGCCAAGTCCTCGACGACGGCGCACCAGAGCGAGCCGGCGCTGATCGCGGCCGGCATCCCGGTACTGCACGCCGCCTCGGTGCAGGAGTATCTCGACTTCGGCCTCCACGCCTTTGCCCTGTCGCGCTACTCGGGCCTGTGGATCGGCTTCAAGGTGCTGAACGAGACAGTGGATTCCTCGGCCTCGGTCCATGTCGATCCGCACCGCATTGTGACACAGATCCCGACCGACTTCGTGCTGCCGCCCGACGGCCTGCACATCCGCTGGCCCGACGACTGGGCCGGCCAGGAGCGCCGCGTCGTCAACCTCCGCCAGCCCGCCGCGCTGGCCTACTGGCGCGCCAACAAGCTCGACCGGCTGATGATGGGCCGCCCCGATGCCCGCTTCGGCATCGTGACCGTGGGCAAGTCCTATCTCGACGTGCGCCAGGCGCTCGACGAGCTGGGCATCGACGACGCCGAGGCCGAGCGCATCGGGCTCGCCGTCTACAAGGTCGGCATGGTCTGGCCGCTGGAGACCGAAGGCGCGATGGCCTTCGCCGCGGGCAAGCGCGAAATCCTCGTCGTCGAGGAGAAGCAGCCGGTCATCGAGCAGCAGCTCAAGAACGCGCTGTTCAACGCCCCGGCCGACCGCCGCCCCGTCGTCGTCGGCAAGGTCGATGAGCTGGGCCAGAAGCTCCTGAAGCTTGAAGGCGAGCTGTCGCCGTCCGAGATCGCCGCCGTCCTCGTGGCGCGCTTCGGCCTCGATGGCTTTAGCGGTGCCACGAAGGAGCGCTTCGAGGCGCTGAAGCGCCGCGCCGCCCGGCAGGTGCGCAACGAGGCGGGCCTCGCGCGCGTGCCCTACTTCTGCTCCGGCTGCCCGCACAACAGCTCGACCAAGCTGCCCGACGGCTCGATGGGCATGGCGGGCATCGGCTGCCATACGCTGGCCATCGGCATGGAGCGCAACACCAAGACCTTCACCCACATGGGCGCCGAGGGCGCGTCGTGGGTCGGCGCCCGCCACTTCACCGACATGCCGCACGTTTTCCAGAACCTGGGCGACGGCACCTATTTCCATTCCGGCTATCTCGCGATCCGTCACGCCGTCGCGACCGGCACCGACATCACCTACAAGATCCTCTACAACGACGCCGTTGCCATGACCGGCGGCCAGCCGCACGACGGCGACGTGCATCCCTGGACGATCAGCCAGCAGGTCCATGCCGAGGGCGTGCGCCGCATCGCGCTGGTGAGCGACGAGCCCGACAAGTACCCGCTGGGCACGCACTGGGCGCCGGGCACAAGCTTCCATCACCGCGACCAGCTCGACGAGGTGCAGCGCGAGCTGCGCGAGTGGAAGGGCGTCTCGGTCCTGATCTACGACCAGACCTGTGCGGCCGAGAAGCGCCGCCGCCGCAAGCGCGGCACCTTCCCCGATCCCAACCGCCGCGTCTTCATCAACGAGGCGGTGTGCGAAGGCTGCGGCGACTGCTCGACGCAATCGAACTGCCTCTCGGTCGTGCCGCAGGAAACCGAGTTCGGCCGCAAGCGCGCCATCGACCAGTCGTCCTGCAACAAGGACTTCTCCTGCCTCAAGGGCTTTTGCCCGTCCTTCGTCACGGTCGAAGGCGGCAGCCTGCGCAAGGGCAAGGTGGCGGCGAAGAAGAGTGCGGAGCCCGCCGCGGAACCCGCACTGCCGTCCGCGCCGACGGTGCCCTCGGTCGAGGCGAAGCCCTATGGCGTGCTGATCACCGGCATCGGCGGCACGGGCGTCGTCACCATCGGCGCCATCATGGGCATGGCCGCCCATATCGAGGGCAAGGGCGCGACGGTGCTCGACCAGCTCGGCATGGCGCAGAAAGGCGGCGCGGTCATCAGCCATGTCCGCATCGGCGCCACGCCCGAAGCGCTGCATGCGATGCGGCTCGGCGCCGGCGGCACCAACCTGTTGCTGGGCTGCGATCTCGTCGTCAGTGCGAGCGCCGATGCCCTGGCGCGGCTGGAGCCCGGCGTCTCGAAGGCCGTGGTCAACACGCACGAGACCATCACCGGCGAATTCACGCGCCGTCCCGATCTCGCCTTCCCGGCCAACACACTGAAGCTCTCGGTCGAGGCCGCGGCCGGCGCCGATGCCGTGGACTTCCTCGACGCCACCGGCATCGCCACGGGCCTGATGGGCGATTCGATCGCCACCAACATGTTCGTGCTGGGCTATGCCTACCAGAAGGGCCTGGTGCCGCTGGGCCACGCCGCCATCGAGCAGGCCATCGAGCTGAACGGTGCGGCCGTGCCGATGAACCTCGCCGCCTTCCGCTGGGGCCGCCGCGCCGCCGCCGACCGCGCCGCGGTCGAAGCGCTGATCGCGCCGAAGGAAAACAACAAGGACGGCAACAACGTCGTGCGCCTCGCGCCACGTCTCTCTACGACGCTGGAAGAGATCGTGGCGGCGCGGACGAAGCATCTCACCGGCTACCAGAACGCAGCGCTCGCCCAGCGCTACGCCGCGCTGGTGGAGAAGGTGCGCGTGGCCGAGCAGCTCAAGGGCGGCGGCAAGACCGGCCTCACCGAAGCCGTGGCGCGCTACTACGCCAAGCTGCTCTCCTACAAGGACGAGTACGAAGTCGCGCGGCTCTACAGCGAGGCGGCGTTCCAGGCCAAGCTCGGCCAGCAGTTCGAGGGCGACTACAAGCTCAAGTTCCACCTCGCGCCGCCGCTGTTCTCCCAGCGCGATCCGCAGACCGGCCACCTGATCAAGCAGGAGTTCGGCAGCTGGATGCTGCCCGCCTTCCGCCTGCTGGCGAAGCTGAAGGGCCTGCGCGGCACCGCCTTCGATCCGTTCGGCCGCACCGAGGAGCGCAAGACCGAACGCCGCCTGATCGCCGACTACGAAAAGCTGGTCGACGAACTGCTGGCCGGCCTCGCGCCGCAGAACCACGCGCTCGCGATCAAGCTCGCCGCGATCCCCGACGAGATCCGCGGCTACGGCCACATCAAGGACGCCCACCTCGCCAAGGCCAAACGCAAGGAAGCCGAGCTGCTCGCCCAGTGGCGCAATCCCGAGGCGATGAAGGCGGCGGCGGAGTAAGCGCCGGCTGCATGCGAAGGCCGGCGATGGGTCGACGGCGAGGTCGTCTTGCCTACAGCCGGACTGAACGGAGCGAGAAGCCACGACTTCGCTGCCGTGTTGCCTCGAAAGCGCCGCGCCGATTTGGTGTTGGATTGATGGACTTACATGCTGTAGGCCCTTCCGACCTCAGCTTTTCGCCAGAAGGACTTTCGATGGCATCGGTTCGGCACTTGGTCTTGGCGGCAGGTCTGTTCACCCTCGGCCTGTCGGCTTGCGCAGGTTATGAATTCGCGCCTTTCGGGATCGAGAACCCGACCAACCAGGCGATCAACCGGGCCTACAAGGACCGCGATGCCTGCCTGACCGCGCAGGTGAACGGCAACGGCTCCGACGCCCACGCCGCCACTGCCGCCTGCCAGCCGCAGATCCGGAAGCTCGACAGCGTCACCAATCCCCATCGCGATGCCGCAGTGACGGCGGCGATCCACCAGGATTCCGAATTCAGGGCGACCCGCTACGCCAGCCTCGCACGCCCGGTCGCGAGCAGCCCGACGGCTGTCGCACAGCCCGCCGTGCAGGCTCCCGTCCCGCTGACGGCCGACGCGTCCGTGCCGTACACGCAATCGATTGCCTCGCCGCGGTAGCAGCCAGCCGGTCGCGGCCGGCATGTCGGCCATCGCCCTGTCGGCCTCCCCCTTATCCCCATCCGCCATCCCATGACGACATCCCAGGCGTCGCGGCGCAGGAGCTTCACCTACGACGGACGCGCACTCGAAATCCGGGTCGTGTTCAGCGAGGAGAGCTGGACCACCTGGGTCTATGAAGACGGCCACCACCTCGCCGCGGTCGGCTCGGTCGAACACGGCACCGTCGACGACGGCATGGCAGACGGCGCCGACGTCATCGGTGAGCTGATCGAAGCCTCGGTGGCGGAAGTACTGGCCGGCGACATCGACCTGCCGCGGCGATGAGGGAAGCGGCCGCAGCAGGCGCGGCCGTTTGGTGTCGTAGCTGCCGGTGCTCGCCGCCCGGCTGACGGTGCCGATGCCGACGACGATGCAGGCCGGCGCAGGCGCGGACTCCTCCGGCTCCCGCCGCTCGGTATGCATGGGTCATTTCTTCGTCGTGCGGCGTTGGCTCTCTTTTCCTTCCCTCCACCGCAGCAGGAACGTCATGCCGCCGACCAGGGCGGACGGGATCGCGACGGCGATGCCGCCCAGCGTCAGGAAGCCCGCGACCATGCCGCCCAGTTCGCCCCGGCCATGGGCGATCGCCGCCATGACCGCCCCCGCGGCGGCGGCGGCAAGGCCGATTCCGAAGAGAGAAGCCGTGATTTGATAGGTGCGGCGCGGGTTGCGCAGCGCGATGGCGCCGCGGCCGCGCCTCTTTTCGAGCACCGGCGCGAAATGCCGATAGGCCGACAGGCCCTGCGTCCGCGCCGCCCCGGGCACCGGCACGCGCAGGCATGTATAGCGCACGCCGCCGTAGCGGCCCGCCGGATAGGCGAGCAGGAATTCGAGGCAATCCGGCGGCCGGCCGGGCCGCGCTGCATTGTCGAGCCAGCCGATGCTGCGCAGCTCGGGGACGCCGTTGGGGCGCAGCGGGTGATAGGAGCCGTCGACGATCAATGCCTTCTCGCCGACGACGATCTCCACGCCTTCGGGGGGCGTCTGCCGGCGGATCCAGAGATCGTTGGCGAGGAACATCGGGTCCGCCCCTGCCCGCTCGGCATCGAGCGCACGGAACTTGTCCCAGTCGGCGGCGCTCACCTGCCATTGCGCGATCCGGCCGGCTCCGGCCAGAAGACGCGCCCTGCCGATGGCCGTGGGCAGGACTCTCAACAGCAGGTACAGCGCGGAGCAGACAAGGGTGGCAAACCCGACCACCGACACGACGCCCGCTGTCTCGTCGCGTTCCACGGCGCTTTCCCGCTGCATGCCGAGCCACAGCAGCGCGGCGCCTGCCAGGGCCAGAGCAATGAAGAGGATGGCCTTGCGGCGCGGGTTGCGCATGATCTCTACGGTCGGCTTGCAGCGGATCGAGCCACGCCGTCGCCCGCGCTATCGCTTTGCGGCGACGCAGGACTTCTCGACAAGCTCGATTGCCCTGGCGGCAGCGGCCCTGTCCGCGGCCGTCGGCACCGTAACCGTCCATGTCTTGTAGCAGGTCGACTGGAACGCCGGCTTGGCAGTCCCGAGGTGGACAGCATCGCGGCACAGCCAGGGCGTTTCCGCATCGATGGCGACGGTCCGCACTTCGGGGGCGTCCTTTGAGCGGGACGATGCAGAGGCACGGTCGTCCGTGTCCGACAGCCAGCGCACCTGCCCGATCTTCGTGAAATCGAACGAAAGGGTCGTGGATTCCGCCCACTCCTTCGGCGATTGGCTGAGCCCCTGGAAACGAACGATGCACAGGCCGGGCCCCGGCGCGAAGACGCCGACGAACGATCGTTTGTCCGATCGATTTTCGATCAACAGGCTGCCGTCGACGATACGGCCGGGTAGCGGCTGAGAGGGTGGAGCCGCCGAAATCAACGACGCCATCGCCCGAAGAACCTTCTCGTCTGCCCTTGCCTGACCGGCGCATCCGACAATCGAAATCGCGACAAGAACGCCAAAGGCAGAGCGCACAAACATCCCACACCCCATCGGAGCGACCCCAAGCCTGGGTTCAATCGGGATATTTGTTCACGCACCCTTCAGACTTGCAACCACTGTGAAGCCAGAGGTGCAGTGCCCTTCGGGGTTGCAGGCACGATCCGCGAGCGCCGCCGCAGCCTAGTCGACGCGAACGTTGCCCGCGGCGTCGACCGTCACGCCGACTTCGGTCTGTCCACGCCGCGCGCGGCCACGCCACGAACCGTCGGCGCTCTTGCTGACCACCTTCACGCTCTTGTAGCCGTCTCGCTCGATCGCCGACTTGGCGAGGCGCGCGCCCTCGGCGTCCTCCGGCGTCGGGACGGTCGCGGCTGCCGTATCGACGTGCGCGTCGGTGTGTGCGTCGGCGTGCGCGTCTATCTTGCCATCGTCCGGTTTGCCGGCAATGTCCTCCTTGATCGGCACCGGCGGTCGCGGCGCGTGCCGCAGCGGCACGGGCGACCGCTGAAGCTCCGGCTGCGTGGTGGCGGCGATCTTCGTCACCGCGACCGGCGCGGATGTCTTGGCGATCACCGGCGGCGGTGTCGGCGACGAATGCGGCTGCACGGCCGTCACGCGCGTCGACGGCTCGGAGGTGGACGAAGAAAAGACATGCGCGCTCGCCACGCCGGCCACCACCAGCGCCGCGCCCATCGCTGCAAGCATTGTCCGAGTCATGGCACCCTCGTCCTCAAAGACTGCTGAGGTCGGCGACGGCGCCCGCGATCATGCGGGTGCCGATGGCCATCAGCAGAATGTCGTTGGCAACACGAACGTACTGGTAACCCGAGGGGGCGGGGCTGAGCTGGGCCAGCAACACACCGGGAAGCGGGTAGTAGACGACGGCCGCCGGCAGCGGCTGACCCATCGCCCACATTTTCTTCGCCTGACCCGGCGGCAGACAACCATTGTTTTTCTTGGCGAGCCCCGGCGGGCAGCCAGCCGTCGCATACTCTGTGCGGTAGTAGGAATAGACGGTGCCGCGGTCGCGCTCCTGGATGACAATATTGACGGGAGCAACATTGCCTTGCGGGGCGACGACGGCCGGATTGCCGGGCCCCCGCCCCATGTCGCGGCCGCGATCCTTGTCCTGATTGCCCTGGCCTTTGCCATGACCTTGGCCGGGTCCCTGCCCCTGGTTCTGTCCCGGGCCGCGGCCGTTATCCTTGTCCTTGTCGGCCCAGACGGGCGTCGCGAACAGAACGCAAAATGAAACCGCCAGGGCAACTTTCGCCATCTTCATTTCTGTCCTCCACCGTGCCTGAGACTCAACGAAGAAAATGAGGCAAAGGGCAGGCTCCGAAGCGAGATTTCGACAATAGCTTTTCCCTGTGTCCGTCCGGTCACAAATAAATCACGGCGGCTGTGGGAAATGAAATCGGTCAGCCGTGCGAACAGTCATCGCTGAAATCGTTGTAATTCGGGCTTTTCCCGCCTCGTTCGACAACGAACGAAGGGATTTCTAACCGCATCGGCCCTGCTGGCTGTTTACCTTGCTGCCCCGGTCGAAAGATGGAGAAGTGGCCAGAATGCCACGCAGTCTCGATGCTCCGCTCAGTCCGAACGAGGAAATAACCCTGCGCCGGGTCGCCCTCGGTATTTCGTGCGCCCGTGACCTTTCGCAGCGCGACCTCGTGCGGCTGAAGACGCTGGCGCTGGTCGAGGTGACGGACAACGGGCTGCATCTCACGCCCGACGGCCATCAGCGTTACAGCAGGCTTCCCCGCGCGACGTCGCTGGCGGCCGCGCCGACCTACGACGAACTGATGAGCGCGCTGGCCGAGCGTCTGCGCAAGGAACGCGGCCAGAGCGAAACCGAGCGCTGACGCACCGCGCCTTGGATCAGGGCGAGACCTTGGCGCAGCCTGCACCCTGCCAGCGATAGCCCTGCGCCGCCCCGCCGACCATCGTCCACTCCACGATGCAGCCCTGGCGGACGAGCGTCGGCGGAAATCCACCCATCGGCATCCACATCCCGCCGCCCCAGCCCCGCCCCCAGCCGCCGAAGCGGCCGTAATAGAGCGGCGGCATGCCGGGATCGATATAGGACGTGTCCCAGCGCCACTGCAGGACCTTGCTGCCGTCTTCGAGCTGATAGCTGTTGTCGGGGATGCGGCCCATGCCGTTCAACAGCGCGGCCTCCGGCGTGCCCGCCATCTCGCGCAGGCGATTGTCGAACACGGCCTCGCGCTCCTCCTTGGTCGCGCATCCCGTCTGCGAGAGCAGGAGAAGAACGATGGCCGTCGAGATCCTGCGAGGCATGTCGATCTCCAAAAACATCACGGCACGAAACGGCCGGAGCCTAGGCTCGGCAAGCGCGCCGCTCCAGCCTAACGCGGCAGGGAGTCGAAATAGTCCTTACACGCCTGCGTGATCTGGTTGGTGCGCTGCATTTCGCAAGGGCGCTGGCGTTCGAGCAGGACCATGCCGGCATAGAAGATCATCACGCCCAGGATCCAGCCGGTCATCGACCAGGACAGCGCCTTGTCGAGCCGCTCCGCCCAGGACGGGCCGGCGAAGAACTTGAGCACCATGATGGAGATCGGAATCGTCGCCATGCCGCAGGCGACGAACAGCAGGACATAGCCCCCCAGCCCCAGCCCTTCCGGCCCCACCCCTTCCGGCCCCACCCCTTCCGGCACGATGCTACCAGCTCAGCTTGGGCATCTGGATCGGGCCGGTCTTCTTCGGCGTCCAGCCGCGCGCTTCCATGCAGCGCGCCACCAGCCGGTCGAAGTTGTTCTGATAGCCCTGGTTGTCCATCGTCCGGTAGAGGTCCTGCTGACCGAAGCGGTCGCGCTCGCCGGAGAAGACGGCGCGGCGCTGGTCCTCGATGTTGCGCTCGTTGCCCGCAACGTTCTTCGCCTGCGCGCGGCACTGCCCTTCGTCGCGGGAATACTGCTCGGCCATGGTGGCGTCCTGCTTGCCTTCCTTGGTGAAGGTCTTGGGCGCGCAGGCCCCCATCAGGAGGCTCGCCGCGAGAAGGACGAGCGCGCGCTTCACCGGGCGCCCGCCAGCGCGGCCTCGATGGCCTTCAGCGCATCCGGCGCCTTCGCTGCATCGGGGCCGCCGCCCTGTGCCATGTCGGGACGGCCGCCGCCGCCCTTGCCGCCCAGCGCCGCGACGCCGGCCTTCACCAGCTCGACCGCGCTGTAGTTCTTCGACAGATCGTCGGTCACGCCGACCACGGCCGAGGCCTTGCCGTCCTCGACGCCGATCAGCGCCACGACGCCGGAGCCCAGCTTCTTCTTGAACTCGTCGGCCATGCCCTTGAGGTCCTTGCCCGGCACGCCGTTCAGCACGCGGCCGATCAGCTTCACGCCGCCGACATCGCGCACCTCGTCGGCCGCGTTGCCGCCGCCCGACGCGCCGCCGCCGGCCAGCGCCAGCGCCTTGCGCGCCTCGGCCAGTTCGCGCTCGATCTTGCGCTGGCCATCGACCAAAGCCGCCAGACGTGCGGGCAGATCCTCGGCCCGCACCTTCAGGGTTGCCGCCGCTTCGGCCAGCAGCTCGGCCTGGTGACGAACATGCGCTTCGGCGGCGTGGCCGGCCAGCGCCTCGATGCGCCGGACGCCGGCAGACACCGCGCCCTCGCCCACGATCTTGAACAGGCCGATATCGCCGGTGCGCCGCGCATGGGTGCCGCCGCACAGTTCGACCGAGTATTTATCGCCGCCCTCGTCGCTGCCCATCGACAGCACGCGCACTTCCTCGCCGTACTTCTCGCCGAACAGCGCCATGGCGCCGGCCGCGATCGCCTCTTCCGGCGTCATCAGCCGCGTCAGCACCGCCGAGTTGTGGCGAATGCGGTCGTTGACCTCATCCTCGATGCGCTTCAGCTCCTCGGGCGAGACCGCCTTGGTGTGGCTGATGTCGAAGCGCAGCCGGTCGGGCGCGACCAGCGAGCCCTTCTGCGTCACATGCTCGCCGAGATGGCGGCGCAGCGCCTCGTGCAGCAGATGCGTCGCCGAATGGTGCGCGCGCAACTGGGCGCGGCGGATCGGATCGACCGTCATCACGAGATCGTCGCCGACCTTCAGCTCGCCCTTCGCGACCCTGGTGTGATGGGCATGGAGATCGCCCACCATCTTCTGCACGTCGAGCACGTCGCCCACATTGGCGCCGCTCACGAGCCGACCCTGATCGCCCTGCTGGCCGCCGGACTCGGCATAGAACGGTGTCTGGTTAGTAATGATCCAGCCCGTCTGATTGGCCTTGAGCGCGGAAACTTCCTTGCCGTCGAGCAGGATTGCCTTGATCTGGCCCTCGGCGCGCTCGGTGTCGTAGCCCAGGAACTCGGTGGCGCCGGCCTTCTGACGCACGTCGAACCAGATCGCCTGGTCCGCGGTCTCGCCCGAGCCCGCCCACGCCGCACGCGCCTTGGCGCGCTGCTCCTCCATCGACTTCTCGAAGCCATCCGTGTCGACAGCGATGTTGCGCGCGCGCAGCACGTCCTGCGTGAGATCGAGGGGAAAACCAAAGGTGTCGTAGAGCTTGAACGCGACCTCGCCCTTCAGGGTGCCGCCGGCGCTCAGGCCCTTGGTCTCGTCTTCCAGCAGCTTGAGGCCGGTGCCGAGCGTCTTCTTGAAGCGCGTCTCTTCGAGCTTCAGCGTCTCGGTGATCAGCGGCTGGGCGCGGCCGAGTTCGGGATAGGCATCGCCCATCTCGTGCACCAGGGTCGGCACCAGCTTGTAGACCACCGGGTCCTGCGCGCCGAGGATGTGCGCATGGCGCATCGCGCGGCGCATGATCCGGCGCAGCACGTAGCCGCGGCCTTCGTTGGACGGCAGCACGCCGTCGGCGATCAGGAACGAAGTGGCGCGCAGATGGTCGGCGATCACCTTGTGCGACGCCCCCTGCGGGCCGTCGGGATCGACGCCGGTCTCGTGCGCCACCGCCTCGATCAGCGCGCGGAACAGGTCGATGTCGTAGTTGTTGTGCTTGTGCTGCAGGACCGTCGCCAGCCGCTCCAGCCCCATGCCGGTGTCGATCGAGGGCTTGGGCAGCGCGATGCGCTCTTCCTTCGTCACCTGCTCGAACTGCATGAAGACCAGGTTCCAGATCTCGATGAA
>WBZX01001242.1_pt1 | contig 19619 bp, 18 predicted proteins | sample 5204211 | NCBI WGS metagenome assembly WBZX01 (sample SAMN12344362, study PRJNA552823) | activated sludge metagenome | biome: Activated sludge suspended growth; feature: Nitrification reactor; material: Wastewater; isolation source: activated sludge from nitrification reactor of wastewater... | reverse complement strand
CACGGGCAATACAACCATTGCTTCCGAAAAATTCTACTTCTCTGTCAAGGATGAAAATATAGCTAAGGAACTGTTTAACCTTGAGGGCAAGCATGTCACCTTGCAATATGAGCAAAAGAGAGGCCATCTGCCCTGGAGCGGAGATACCGACTACTTTGTGACCAGGATAGTGTCGAAAGAGTGAGCATAAGTAAATAGCATCTTTGGCCTCTTCCACCCTTAAGCCTTTCTTCTTCTAAGCCTTTTTCAGGAGATGAATTTGCTGCCAGCATCCTCAATCTTCAGGGATTGAAATCCCTGGCAACAAAATCGGCCGTGCCTACGGCACTTTGTTCGTCATGCGTGACGAACTTTTTTCTCCCAGCCCCTTCAGCCCCTTTAGCCCCTTCAGCCTCTTTCGCCTCTTCGGCCTTTTTTTCAACCATTTTCATTATGTTTATCTGATTAATAAATCATTACACCACCTTCAAATCATTTTTAATATGAACCCAATACTCAGAAACATCCTTGCCATCGTCGCCGGTATCTTCGTCGGTGGCGCTGTCAACATGGGCCTCATCATGATCAGTGGCGCTGTCATTCCTCCACCTCCTGGAGCAGATATGACCACAGCGGAGGGTATCAAGGCCGCTTTGCCTCTCCTTGAACCAAAGCATTTTATTTTCCCATTCCTGGCCCATGCCCTTGGTACATTGGTGGGTGCATTCCTGGCCGCCAGGATTGGCGCTTCCAGCCATATGCGACTCGCGATGATCATCGGCCTGGTCAACCTGGCAGGAGGCATTTCTGCAGCCTTTATGATTCCTGCACCAGGATGGTTTGTCGCTCTTGACCTGCTCGTAGCCTATATGCCCATGGCCTATCTGGGAGGTAAGTTAGGTTTGAAGCGAAGCTAGGATCCGGGCTTCGGCCCATGTGTGTAATAGCTGTATGGTCCCGGACAGGTGGTAGTATGGATAATTTCCGCCAATATGTATTGTTGATAGTTGGCCTGTTGATCATCCCTCAACCTGTGATAATACATGCTTCAATATAAAAAATACTTCACCCGGGCAGTCCTGGCCCATTACCCGGAGCGGGCTGCGAGGCTGGTGGAGGAGATCGAAGAGCATTTTGCCATCATCCGGCCTGACGTTGCCTTTTCTACAGTGTCGTCCAATCCAATTGACAGGAGACTGGAGATGTGTGCTTATTTCCTGGCGTTTATCAAGACACTCGATGAGGAGGGCAGGAGTTTTGAAGAGATCAGGGAGATTTGCCTGGAAGTGGTGACGGCGTATGTACAACCCCATAATAGAATACATCAGTGGATGAAAAGACTTCCAGCCCTTATCCTGCCCACCTGGCCTGGGAAGGTTATGGTCCGGTGGCTTAAACGAAAATTGGGCCGCAAGGGCCACGAAGATGGATTTGTAGCTATGATCATCACTGATCCAGGAGAAACTTATGGTTTCGGATATGGATTTGATATTGTCGAGTGTGGGATATGCAAACTTTTCAAAAAGCATGATTATGCCCGGTATGCCTCTATCCTGTGTGAGGTTGATGAAGTCACATCAGCACTTGCAGGGCTTAAACTGATTCGTACAGGTACGATTGCCAATGGAGCGCACAAGTGTGACTTCAGGTTTGAAAAACTGAAGTAGGAGAATTGGGAAATAAAAGCAATGTACTTCAAGTATAAAATTACGTTGGAGACGGGCAATGAAAGAGTAAAGTTGATCTATGGATAGGATGCATCACTATTTGTTTACATCAAAGCGATTAGGTTTCAGAAACTGGAGGGATGAAGATATCCTGCCTATGGCTGAGATCAACGCGGATCCTGAAGTGATGGCTTTTTTTCCTGCTATTCAGTCTTTGCAACAGACTACAGATTTTGTAAAGCGGATGCAAGCGCAACAAGCCAGTAAAGGATATTGTTATTTTGCGGTCGATCGCCTGGACAATAAAGAGTTTATCGGTTTTATAGGGCTGACCGATCAATCTTATGAGGCAGACTTTACGCCTTGTGTGGATATCGGATGGAGATTGAAACGTGGTGCATGGAATAATGGATTTGCCAAGGAAGGTGCTATTAGATGCCTTGACTACGCGTTCACTGACCTGGGCATGAAACGCATTTATGCAGTAGCCCCAAGAGTCAATCTCAGGTCTGAACATATCATGCAGGTGATCGGCATGCAGAAAGTCAGCGAATTTATTCATCCACTGCTCCCCGATCATGAACGCCTCAAACAATGTATATTGTATGCAATCGATCGCGAGGGCTATGCGCCCATAGAAACCAACGCCAAATGAAAAAGATAACAGTTCTATACTCATTGCTCATCGGTATCACCACAATAGCCCATGCCCAGCCAAAGGGAAAGACCTTCTTGTTTGTCGGCAGCTATACCGGTGGGAAACCTGACCGCGGGATCCATGTCTTCAGCTTCAATACTAAATCAGGTGCACTGAAGGAAGAAGGTGCGGCTTATGATCTCACCAATCCCTCCTATATCGCCTTGTCTCCGGATGGACATTACCTCTATGCATGTGCAGATACCAAGATGCCTGATACGGGCAGTGTCATGGCTTTCAGGATCGATTCACTCAATGGAAGCCTGAAGTTTCTCAACAGGCAATCAAGTGGGGGTGATAATCCGGTATACCTATCCGTTGACCGCAGTGGCAGGTACATCATCAATGCCAATTATTCCGGGGGTAGTGTCTCTGTGTTTAAGACCAATGCAGATGGAAGCCTGCAACCCAGGATGCAAAATATCTTTTTCCCGGGTAGCAGTATACGGCTAGACCGTCAGGAGAAATCGCATGTTCATGCTGCGGTATATTCCCCCCAGTGTGACTATGTTTTCCTTCCGGACCTCGGGACGGATAAGATTTGGATATTTGGATTCGATACCACGCAGGCGCAGCCTCTTGAGCGGCTCAAGGATTATCAGGAACTGGCCATCCCTGGCAGCGGTCCAAGGCACTTCACCTTCCATCCTGGTGGTCAGTTTGCATACTGCATTGAAGAGCTCAGCGGGATGGTTACAGCTTATGCTTATGCTGATGGATCGCTTGATTCCATACAGCGTATATTTTCATGCAGCCAGCTTCGCGATTCGCATTGGAGTGCGGACATCCATATTTCTCCGGACGGACGATTCCTCTATACGTCCAACAGGGGTGAAGGAGAAAACACCATTGCAATATTCAGCATCGATCCACAGAGCGGGTTGCTTCGTCTGGTTGGGCATCAATCTACATACGGTGATCATCCAAGGAATTTCACCATTGATCCGACAGGCCGGTTTCTCCTTGTGGCTAATATGGCCAGTAATACCATTGTAGTATTCAAGAGGGATATCAAGACCGGTTTGTTAAAGAAGACAAAAACAGAAATCACTGTGCCTTCGCCATCCTGCCTGCAGATGAAAAAATTTTAGCAAGGAGCAAGGGGCAAGGGGCAGAGGGCAAGGAGAGAAAATAATAAGTTCGCTCCCAGAGCTAACAAGAGTGCCTTAGGCACGGCCGATTTTGTTGGCGTCGAACTTATTTCCTTTAAAATGGTTGGTCCCTGAGCTTGCCGAAGGGTATAAAAAGAGCACATTATTCGCCGCCTCTTCGCGAGCGAAGAGGGCGGCGCGGGAGAAGGCATCGCTGTGCACCCTTCGGCAAGCTCAGGGACCTGAAAAGATTTTCCTATCATGCCCTTCGGCAAGCTCAGGGACCTGAAAAGATTTTCCTATCATGCCCTTCGACAAGCTCAGGGACCGGAAAAGATTTTCCTATCATGCCCTTCGACAAGCTCAGGGACCGGAAAAGATTTTCCTATCATGCCCTTCGACAAGCTCAGGGACCATGCAGTACTTTTCTTATTAATATTTACTAGAGATCATTAGTCTGTTCCTTATGCCTGTGCGGAATGCAATGACCATGATCAGTGTTGGTGATGACATGCATTAGTGCAAATGACATGGGAAGAATATTAACTTAATCAAAAATATATCCACACAATAAGAGGATTTTGATTTTAGGAGAATAAGTTTTTTGGCTCCTTCAATATCAAGGATGTCAACTAATACTTATTTCATTTGATATCAGGATTAGGTTTGCCAGGATGGCATAGAAGTATATTGTTTTTTGAAAGAAAACCACCAATAAGTGCCTGCTGGCGTAATCATATACAACTCTCCGAAAGCGGAAGTTGAATCAGCTATCAGCCGAAATTAAGCATGTGTTTGATCGAGGCATTACAAGCTTAAATGTACCATCATGAAAACCAGGGCTGACAAGAAATCACACTGTTTCAGTTTGCTTCCCATCCGGTTTTTCTCCCCTGAATGGGCCATGTTTCTTTTGCTGGTCTTTGTCCATTTTATCACCGGTTGCCAGACCTTTTATAAGGTAAATACCGGCTCAAACACACCGGAATCCATTGCCCAAATGCAAAAGGAAAATAAGTATTTTATCCTGCATGAAGGGGATAAGGTGTGGCACCTTAAGGATCTGGTCATCAACGAAGACCAGATGGCGATCAGCGGCATCATCGATACCCTCCCTGCTGATCACCAGTATTACAAGACTACCAGGCCTGAACGCGGCACCCCCTACAAGCCTGCAAAAGGCCATCCAACGTATGAAGTCCACCTATATGTAAATGCACATAGCGATCTGGACAATAATAAGGTCATCGTGCCGCTACAGTCCATTGAAAAAATTGAAGTCTATGACAAGGACACCGGTGCTACTGCCGTATCTTATATATTCGGAGGGCTTGGTGTTGTGTTGGGTATTCTTGCCGTTGTAACCATTATTGCTATTGCGACCAAGAGTTCTTGTCCGTTTGTCTATATCAGTGATGGAGAGACCTACCGTTTTACAGGAGAGATCTATGGCGGGGCTATTTATGCTATCCTCGAGCGCGATGACTACATGCCGCTGCCAGGGTTCAAGCCTGTCAATGGTGAATATAAACTGAAGATTTCAAACGAATTGCTCGAAAGGCAGTATACTAATCTGGCCGAACTCAAAGTGATCGAGCATCCTATACAGTCAACCGTGTTAATAGACAAATACGGTGTCTTGCATACTATGAATAATCCTGTCAGTCCGCAGACTGCCTTGTCAGATATGAAGGTAGATTGTCGTGGCTCACTTATGAAGAGGGATAACCATTCATACCTGTTTAATGACAATGCAAAAGTGAATAACGAATTAAGTAGTCTGACCCTTACATTTCCTAAGGAGACCGGCGCAAATGCAGGCAAGCTGGTATTGAATGTGCAAAACTCATTGTGGCTGGATTATGTGTATGGTAAGTTCAATGAACAATTCGGGACGTATTACAATACATTTGCCGAAAAGCAAAATGGCGTACCTGCTGAACACCATCATCAGTGGGCAAGGGAGCAAGGTGTTTCGATGTCAGTATATCTTGAAACGGATACAGGCTGGGCGTATGTTGATTATTTTGATCTCATCGGCCCCCTGGCGAAAAGGGATGTGGTGATGCCTGTAGACCTGTCTCATGTAAGGGGAGATAGTGTCAGAATCAAGATGACCTGCGGATATATGTTTTGGGAAATTGACTATGCGGCAATGGATTTTTCAGCGAGTATTCCTGTGACCACTACCACACTATCCGCTTATACAGCTGCGGATGAAAATGGAATAGATGTCACCCCGCTTGTTCAGTTTGCAGATGATCAATACCTGGTCCAGCCAAAGCCTGGGAATGAGGCGATTTTTATGTATTCAGCTCCACCCGTCCAGTTGGGAAATCAACTGACAGTTTTCCTTCACACCCGCGGGTATTATGAGTACATCAGGGATTATCAAAGCAAGCCCAATCTCGGGTACCTGAAGACCTTCCGGGACAGGGAGGGTGCGTTTACAAAATTTTCTAAGCAGCGATATGCTGACCTGATGAAACAACAGGATGCATTAGCCAGTCAATCTACAGCAGGCCATGAAAAATAGTTTGGTATCATCAAATGACGAACCAGCAATCCAGGACATGGTTGCAGAAGTTTCCACAAACAGTAACCATGCGAATGGATTTGCGTATACCCTACAACCTCAGCAGATCATCACCGGATGGAAAGAAAGGATAATAGAGGATCTGGTAGAAGCAGACCGTGCGAAACTGATATTCAGCGCATACAGGAATCCGGTGGACGGGCTTAAGACTATGAAATCTCTTTCCGCATTGAAGAGAAGTGTCGTGGGTGCCCAGCGCATTGCCAAGAAAGTCAATGTCGATGGCAGGTATTTTTGGGACCTCTATACACCAGGGTGGCCGGGACGGACGTTTGGAAACTATTTCAGAGGTGAGATGAACCGGATAACACCGTTGCCCGGTAAATCCAACCGCTTTACGAATGTGTTCCTTGCCATCACAAAGAAATGTCCCTTGCATTGCGAGCATTGTTTTGAATGGGAGGAACTCAACAAGCCGGATACCCTCAGCCTGGAAGATATAAAGCGTATGGTAGAGCGGTTTTATCAGAAAGGCACATCGCAGATTCAATTGACAGGTGGAGAGCCAATGCTGAGAGTAGATGATATGGTGGAAGTCATCAGGACGGCTCCGGGAAAAATTGATTTCTGGGTACTTACGTCCGGGGTCAATTTCAATGCAACGAATGCGCATCGGTTAAAGGAAGCTGGGCTGACCGGAGTAGTGGTCAGTATGGATCATTTCGATCCGGAGGCACACAATCAGTTTCGTGGCAACAAGCATTCTTTTGCCCTCGTTCAGGAAGCGGTAAAGCATGCCATTGAAGCGAATCTGGTCACGGCATTGTCCCTTTGTGTCACGAGGTCATTTGTCTCGCAGTCCAATTTGATGGCATATGCGGAGTTGGCAAAAAAAATGGGTGTTGCCTTTATCCAGATCCTGGAACCGAAGGCGGTGGGTCACTATGCTGGCCAGGATGTTCTGTTGCACGAAGCGCAAATACAGATACTGGATGATTTCTATCATCAGATAAATTTCGATGAGGCCTTTGCAGGTTATCCGATCGTCTCTTACCATGGGTTCTACCAGCGCAAGGTCGGTTGTTTTGGATCGGGCAGCCGTAGTGTGTATGTCGATACCGATGGCGATGTGATGCCCTGTCCGTTTTGCAGGCGGAAGGCTGTGCATTCGCTCGCCCCGGAGATGATAGAGGTCGTGGATCATATGCAGAAGACCGGATGCCATACATTCAGGCAGGCAGCATTTTAAAAGGGGAAGCTATGAGGCCAATTAGCAATTGGTGTTGCGAGTGAATGATATTGCGGGATGTCAGTGATGTCTAAATTGATTCTATCTTATTTTCCTGCTTTGGAGGCAGTCAGGAAATTGTTTCCGGAGCGCAATATTAAAATGATGAAAACGTCATGGGTTGCTTGGGGATTACTTCTTTCCGGAGGAGTACTAATGTTGCTTTCATGCCAGGATGATAATGCAGGCCCTCAATCTGATACGGTAATTATTGGTGATCAGGAGTGGATGGTTAAGAATCTTGATGTAGATACATTCAGGAATGGGGACTTGATCATGCAAGCTATCACTGATGAAGAATGGATCCGCGCAGGTCAGGAAGAAACACCGGCATGGTGTTATTATAAGAATGATCCTGCAAACGGAGAGTTTTTTGGCCGGCTTTACAATGGCTATGCAGTCTATGATCCCAGGGGCCTGGCCCCGCCTGGATGGCATGTACCTACAAAAGTTGACTGGAATAGGCTTGTTGCTGAATTAGGAGGATTCAGCAGCGCAGGAACAAAAATGAAATCTCAAAGCCATTGGGCTAGTTCAAATACGGACAAGGGGACCAATAGTTCAGGGTTTACTGCGCTTCCAGGCTCATTTCGATTGGAGTATGGTTTGTTTCCTGAAGGAAAGGATTTTGGCTTAGGATACTATGCAACATTTTGGCCTTGCGAGGCATTGATCTATTATTCATCGGCCTTTGGTGGCCCTGACTTTTGCGAGATGGACAGGGGATTGTCTGTACGATGCCTTAAAGGAGAAGATGATTTTTCAAGTTTGATCATTGGAGATCAGGAATGGATGCTTTACAATCTCAATCTTGATACATTCAGAAATGGTGATCCCATACCCCATGCAGAAAGTAATGCAGACTGGAGTAAAGCTGCATCAGAGGGCACACCTGCATGGTGTTATTATAAAAATGACCCCGTCTATGGAGATCAATATGGTAAGTTGTATAATTGGTATGCCGTCAATGACCCCAGGCATCTGACTCCTGTTGGTTGGCATGTCCCTACTGATGCGGATTGGAATTTAATTTCTGCCACATGGGGAGGAGACCAACTGTCAGGTGGCGCATTGAAATCTTTCAAAGGGTGGAATGAGCCTAATGTGGATGCTACTAATAGCACTGGATTTACAGGCTTGCCTGGTGAGTTTCGAAATGGAGCTGGTGATTTCTATGAGTCTATTCAAATTGGATTATTCTGGAGTTCAACAGCCAGTGATGCCCAAAATGCCATTCTTCGTGGATTGACAGTGAACTCCGGAATATTACTAAACTACACCTTTGACAAAGGCGGCGGTATGTCTGTTCGTTGCATTCACGATTAATATAAGAGCCTCCTCAAGTCATCTTGAAATTTGTTCAACATATATACACTGAATGATGAAGGGAGCATATTAGAAGGTCTTATCGAAAAAAATACTGCCTCGGTCATGAAAACAATGATTTTAACTTCATTCCTTTTCCTTGCATCTGCTTTAATCATCTTTGGTCAGGATAGCCGGTTGGTAATGACCAGGAAATCAAATCAGAAGGAGTATTACATAAAGGCCGGGGATCCGATCAGGGTATACCTGGGGGAAGACGACTATATAAAGGGGCCGTTGCAGCCAATAAACAATACAACAATCGCCATAAGAAATAATACAATACCGACCGCCAAAATATTGAAGGTAGTAGCTAAAATCGAAAAGAGGAAAAAGTCTGGTAAGACACTAGCGATTATCGGATCAGTAAGTCTTGTTCTTGGGATGGCGATGTACGGGAATGCAAATAATGGGGACAGTGGAGGAGGCTTTTCGATTGATTTCTCTGCTGAAGAAGAAAAGGCGGGCATAGGTTTGATGGCCGTTGGAGCGGGTATGGCATCATACGGGATTATTAATTTGGTTACAGGTAAGGTTTATCATAATAAAAATTGGGATTTCAGTATCCGGAGTGCTACGAGTATCCTGGAGTGAGGATCGCTAATACTAATCAATGGATCATGAAAACGATACAGTTATTTATATCTTTCAGTCTGGCAGTTCTTTCAATATTGCATGGACAAGAAAATCAACTTGTCCTGACCAATAGGAAAACACATAGGGTACGGGTCCTTGAGTCGGGGGAAATGGTTAGAATTAAAAAGGATGAAAATATCCGAGCCAAAGGATTTTTGACAATTATCGATTCTGCAGCAATCGCTATTGGGAAGGATACTATACCTCTTTCTGAAATTATAAGGGTAGATGCAAAAACAGTGGACTCCCGTTCTACAGGGGCTGTCCTTATTGTACTCGGTACTGGGGTGTTAGCTTTTGGGATTGGAGCCTTTGAATATCTTGAGCCTAGTAGCTCTTCCGATGATGATTCAGCTGTTGGTGCTATTGCCGGTATTTGCATTTTAGGAGGAGGAATGGTGAGTGGAGGTATAAAGAAATTGATAGTGGGGCAAGGCTATAAAAGTAAGAACTGGGAATATACCATCCGGTAGTCTGTAGAATCAAGCTAGTGAATGAAAAATATGATTTTGACTACGCGCCATCAAGGTCAGACCTACACAAGTGCAGAAACAAATTAATGAAAGGAAATAGCCTGTCACTCGGAATCTTGTATATTATTATTGGACCAGATTAAAATTCACTTTTTATGTCAGCCCGATTTATTAAATCATATATATACTGTTTCTTCTTGCTAAGCCCGGGATTAGGTATGGGACAGAATATCGCAATCGATGACAGCCTGGGCGCGCATGCCGATATGTATAAAGTAAAGTTAGGCAGCGGCGGTTTCGGAAAGGTTGTGAAAATCAGTTTCGGGGATTATGCAGTAACCGCCAGCAAATCCGGGGCGATCAAAACAAAAAGCAAGGCCAATTTGCTGGCAACCAAAAAGGAAAGCAAAACCACACAAGATTTTTCTTTTGTACTCAGCCATAAATCCGGAATCGCGGCCAGTGTCAATGCATCTACCTGCACTTTAGATAAATGGCAGGAGTCATTTCAATTGTTTCCTAATTTTTACATTGGCGATGACAAAACGATCCTGGTTCAAGCAATTTCACCTCCTATATTATGCTCCACCAGGATACCTCCCAGAAATGGTCATTATTTATGATCCTCAGTGTCAGCAGCGATACAGCGTATTTCAGCCTGGCCATCCTGACCAATGGAATGAGAGAAATTTACATGATGCCAGTGACGTCAAATAGGTATGGAAATGATCACCGGGCTTTGCCTGCTGAAGGATATGAATTTGTCGAAGGTGACCAGGCCATTGGTGCCCTCCAGTATTTTGGTGGAGGCATGTGGGGCATGAATAAATATATTGTCTGGATACACCATGAACTTGATCCGGAAATGAAACTTCTCCTGGCCGCTGCCATGACTGCTGTGATGGAGGCAAAGATATTTGCCATGATGGAATAGTGATTTTCGCATTCTGGTTTGCAGGAGAGCGGACGATTGATTTTAAAAAAGTAAGATTATGAAAAGGATATTATTAATACTCATTGGTTTGCTTTTATCAGTCCCTATGATCTTTGGACAGGAAGGACAATTAATACTCACTCATAAGTCTAAGGATAAAGAGCGTGCCATAGACGCCGGGACTAAACTAAAAGCATATAAAAGTGAATACTTCTATCTAAAAGGTGAGTTAGGAATGGTTGATTCTGCTTCAATTACTGTTGGAAAGGATACCGTATTGCTGGAAGACATTCTTAGGATAGAAGCCCAAACATCCGGCAAGCGTGCAATTGGGGCAGCCATTGCTGTCATCGGTGTTGTGGCGGTGGGCGGTGGTATCGTGGCCCTTGCGGAAGCCAATGCTGGAGAGGCATGGAGTTCTGCAGCAGTAGGGGTAGGATTGATATGTACCGGTGCATTAATGACTACCTTAGGAGTATCAAGGGCTGTGATAGGAAAGGCTTACAAACAAAGATCATGGACGTATCATGTCCGCCTTAATTCCCTTCCAGCAAATTGAGAACTGAAGAAGTTTGTTGAAGCTTGAAAATTCATTTTGGAGCTGAATTGTTTAGACTCTTCTACTTATAGTCCTCATCACCTTTCACTTTTCACTTTCCATACACTACCTTTAAGGAGAATATTAAGACTATGAAACTCCTGCTATCCTTCTTCGCTATAGCCTCAGCGTCCGCTCTAGCCTTCACCCTCTCATGTCACTCCCCAATGAAAGAAGAAAGTGCATTGTACACTTCTGAAGCATTTACAGTGTATAAGGACAGCGTCATCCAGGGGAGTAACAAAGCGGTCATCCTGTCGCCGAACCAGATTCAGTCCAACTACAGAAGCCCTGCCAGCTCGACATTTTCGAGGCTGGTCAAGTTTAAGATCAGTATCAATGAGCGGGACAATGAGATGCCTCCGGGATCGGATCACTGGGTGCTCATCGGCGATGAACATGAATCACCCCTGGTCGTCTTTGGCCAGCCACCACAACCTGTGCCGGACGCACCTGCTACTTACCTGCCGGTCAATTACGATTACACATTTCGTGTAGATATGTCTGCTGTGCTCAGGCAGTTTGAAGAGAAAGGCTATTTCGAAGCCTATGATGGATCACGCATAGCCAAGGCAGACCTCAAGGGATTCTATATCGCAGGCGCATCACTGCCCCTGTCATGGGACTTTGTCGGCCTTGATGAAAAGGGCCTGAAGCTACAACCTACCAATGAAGCTGGTATCTATACCCTCACTGTGAAATTTAATCCCTACAATGAAGTGGGTATCCAGGACAAGGAGTGGAAGCTCAGCACTGATATTTCAAGCCGTGCAAAATATTCTTCTGATCAACCGATCGTCGACGCGCTCTTCAATCTTTCCGTAGAAGAGGCCACAAAGAATATTGAAGCTGACAGCACTTTCCGAACCGGAGCAAAGTGGGGTGGAGTATGGACACGGGATATCAGCTATAGCATCATCCTCGCCTTTGCCTACCACGAACCTGAAGTCGCCAAGATCAGCCTGCGCAAGAAAGTCAATCGCGGACGTATCATCCAGGACACAGGTTCAGGAGGCGCATGGCCCGTATCCTCAGACAGGGTGGTGTGGGCAATTGCCGCATGGGAGATATATAAAGTGACCGGTGACAAGGCCTGGCTTGATGAAGTATACCCGATAATCAGGAATTCACTGGATGATGATTACAGGACGTTGTATGACAAGGAGACCGGATTATATAGAGGTGAATCCTCCTTCCTCGACTGGCGTGAACAGACCTATCCCAAGTGGATGTCCAATATGGATATTGCTGTATCAGAGAATCTTGGTACGAATGTCCTGCATTACCAGGCTAATCGGATCCTGGTGGAGATGTCCAAAATAGAAGGCAAGACCTATGAGGCATACGCAAGGCATGCAGATGAAATCAAGGCGGGGATCAACAAATATCTGTGGATGGATGATAAAGGCTACTATGCCCAATACCGGTATGGTCGTCCAAACCTCACCCTATCCCCTCGATTTGAAGCCCTTGGCGAAGCACTCGCTGTACTCTTTGGTATAGCAGAAGGTGACAGGGCAGTTTCAGTGATTGCCAAATCTCCGTTGACTGATTTCGGTGCGACATGTATCTATCCACAGATACCTGGCATACCGCCTTATCACAACAATGCGATCTGGCCATTTGTACAATCCTACTGGAACCTTGCAGCTGCTCAGACGGGCAATGAAGCTGTGCTCAATCATGGGCTGGCCAGCATCTATCGTGCAGGCGCTTTCTTTCTCACCAATTATGAAAACATGGTTGCCCAGACTGGTGATTTTCTGGGAACAGAAATCAATTCTGACCGCATGTTGTGGAGTATGGCGGGTAATCTGGCGATGGTCTATCGTGTATTGATGGGGATCTCCTTTGAAACAGATGGATTACACTTCAATCCTGTCATTCCAAAGGCTTATAATGGCCAGCGGACACTTTCCAATCTTAAATATCGGGGTGCCACACTCGATATTACCATCCGTGGCTATAGCAATGCCTACCGGAAGGTCCTGATGGATGGCGAACCCTTGCCTGGCGGAATTGTTCCTGCAGACCTCACCGGAATTCATCACATCGAAATAGAAATGGCCGGCATGCCCTTTAAGCAAATGGGCATGAATAAAGTAGAAAACCATACCAGCCTGCCCACCCCTTTAGTCGAAAGGGAAGGGCAAACGCTCAGGTGGAATGCCATTGAAGATGTAAAGGCATATCACATTTATAAAAACGGAAAATTTCAGGAGCATACCACGGCCACTTCACTTGATGTGCCGTTGGAAAACTATGCGGAGTATAAAATAAGTGCAGTCGATGACCAGGGTTATGAATCCTTCACCAGCGAACCGGTTACGTTTGCGCAAAACGAAAAGATCATAGAACTTGAAGACATAGTATCTGCATCGCGATTGCCGTACACCAATTATTCAGGCAAAGGATTTATAGAGGTATCACTTGAGCACAACACCTCAATCGAAGTCAAGGTGCCGGTTGATACGGCTGGTGAATATCTCATCGATGTGCGCTATTCCAACGGCAATGGGCCCTGGAATACGGACAATAAGTGTGCGGTGCGGAGTCTTACCGTCAATGAAGTCTATGCAGGCGTATTGGTATTGCCGCAGCGTGGCCAGGATGAATGGTCAGACTGGGGGTTTTCTAGCGCATGCAAAGTAAAACTCAATGCCGGTGAAAATATCATCCGGATCACGTTTGAGGATTGGAACTACAATATGAATGTAGGGATCAATTCGGCCATGGTGGATTACCTCAGGGTTATCAGGCAAGAATAAACTGTGATTACCTTGCAGAAAGCGATAGTAAAGGACATGACTTGTATCATTGTCCTTAATGTCTGGTATCATAGCATTAGGGTTTAGGTTGCATTAGGTTTACAGACCAGTTTTGGTTAGATTTAAATAGTAATGGCAGGAATAGATTTCTTATCCATTATAGCCTTTATGGAAAACCAAATCAGTAAGCCATGGCAAAGAATGTATTAACCCATTTTACCTCCAAGCCCAAATCGATAGAAGAGCGTATAGAAGCGGGAAAGGCCTTGAGGCATAAACAGCCGATAAGCCAACTTGGAGATTATACGCCTCCACTAAAGCGTCAAGACCCTGTCGCTATCCTTGAGAAGCAAGCGGAAACCCGTTTGAAGGATCTGGTTCCTATCCGTTATGCGCGAATGCTTGCATCCCCTTTTGCATTTCTCCGTGGAGCAGCCGCTATCATGGCAGCTGACCTGGCTGGCAGCAAGACGTCAGGCATCCAGGTTCAGGCCTGCGGGGATATGCACGTGGCTAATTTTGGGGTTTTTGCCTCAGCTGAGCGCAAACTGATATTTGGGATCAACGATTTTGATGAAACCCTTCCCGGCCCATGGGAGTGGGACCTCAAACGCCTGGTGGCAAGCATTGTAGTCTCGATCAGATTTTTGGGTGGTGATGATGATTTATGCAAGGACGCTGTAAAGGCTACCGTAAAATCGTATCGTAAGCACATGAAGAAATATGCCCACATGGGGCACCTGGCCACCTGGTACGCCACGATGACAGAAAAGGACATCCTGGAGTCTTTGCCGGCAAATGCCAGGAAGGCGCTGAAGACAATCACCGCAAAAGCGAGGGAGCGTACGCACATGCAGGTATTGGGTAAGCTGACAGACATCGTCGATGATAAATACAGATTGAAAGTGAATGCGCCTTTTATTGTAAGGGAGACGCATACACAAGATGGAAGGCCGATCATGGAGGCCCTTGGCCTCGTGCTTGAATCCTATATTAAATCGTTGGCAGATGATCGCAGAGCCCTGTTGGAGCAATATCGGATTGTGGATGTAGCACGAAAGGTTGTCGGGGTAGGAAGTGTCGGAACAAGATGTTGGATTATTTTCTTGGCAGGAAGCCAGGAAGGTGACCCTCTATTCCTCCAGATTAAGGAAGCGCAACCTTCAGTATTGGCTCCTCATGTAGGTAAATCTAATTATACAAGCCAGGGCCAGCGTGTTGTCTCTGGCCAGCGCCTGATCCAGGGGGCTCCGGATATTTTCCTGGGATGGGGCGAATTGAATGGAGTGCATTTTTACATCCGCCAATTGCGCGATATGAAAGGCGGTTTGGAATTTGATGGAAAGAATTTCAGCCGGGAGAACGCGATTGAATACGGCAAGCTTTGCGCCTGGGCACTTGCCTTGGCACATGCCAAATCAGGGGATGCCGCAATGCTCTATGGATATGTTGGCAAGCATGAAGATTTAGACAAAGCGATGGTTAAATTTGCCTTTGCCTATGCCGATCAGAATGAAAGAGATTACAATGCATTGGTCGCTGCAGCAAAGAGCAAGAGGATCAAGGTGGCGAAGTCGGAGACAGTTAACGAATAGTATTAGCGTTGTAATAAAATCTTAGTATAAATATGAATACCGGTCCCTGAGCCTGTCGAAGGGTACACAGCGAAGCCCTCTCCCCGCCGCCCTCACCTCTCGGTGAGCCGGTGGAAATAGCGCTCCGTTTTTTTCCCTTCGACAGGCTCAGGGACCATTGAATCATATTAAAGATTGATCTTTGATAAACTAAATCAACCAGGTTATGCCAGACATCCAACAGGTTTTCTTTTTTCTATTCCTGATGCTGGGGCCTTTCAAGATTATCGGGCCTTTTGCGAAGATGACACAACATGCCACTCCCCAAATGGTGAGACAGTTGGCGATAAGGTCTATCCTCTTCTCTATCCTTGCGGTGTTGATCGCATCTGTGATGGGCGAAAAGGTACTGGGCAATTTTGGCATCCCTGTCCCGGTCCTTGCGCTGGCAGGAGGACTTATCCTTTTCCTGGTGGCGCTATCGAATGTGATTCAGCAATTTACACCACAGGAAACGAATGCTGAGCAGCCTGCACCTACCTTGATGATGGCGCTGAGTCCCCTTGCATTTCCAACGATCATCACTCCTTATGGGATTGCAGCCGTGATCGTCTTTATGACCATCAGTCCAGACATCAATACCCAACTGAAGATTGGAGCTATGGTCATAGGGATCATGCTCGTCAACCTTGGGGTCATGCTGCTCACCAGGTATATCGGAAAATTTCTCTTTCTCTTCCTCTCCATTATAGGATCGGTGCTGGGTGTTATCCAGGTTGCACTGGGATTGATGATCATCATCAACCAGGTGAAGACGATTTTTGGATTGGCCTAACTAAGGAGACAAATGAAAAGTATAAAGTATCCATCACTCTTCCAGGTCAATACGAGGGTATGGCTCCGTGAGCTATCAGAGCCAGCAGGCCGGAAGGCGACACTGGATGATATTCCTGACCATGCACTTGATGGATTTAAAGATCAAGGCTTTGACTGGATATGGATGCTGAGTGTATGGACGACCGGGCCACTGGGGCAGGCGATTTCGCGCACGCGTCCGGAGTGGAGACGGGAATTTGAAGAGACATTACCTGACCTGCAGGAAGAGGATATCGAAGGTTCAGGATTTGCTGTTGCAGCCTATCATGTACATCCTGATCTCGGCGGAGATAAAGCATTGGCGAGACTTCGGGAGCGCTTGCATCAACGTGGATTGAAACTGATGCTGGATTTTGTTCCCAATCACATGGGGCCTGATCACCCCTGGGTGCAAGAGTATCCGGAATATTTTGTGTCCGGTAGTGAGCGGGATATGGAAGTCAATCCAGCCAACTATACCCGCATGATGAGTAATGGAGCGGAACACATACTGGCTTATGGTCGTGATCCTTACTTTGGCGGATGGCCTGATACCTTGCAACTTGATTACAGCAATCCATCAGTCATCAAGGCCATGCAACATGAGTTGTTGCGTATCTCCGGGCAATGTGATGGGGTCAGGTGTGATATGGCTATGCTCATCCTGCCAGAGGTCTTCTATAAGACATGGGGCAGGAGCGCACAATCCTTTTGGCCCGGGGCCATTGACGAAGTACGCAGGCAGCAGCCTGGCTTTTGCTTTATGGCTGAGGTGTATTGGGATATGGAGTGGACCATGCAGCAGCAGGGGTTTGACTACGCGTATGACAAGCGACTCTATGACCGTTTGTGTGCGGGGCATGCCAGGCAGGTGCGTGAGCATTTTATGGCAGAGCCGGAATACCAGGATAGGCTGGTGCGTTTTCTTGAAAATCATGATGAAACTCGCATTGCTGCGACACTGGAACGCGGGCAGCATGAAGCTGCTGCTATCATCACTTACCTGTCAACAGGCCTGAGATTTTTTCACCAGGGACAACTCGAAGGAAAACATAAGCGCATCTCGCCACATCTCGTTCGGGGACCACACGAAGAGCCTGATGGGGTGCTGCAGAAATTTTATACTTCATTGCTCACTGTCATGCAACGGCCTGTCTTCAGGCAAGGGACGTGGCAGTTGCTCGAATGCTATTCCGCCTGGGATGGCAATCCGTCCTGGGAGTCTTTTATCGCCTTTGCCTGGCAGGGGCGTGGCCGGGAGCTGGCCCTTGTGGTCATCAACTATGCACCGCATGACGGACAGTGTTACCTCAGGATGCCGGTCACCGAGCGGGCCTTTGGTCAATGGCAACTCCATGATCTCATGAGTGGCGTGACCTATGACCGTAATGGCAATGACCTCCTGACTAAAGGCCTCTACCTGGGGATGAGTGGATGGCAATATCATGTCTTTGAAGTACATAAGTAAGAGAGGCCGATGCTGCAATGGCCTGGAGGATTATTCTAAGTATGATTTGTAAATTGTTGCTGCAAACCGCAAAGGCTTGCTGGGAAGAATCAATAGAATTCAAACAGCGTTATATGAGAAGAATAATTTCATTTATGCACGTATCCCTTGACGGTTTTGTTGCAGGACCGAATGGTGAAATGAACTGGATAAAGGTAAATGAAGAAATCTTTGACCATGTCGGTAAGCGAATAGGCAAAGGCGATACTGCACTGTATGGCCGGGTCACCTACCAGATGATGGAAAATTACTGGCCAACGGCCGGAGACAAGCCGGCAGCTACCAGGCACGATATTGAACATTCAAAGTGGTATAGCAAAGTGCATAAAGTGGTCTTGTCAAGATCGCTAAATGAAGCTGGTTTGACGAATACTACAATACTCAATGACAACCTTGCAGATCGTATCAATGAGATAAGGCAAGGGACAGGAGAAGACATCCTGCTCTTTGGCAGCCCGACCGCAACTCATTCACTGATGCAACTGGATTTAATTGACGGCTACTGGCTCTTTGTCAATCCAATCATACTGGGACACGGCATCCCATTGTTTGCAGGCATTAACGATAAAGTGCATTTGAAGCTATTGAATGCCCGGCAATTTGATTGCGGCGTGACTGAACTGAATTACATTGTAGACAGTCAGTAGTCGAGTCCCTGTCAACAACTCATTGCAAAGCAGGTGTCGGCAAGATGGAGTATTTTTTCTCATTCGGTTTTACGCCTTCCGAGATATCAATTTTCGACAGTTTTGCGGCTCCCTGAGTTTGGTTATGCCTTTAGTGGAGTCTTGCTCGACCTTGGGCTTGAGAATATTTCCAAATTAAAATGAAAGACGAACAAAGGGCAAGGTTGATTTTTTTAGCACAAATCGTTGTGGAATAGTTCGTTGGCTTGATGGCTTATTTATTCAAAGGATAACTGGTAATGTCCTTATCTTTATACAGATCGCCACAAAGTAAAAACTGATCCATGAGAAAACGATGTGTTAGCCTCTTTTGCGCTCTCCTCGCAATCATCAGTGTTTGTCATGCGCAAATCCCTGACTCCATACCTGCGCATGACAGCTTCCAGATAGCATCAACACTGGTGGGTGAAACCAGGACCATCAATGTATGGACTCCACCGGGATATGCACAGGGTACTGAGCCTTTAATGGTCATGTATATGCCTGATGGTGGGGTAGGCGAGGATTTTCCGCATATCGCCAATACACTCTCTGCACTTATTCAATCAAATCGTATTCCTCCTATGATACTGGTTGGTATCGAAAACACACAACGCAGGAGAGATCTCACCGGTCCAACGGAAGTGGAGAAAGACAAGAAGATCGCCCCTGTAGTGGGTGGGTCGGCTGATTTCAGGGCTTTTATCCGAGAGGAGCTTTTTACAGAGATCGGCAGACGATATCGGATCACTGATGAGCGAGGGATCATAGGCGAGTCACTGGCTGGTCTTTTTATTGTGGAGACCTTGCTGACCGCTCCGGATATGTTTGACTACTACATCGCTATGGATCCATCGTTGTGGTGGAATGATCATTACCTGGTCAGCCATGCGAAAGATTTACTCTCCACGCTTCCTGAGGATGAAAAGCGATTCTGGTTTGCAGGTTCGGATACAAAGGACATATTTAAATATACCCGACAGTTG
>WBZX01001241.1_pt1 | contig 19621 bp, 12 predicted proteins | sample 5204211 | NCBI WGS metagenome assembly WBZX01 (sample SAMN12344362, study PRJNA552823) | activated sludge metagenome | biome: Activated sludge suspended growth; feature: Nitrification reactor; material: Wastewater; isolation source: activated sludge from nitrification reactor of wastewater... | reverse complement strand
CTCCGGCCTGCTGTCGTGCGAGCAGGCCGAGCAGATCCTGGCCATGAAGAACGACAACCGCCTGTGCCACAGCGTGGGCAGCTATTGCTCGATCAAGATCCCGATCATCGGCACCTGCGTCGAGACCACGCAGACCTATTGCTGCTTCAACTCCAAGCTCGCCCGCATCCTGAACGAACAGGGGCGCGCCCAGCTCGCCCGCAGCTGGGGTGGCGCGAAAGGCCCCGACTGCAGCGGCTTCACCGTCGCCCAACTCCAGTCTCTGGACTTCTCGCGCATGGACCTCACGGAGTTCTACGCCGAGATCGCCCCCAAGATGCCCGACGTCGGGGCACTGCAACAGCAGGCCCAGCAGCGCGTCAACAGCTATTTCGGGCCGTGAACGAGATGCCCTCGATGACCCGCCACCCCACCACCCGCAAGACACGCGTGCTCCCGATCGCCATGGCAGCGGTCGCCATCGCATGCGGCACCGTTCAGCCCGCCGATGCCGCGGCCATCGAGCGGATCGCCGTCAGCGAGATCAAGCCACTGTTGGTGCGCGCCGCGGAACAGGGCGTTGCCTACGGCGTCCTGGGTGGCACGGGTGCCGCCTACGTGCAGCGCAGGTTCGCCACGACGAGCCCGATCGAAATCGACGTGCGGCGTCTCCGCGCCCTGCCCCAAGCCGGCTGCGGCCGCCTGGAAGTGACGACGCGCCAGCGTGCCGTACTGGTCGCTGGCCAACGCCAGGACCAGGAACTGGTCTACCAACTGAGCTACTGCGCCGACGGGCGCTTTCCGGAGGAGCGATAGATGCCCAAGGCGCGCCTCCGAAATTCACTCGCCCAGCCACTGGCCATCGCCGCCGGTCTGGCGCTGTGCCTGTCGGTGGCCTGCGTCTCTCAGGCAGCCCTTGCCGCCCAGACGCTGGCTGACGACATCCCGGCAGTCGATCCCATGCCGGTTTCAGACGCGCCGGACGTGGCCATGACCTACTGGCGCCAGCACCGCGAAGGCTGGTTCTGGTACCGCGATCCGTTGCCGGCCAAACCCCATCTTCCATCGAGTCAACCCTCGACCACTCCGAAGAAGCCCAAGGACCTGGCCGACTTCGAATCCCTGCAACAGCGCCTGGAAGAGCTCAAGCGGGTGGCGGTGATGAACCCGAGCGATACCAACCTGCTGGCCTACATGCGCTTCCAGCGCATGGTGATGGACAAATCCCAGGTGTTTGCCGACCGATGGCAGCGCCTGGTCTGGAGCGCGCCCGATCTGGACTACGGACTGAGCGGGCGGCCGACCAACGCGATGGCAATCAACGTCTTCGACGATCAGCAGCGCGACCGCGATGCCCAGACCGTGCGCACCCTGGCCGCCACCCACGGGCTCATCTTCGTGTTCCGCAGCGACTGCCCCTTCTGCCACCGCTTCGCGCCCATCCTCAAGCGCTTCGAGCAGGACTACGGCATGACGGTGCTGGCCATCAGCCTGGACGGCGGCACCCTGCCCGACTACCCCGACGCCCGCCCCGACAACGGCATGGCCGCGCGCCTGAATGCCACCGCCGTGCCGGCGCTGTACCTCACCGCCCCAGCCCGGCGCGAGATCCGCCCGGTGGGCTTCGGCCTGATGTCGATGTCCGATCTGCTGGAGCGCGTCGCCGCCCTGGCGCGCGACCGCACCGATGCCGCCACAAACCCAGGGAGAGCCCTGCGATGAACCCGCGATCCGTTCCCCTCGCACGCCGCTTGATCGTTGGACTGTTGTCGGTGACCCTGGTGGTGACGCCGATCGCCGCGCTACCGGCCGATCTCAACACCGAGATGCAATCGATGTTCAACGACCTGGGGGCACTCGGCAACGTGACCAGCCCCGGCGCGTTTCGCGGCCAGGCCATGAACCTCTACACCGGCGGCAGCCTGATGATGCGCGCGCCGGGTCGCAACTACCCCTTGGTCAACGCCCAATTGCCCAGCCTGCGCGCCGGCTGCGGCGGCATCGACATCTACGGCGGTGCGTTCTCGTTCATCAACAAGCAGCAGTTCATTGCCATGCTGCAGAACATCGGCTCCAACGCCGTGGGCTACGCCTTCAAGCTGGCCCTGCAGTCGATCTCGCCCGACATCGACAAGCTGCTCACCGAGCTGCAGGACCAGATGAACAAGATCAACGCCATGAACATCAACTCCTGCGAAGCCGCGCAGGCGCTGGTGAACGGTGTGGTGGGTGAGTACGACAGCTCGGTGCAGAGCGGTTGCGCCAATATCTCGCAGTACCTGGGCAGCGTGTCCGATCGCGCGGAGGCGCGCATGACCTGCGCCACCAACGCGCCCGCGGTGGTCAAGACAGCCGCCAACTCCGCCGACCCGAACGTGCGCAACGCCGCATTCATCAAGGGTAACGTCACGTGGCTCGCGCTGAACCAGGTCGGCGGCAACATCAGTCAGCAGGAGCGCGAGCTGATCATGAGCCTGATCGGCACCGTCATCCTCACGGCGCCGGCCGACGACGGCAGCGGTGCCAGCCCGCGCCATGCCGAGCCCACCATCACCGGCCTGCGCGACCTGCTGCTCGGCCGCGCCGAGTCCAGCACGCAAGGCAACGTCGATGTCGACGTCTACGTGTGCGACGAACCCGCCGAGTGCATGAACCCAGTGCGCACCACGGTCTCCGTCAAACCCTTCACGCAGCTGGTGACCGAGCGACTGCGCCGCATGTCCGACAACATCGTCACACGCAGCCCGCAGACCGCCGCCGACATCGGCTTCATCAACAACACCAGCGAGCCGGTCTACCGGATGCTGGCCGTGGCCAATGCCGTGCCGGGCTCCGGCACCGCAGAGACGCTGATCGAGACCTACAAGGACGTCATCGCACTCGACTACGCCGAGACCTTCCTCAGCCGCTCACTCACCCAGGCCATGGGTGCCTTGTCGCAGGCCCTGCGCCGCAGCGAGGTCGAGCAGAAATACCTCGACCAGATCCGCAGCCACGCCCAGCAGGCCAGAGCCCAGCTCCTCGCGGAAAAGCAGACCGCCTACGCCAAGGTGCGCTCGGTATCGTCGATGACCCAGGACCTGCAGACGCTTGAGCGCCAGCTCTGGAGTGCCATGCCGCCGGCCGTGAAGGCGATGCTGGATTTCAGCGCCAACGCCGGCCCCCGCGGCTCCTAACAACCCGCGCCGGCTGAGCACGGATGTTCGAGATCTATGCCTACGGCAATGTCGACACCCTGACCGGGGTCTTCAACGCGATCGCCGCCATCATGGGCGGCGCGGACTATTTCGGTTTGATCCAGACGGTGGCGATCACCGGCGTGCTGGTGGCCGCTTTCGCAGGGCTCTTCACGCCGGGGCGGTTCGCAGGCTGGGGTTGGTTCATCGGCTTCATGCTGGTCTACAACACCATGTTCCTGCCCAAGGTCGATGTGGTGGTGGTCGACAAGCTGGGCAGCCAGCCGCCGGTGGCCGTGGGCAACGTGCCGATCGGTGTGGCCTTCTTCGGCCACTACACCAGCCGGGTTGGCGACGTCATGACCCGCTTCTTCGAGACGGCCTTCCAGGTGATACCGGACACCAACGCACAGTTGCCGGCCGAGCTGGCGTACCAGAAGAACGGCGTGATGTTCGGCAACCGGCTGATCCAGGCCTCGCGCGCGGCCACCATCGGAGACCCGCAACTGCGCACCGACCTGATCGCCTACGTCTACAACTGCACCGTCTATGACTTGCAGGACGGCACCATCGACCCCGCCGCCTTCTCCCAGAGCACCGACATCTGGTCGCTGATGGGCAACCCCAACCCGGCCCGCTTCTCGACCTGGGGCACACCAGTGCAGGTCGACACCTGCCCCAACGTCTACACCCAGCTCGCCAACCGACTTCCACCCGAAATCGCCAGAGCCCGCGCCCTGCTCGCGTTCCAGCTCAACCCCTCGATGGACCCAGCGCTGGCGCCAGGCCTGATCGATGGCCAGATCGAGCAGGCCTACACCAAGACCAAGATCGCCGTCGCGGCCCAGGGCGCCGCCGACCTGCTGCGCCAGAACATCATGATCAACCTGGTGCAGGACACCAACAGCCTGGCCGGGCTCAAGCTCAACGACCCGGCGGCGACCATGCTCGCCACCGCCCGCGCCAATGCCACCGCATCCACCAACGCATCCTTCCTGACGATGGGCCGCATCGCCGCCGAGGCGCTGCCCATGGTGCGCAACGTGATCGAGGCGGTGGTCTACGCCGTCTTCCCGTTCGTCTTCCTGCTGTTCCTGCTGGCCCAGGGTCGCGGCCTGGCCATGGCCATCAAGAGCTTCGTGATGAGCCTGGTGTGGATCCAGCTCTGGCCACCGCTCTATGCCATCTTGAACTACGTCGGCACGCTGGCCAGCGCCCGAAATCTCGCAGCGGCCGCCCGCATGGGCTCGGGAGGCCAAGGCCTGACGCTGGACACTGCGGCCAGCATCTACCAAGGCGCCATCTCCGACCAGGCGATCGCCGGCTACATGGTGGTGTCGATCCCCATCATCGCCACCGCCATCATCAAGGGCGGCGAAGTCGCCTTCCAGGCGGTGACCGCCACCAGCGCCATCCAGTCGGCAGCGTCGAGCGAAGCAGCCGGCGCCACCAAGGGCCTGGTCACACAAGATTCGGTCTCCTTCGACCAACAGCAGCTCGCGCCGACCCGCACCTCGGCTTTCATGTCCAGCACCACCGACGCCCGCGGCACCACCATCCAGGGCAGCGGGCCCGACGCCGGTGTGTTCCGCTACCAGGCCACCCTCAGCCGCCTGGCCAGCACCTTCACCATCAGCGAGCGCCAGGCCACCGCAGTGGGCGAGAGCGCCCGTGAGGCCGAGTCCTTCGCCACCACGCAACGCGAAGCCATGCAGCGCAGCCAGGCCACCGCGATGACCCACGCGCTCGGCATCCAGGACAGCTACGAGAAATCCCAGCAGCGCACCGGTGCCACCAGCACCTCCGAGGGCGGCTCGACCTCGAGCCAATTCCAGGCCCTCAAGTCGGTTGCCAAGGAGGTGAACAGGCGGCTCGGGTTGAGCGAAGACTCGGTGGTAGGCGACAGCATCGCTGCCTCAGCTTCTGCAGGCGCGAAGATCCCTCTGACGGAAATCGGCGCCCGATTGACGCGCGAAGGCCAAAAGATGGATCAACAACGGCTTCAGAGCGCCTACGACTACGCCCGCAAGGCAGCCGAAAGCGCTCAGATCTCGGACGCCAGTGCCCTGGTCAAGGACTTCCGATCGTCTGACGCCTACCAGTGGGCCCGAAGCAACCGCACCAACGCCACCGCCGGCTACGACTCGTCGTCGCGCGAGGCCAGCGAACGGCAGTCCTCCAGCGACAGCGCCTATGGCCGTGCCAAGGAACTGGCGCGCACCGCGCAGTTCATGCGCGAATGGGGCAGCGGCACCCAGACCGACTTCACCAACTACGCGGCCCAGCGACTGGCCGAGCGCGGCCTCCTGCGCGAAGAGGACCCGATCAAGATGCAGCGGGCAGTGGCCGAGATCGCGTACTCGTACGCCCGCGGTGGCAGCGCCGCCAGCGGCTACGTCCCCACCGACAGCCCGCTCGGCCCCAGCCAACCACTTCCCGAGGCCATGGGCTGGTCGTCCCCATTGCGCGACCAGTACGACAGCCAAGTCCGTGGTGCAGACGGCAGCGCGATCAGCGACCAGGCCAATCGCAACGACGCCGACGTCCGAGCCCGTCAATCCGGGGCGCATGTGCAGCCGGGCAAGGCGGTCGGAAACGACGTGTCAGGCAGGGTCAAGCAGGGCCAGCGGGAAGCAGCAGGCTCCATCGAGAAGGGGCGCCGTCAGGTGTCGGAGGACGCTGGCACGCTCAGCGAAAACTACAGCACCACCGTGCGCGCCGGCAAGGTCAGCCCGAACCATGGCGGCAACCGGGCAGTCTGGGACACGGTCGGTGCCAATGCCGGCACACCCGAGATCGGCACGCCGCCCAAGCGGGAGCCAATGGGCGAGTGGCACTTCGGCAAGGATGGTGTTCCGGTCGCGGGGCCGCCTCCTGCAGAGTCCTCGGCGCCTAACAAGGATCTATCGGGCAACAGTAAGTGAGCGCTCGGAAAGTGATCCCGGAGGCTGAATCAGCGGGCCAATCAACCCGGCGGTTCAGTCGTCACTGTGACCAATCTCGAGACTGCCCAGGCCATTTCCCGTGATGTACCCGGGTGACCGTTCACCGTAGCGGCTGGCCGGGTCCTTCGTGACAGAGGGGTCACCGTGAAGCCAACCATGGAACTCTTGCTTCGAATCGACAGGCTCCTCCTGCGAGCCAGTGCCTTCAGACAATGGCAGCGAGAAGCCCATTCGCAGTGTTACCCAGACGCTGCCCAGCCATTCAGCAAGGCGGCTTGCCAGTCCGATTCGCGAGTTCGTCAACATATCTGGTCCTCCGTGGCAAGCCAGTCAGTATCGACAGCGGGCGGTTCGACACCGTTTTCAAATCATACCCATTTGCGTCAAATCATGCCTAACCCCACCTAAACCATCTTGATCAGGCTGAAATCCGTGCGATCATTGAGGCAGTTTGCAGTTCCCACCCGTTGCAGGACTCTTCATGTCAGATCGCTGGTTGTCGGTGGAAGAGATCGCCGAATACCTTGGTGTCAGCAAAGACACCGTGTATGCGTGGATCAGCAAAAGGAACATGCCGGCGCATCGGATCGGACGGCTGTGGAAGTTCAAGGCAACAGAAGTCGATGGATGGATTCGGTCTGGCGGTGCCGCAGAGACTGGATCTCAGGAAGAGGAGTGAGGAACGGTTGAACGGATGGTTCGTTCGGAACCAACAAGCGATCAACGCGAAAGGAGGAGTGACAAGGTGACCAAGATTTCCTGTGTGGATCTGTTCTGCGGTGCGGGCGGCCTGACTCATGGCTTCGTTCGCGAAGGACTGCCAGTCGTTGCCGGCATCGACCTGGACCCTGCATGTCGATTTCCCTATGAAACCAACAACGACGCACGGTTCCTCGAACGCGACATCACGACGGTCAAGCCTGCTGAATTGCGAGACCTCTTTGGTGACGCAGATGTGACCATCTTGGCGGGCTGCGCCCCTTGCCAGCCCTTCTCGACCTACGCGCAGCGCTATGAGCTGAACGGCAAAGATGGCAAGTGGGGGCTGCTCTATGAATTCGCCCGCCTCACCGAAGGCGCGAGTCCCGATGTCATCACGATGGAGAACGTGCCGACCGTTGCCAAACATGCCGTATTCCATGACTTTGTCGACACCCTGCGGCGACTTGGCTACCAAGTCTGGTTTGATGTCGTAGACAGTTCCAGATACGGAGTTCCCCAGGTGAGGCGCCGGATGGTGCTGCTGGCATCCAGGCACGGCGAAATCAGGATGATCGAGCCGACCCACGGAGAGCCGAAGACCGTACGTCAAGCCATCGGTCGACTGCGCGCCTTGTACGCCGGAGAGTCTGCGCCAAGGGACAAGTTGCACGCCTCGTCGACGCTCTCCCAAAGGAATCTAGAACGGATTCGCGTTTCACGACCTGGCGGTACGTGGCGGGATTGGCCACAGGATCTGGTCACCGACTGCCATAAGGCCGAAACCGGGCGCACCTACCCCGGCGTCTATGGTCGGATGGAGTGGGACAAACCTGCGCCCACGATGACGACCCAGTGTTACGGCTTCGGTAACGGCCGTTTCGGTCATCCTGAGCAGGACAGGGCGATTTCCTTGAGAGAGGCAGCGATCCTGCAGAGTTTCCCTCGGGACTACGCCTTCGTACCGAAGGGTGGTGAAGTCAACTTCACCGCCCTTGGCAGACTGATCGGAAATGCAGTCCCGGTCGACCTCGGTCGCGCCATCGCGCGCAGCATCACCGCGCACCTCGCATCCGTCACGAGCAGATGACGAGCTGAAATGGGCACGTCGATTCCATGCGTCGAGCGACCTTCCCTGGAGACGAGTCTTCGCATGGCGAACGTCCGGCAGCATGGGACAGAACCTGAAGCCGCTCTGCGTCGCGAACTCTTCCGAAGTGGTCTCCGTTACCGCGTCAACTACGCCGTCATCAAGAAGCCTCGCCGCGTGGCGGACATTGCATTCCCGAGGCTGAAGGTCGCCGTCTTCGTCGACGGCTGTTTCTGGCACGGTTGCCCAGTGCACGCCACCTGGCCGAAGAGGAATGCCGAGTTCTGGCGGCAGAAGATCGAGGCGAATCGCCTTCGGGATGCCGATACGACCGCGAGGTTGCGCGACGAAGGCTGGATGGTGCTGCGGATCTGGGAGCACGAGGCTCCCAGCGAAGCTTCGAAGTCCGTCATCGAACTGATCACGGTGGCAAGGTCGAGCCTTCGCGAAGTACCCGCCACCCCACGCACGAAGAACTGAACAACAGGTCGGCACACTGAATGCAAACCGCGACTGACATCGAAACCCAGGCCTACCGCGCTCGCCCCGAGCCTGGCCAATTGGTCGAAGTTCGGCGGCGCCAGTGGGTCGTGGCCGAAGTGAACTCTTCGAAGCTGGAGTCGAACTCTGCATCGGAAAACTGCGTGACCCTCTCGTCCATCGACGAGGATGGGCTCGGCGAGGAGCTCGAAGTCATCTGGGAGCTCGAGCCGGGCGCGCAGGTCATCGAACGCGCCGGCTTGCCTTCAATCACCGGCCAGGATGATTCGAAAACCCTTGATGCCTTCCTGGATGCTGTGCGTTGGGGAGCCGCCACCAACGCTGACCGCGGGTTCCTGCAGGCACCTTTCCGCAGTGGCGTCAGCATCGAAGACTTCCAGCTAGACCCGCTGGTTCGCGCCATCGACATGGCTCGGGTCAACTTGCTCATCGCCGACGACGTCGGCCTGGGCAAGACGATCGAAGCGGGGCTGGTCATCCAGGAGTTGCTGCTCCGGCACCGTGCACGCACCGTATTGATCATCTGCCCGGCCTCCCTGCAAGAAAAGTGGCGAGTGGAGATGCTCGAGAAGTTCGGTCTCGATTTCCGCCTGGTCGACACCGAGTACATCAAGCAACTGCGGCGCGAACGCGGCATCCACGCCAACCCGTGGACATCCCACCCCCGGCTCATCGCGTCGATGGACTGGGTCAAGGGTGGCGAGGGTCTTCGCGCCATGCGCGACGTCCTGCCAGCACATGCGGGCCATCCACGTAAGTTCGATCTCCTGGTGGTCGACGAGGCACACAACATCGCGCCTGCCGCGGGAGCGCACTACGCCCTCGAGAGCCAGCGGACGAAGTTCATCCGGTCGATCAGTCCGCACTTCCAACATCGGCTGTTTCTGACCGCGACTCCACATAACGGCTACACGGAGTCATTCACCTCGCTGTTGGAGTTGCTGGACGACCAACGCTTCGCACGGAACATCCTGCCCGACGATAAGCAACTGAGCCAAGTGATGATCCGTCGCCTGAAGAGCGACCTGGTCGACTCCGACGGCAAGCCCTTGTATGCCCAGCGCAAATTGCAGGCGTTGGCAGTGCCGTACACGCGCGAGGAGCGGGATATCCATCAGAAGCTGAACGACTACTGCGCCAGTCGTGAGAAGGATTCCGACAGCGGCGGCAGTTCGTTTGGAACGACCTTTGTCAATCAGCTGCTCAAGAAGCGATTGTTCTCATCGCCTTCAGCCTTCGCATCGACGCTGGAGAAGCACGTCGCCACCCTCGCCGAAGGTGGTCGCCGCAAGCCGAAGGACGCGATGTCCGAGCGCATCCTGCGCAAGGCCATCCTTCGGGTCGACGAGGACTATGCGAACGACCAGTCCGTAGAGACCGCGCAATCGGAGGCTGTCGAGGAGGCATCACGAAGTGCCCAGCCTCTGTCGCAGGATCAACAACGAATGCTGGCCGACCTGAGGCAATGGGCTCAGAGGGCCAAGAACCAGCCCGATTCCAAGGCCACGGCCATCCTCGCCTGGCTGGAGACCCACCTCAGGCCGGGCGGCAAGTGGAATGAACGGCGGGTGATCCTGTTCACCGAGTACCGAACCACACACCAATGGATGCACGAGATCCTAGCGAGCCACGGCTTTGGCGGGGAACGCCTCGGACTGCTTCACGGGGGACTCACCCAGGACGAGCGGGAGCCGATCAAGGCGGCATTCCAGGCGTCGCCGAAGGACTCGCCGGTTCGCATCCTCCTGGCCACGGATGCAGCGTCTGAAGGTATCGACCTGCAGAACCACTGCAACTACCTCGTCCACTTGGAGATTCCCTATAACCCCAACGTGATGGAACAGCGCAACGGCCGAATCGACCGTCACGGGCAGCGTGAAAAGGAAGTGCTGATCTGGCACCCAGTCGACGGTGGCGAAGCTGGGCATGCCACGGTCGGTGGTCATGGCGATGACATCCTCCGCGCGCTGCGTAAGCTGGAATCGATGCGGGCCGACATGGGCAGTGTCAATCCGGTCATCGCACCGCAGATGTCGGGGCTGATCGAAGGGTCGTTGAAGGACCTCGACACACGACTCGCCGAGGCCAAGATTGCGAAGGCACGGCGGTTCGTGCGTGCAGAGCGGGAACTGAAGGCCCGCGTCAGCAAGCTCCATGAGCGCCTCCTGGCCACGCAGGAAGACTTCCACCTAACACCCGTCCACATCCTGATGGCGGTGAAGACCGGCCTGGCGCTTGCGGGCCGTCCCCCGCTCGAACCGGCTGCATTGGCGGGCACCCCTTCGGGCAGTGTTTTCCGCATGCCGCCCTTGTCGGGTTCTTGGGCACGCTGCCTCGAGGGCTTACGCCACCCCCACACGAAGCTGCCACGGCCGATCACCTTCGATCATGGTGTGGCGAAAGGACGCGACGACGTCGTGCTGGTCCACTTGAACCATCGGCTGGTACAGATGTGCCTGCGGCTCTTGCGTGCCGAAGTCTGGGCGCAGGACGACGTCAAAAAGCTGCACCGCGTCACCGTACGGGCCGTGCCCGACAGTCATATCGACGGCCCCGCCGTCGTCGTCGTCTCACGTTTGGTGATCACCGGCGGCAACCACCACCGGCTGCACGAAGAGTTGACGGTCTCGGGCGGCTATCTGCGTGACCAGACTTTCCGGCGTGAGGAGAGCGTCACCAGGGTGCAGCAGTGGCTCGACGATGCAAAGCCCATCGAGGCGAACGATGCACTGTTCGAATCCCTCCGGGTTCGCTTTGATCGTGCAAACGCCGGCATCCTGCAGTCTATCGACGCCAGATCGAAGGACCGGCTCAAGTTTCTTGCCAACACGCTCCAGGCTCGCAAGCAGCAGGAGATTGGCGATATTGGTGCCGTGCTCGATGAACTCGAGAAGGCGATCCAAGGCGAACTGAAGAAGGATCAACTGCCCGAACAGCTCTCGCTGTTCTCCGAAGACGAACGTACCCAGCTCAGACGTGACAACGCTGCGTTGGAGGCACGCCTCGCGCGCATCCCGGCCGAACGCATTCAGGAGGTCGATTCCATCAAGTTGCGCTACGCCAAGCTGAGTGACCGCACCTTCCCAGTAGCCGTCGTGTTCATCATTCCCGAGTCGATGCAGGCGACGAAATGATGACGTGGCAGGAATATCAAGAGGCTGTCGCCGTGCTCTACGAGCAGGCAGACGGTTTTGGAAACGTCCGTAGGAATGTCATGGTGCCGGACAAAGTCACCGGTCAGCATCGGCAAATCGATGTGCTCATCGAAATCGAGGCAAAGGGACACCCGCTAAAGATGCTCGTTGATGCCAAGTTTCACGCTGTCCCCATCGACGTGAGAGAGGTTGAATCTGTCCTCGCGCTTTCCGATGCAGTTGGCGCAAACAAGGCCATCGTCGTCGCAGCGAATGGCTGGACTGAGCCTGCCAAGAAGAAGGCCGAGCATGTTGGATGCGATCTCAGACTTCTTTCCGTGGAAGAAGCTTTGGATCTGATCGTTCCAGACAAATGGAAGATGTGTCCGTCCTGCGGTGCGGACTGCATTGTGCTTGACCAAGAAGGGGCCGTTACTTTCGAGGGAGGTTCTTGGTTCTGGTGGCTTGCGGGGCAGTGTCGCGGATGTAGATGTGCTCGTATCCACTGCCAAGATTGCGGAACGAAGGCATACATCGATCTCGGTCAATCCACGATCTGCGGATGCGGTCACCGTTGGGAAAGCACCGACAAAGGCGTCACGATTGCTTTCTCCGAGGAACAGCCCGAATGACGACGCTGATTCAACACCATGAATGGCTTTCCCTCATCGAGATCTCCGGCCCATTCCTCGCAGTTCCCGTCCTCAAAGAAGCCTTCCCGCAAGGCCTGGAAGAACTCGACGGCCTCAAGCGCAAGCGGCTGCGGCAGGCCTACGATGAATGGCGCGAAGCCTTGGAGACGGATGATCCGCAGTTGCCGGAACTTCACACAGAATGGGTTGACGAAGTGCTTTCGCACGGGCTGGATCTCGATGAAGACGGACGGGCCAGTGTCCTGAAGCGCGCAGACTGGTGTATCGCCAACCTGCGTGTCAGCTTGCCTGAACACGCGTTGGCGCTGTCACCCGACTTGGCGGTGGTCGACGAGCAACGGGCGAACAAACCCTTGATGCTCATCCACACGTATTCGCACGACACGGACCTCGACGCGACGCAAAAGCTGGACGGCTGGGCCGCCACGCCGGCGGAACGAATGGTGCAACTGTGCCGCGCCACAGGATGCCGCCTCGCCTTGGTGACCAACGGCGAGCGCTGGATGCTGGTAGATGCCCCGGTCGGTGCCGTTACCACCTTTGCCAGTTGGTATGCCCGCATCTGGAGCCAAGAGCCCATCACCCTGCAGGCCTTCGTGCACCTGTTGGGCATTCGTCGCTTCTTCGTCGACGAGGCCGAACAACTACCCGCGCTGTTCGACCGATCGCTGAAGTATCAGGACGAGGTCACCGAAGCCCTGGGTGAGCAGGTGCGGCGTGCCGTCGAAGTGCTGATCCAGGCGCTCGACAAGGCCGACCAGGACCGCGATCGAGAACTCTTGCGTGAAGTGAAGGAGCCGGAACTCTACGAAGCCGCGCTGACATTGATGATGCGCCTGGTCTTCCTGCTCGCAGCGGAAGAGCGTGGCCTACTCTTGTTAGGCGACGAGCGCTACGAGGCCAACTACGCGATTTCGACGCTGCGCATGCAGTTGCGTACCGAGTCCGAAGAGATCCTCGAGCGGCGCTGGGATGCCTGGTCACGTCTGCTGGCGACGTTCCGAGCGGTGTTCGGTGGCATCGAGCACGAGAACCTTCGCCTGCCAGCGTTGGGCGGATCGCTGTTCGATCCGGATCGCTTCCCGTTCCTCGAAGGGCGGGCCAAGGGTTCTAACTGGCGCACCGAGCCTGCAAAGCCGCTGCCAATCGACAACCGCACCGTTCTGCTGCTGCTGGAGGCCATCCAGCAGTTTCAAGGGCGGACACTGTCCTATCGAGCGTTGGACGTCGAGCAGGTCGGCTACGTCTATGAAGGCCTCCTCGAGCGTACCGTCAAGCGCACGGCAGAAGTCACGCTTGAGCTCGACGGCACCAAGAACGCCAAGGCTCCGTGGATCAAATTGGCAGAGTTGGAAACGGCTGGACTCGAGGGCGCCGCTCGGCTCACCGAGTTGCTCCAGGATCGCTCCGGCAGTTCACCCAGCCGCATCCGGAACGATCTGGCCAGACCGGTCGACGACACTCTCGCTGATCGCCTACTGGCGACATGCCACGGCGATACCGCTCTCCGCGACCGCATCAAGCGCTATGCACACCTGGTGCGATCCGATCCATGGGGCTATCCGCTCGTCTACCCTGCTGGTGCATTCATCGTCACCACGGGCTCCGAACGCCGAGAAACCGGTACCCACTACACCCCGAAGTCCCTGACCGAAGTAATCGTCGTCGAAACCCTCACGCCGGTCGTCTACGTCGGGCCCTCTGAGGGAAAGCCTCGCGAACTATGGGCGTTGAGGTCACCCAGCGAGATTCTTGAACTCAAGATCTGCGATCCGGCCATGGGTTCAGGTGCCTTCTTGGTGCAAGCTTGCCGATGGCTGGCCGATCGACTGGTCGAGGCTTGGTCTCAGGCCGAAGGCAGCGGAAAGACGGTGAGTGTGGACGGCGAGGTGCTGGATGCACCGGACACGCAGGAACCACTGCCCGGCGACGCCGAGGCCCGTACCGTGATCGCTCGTCGCCTGATTGCCGAGCGCTGCCTCTACGGCGTGGATCTGAATCCGCTGGCGGTCGAACTCGCCAAGCTCTCAATCTGGTTGGTGACGCTAGCCAAGGGGCGTCCTTTCGGCTTCCTCGATCACAACCTGCGCTGCGGAGACAGTTTGCTCGGCATCCATCGTCTGGATCAACTGACTGAACTCTCAATGACGCCTACGGGTAAGGGGCAACAACGGCTGTTCGGGCAGAACATTGAGCGGGCGGTTCACGAGGCGATTGAGTTGCGACAGCGACTCCGCGAGATGCCGATCCGAGACATCCGTGACGTCGAGGCCATGGCGTGCTTGGATGTCGAAGCGCGGCGAAGGCTTGATGTCGCAGAACGACTGGCTGACGCATTTCTTGGTGCCATCTTCGCATCAGACTCCACTCGCAAGTTGGAGACACGCCTTTCGGGTCTCAGCGTCCAGGCCGATCGCATCGCGCGCGGCGATGCAGAAGTGCTGGAGGACACGAAACGCCAAGCCGTTCAGGACCTGGCTGCAGACCTGCCCCCCGGCAAGACGCCGCGCCGCCTCATCCATTGGCCACTTGATTTTCCTGAAGTATTCCAGCGTGAACGTGGGGGATTCGATGCGTGGGTAAGCAATCCGCCTTTCATGGGGGGGCGAAAAATCTCATCGAATTTGGGCGACACCTACGAGAAGGCGCTCAAAAGGCTTTTACTCGACGGCGCCAAGGGTTCTGTGAACTTGGTTGCATATTTTCTCGTTCGCTCACTCCGACTGCTTCGTAGTACTGGCGTCGCCGGCTTCATTGCAACGGATTCGATTACCGAGAGTGATACACGAACTCAGGCTCTGACGCGCGTTTTCGAGCAAGCAACGACGTTCTTTGCGTTCTCGTCATTCCCTTGGCCAGGGACGGCTGGCGTCCACGTTTCCGTACTCGTGTTTAGCCTCCGAACATGGAATGGGACTGTGATGCTGGATGGGGAGCAAGTCGCCTCAATTTCGACGATGCTCGAACCCGGCTCGGAGCTCCCCTCTCCACATTCGCTCCCGTCAAACGTGGGCTTCTGCTCGGACGGCGTGAAAGTCCAGGGCATTGGATTCGTCTTGGACGAGGCAGAAGCAGTTTCTATTCTCAAGAGTGAACCGAAGTCAGATCAAGTAATCACCAAGTACATAGTTGGTGACGACATAAACAACTGCCCTCGTCAAACTGGATCTCGATGGGTCATCAATTTTTGGACGAGAGAAAGACATGAAGCTGAACAGTTCAAGAGGGCGTGGGATGTCGTAGTTGAGCGAGTGCGGCCGTACCGGGACTCACTCACCCGTCAAGTCCACGAAAGCTGCTTCTGGAAGTTCTGGGATCGTAGAGAAGCATTCCATGAACGAATTCGGCAGCATGGCAAGGCGCTTATGGCTTCGAAGCTGTCCAAGCACTTCTGCCTAACGTTCGGAGACCCGCAGAATATCTACTCAGAGAAGGTCAAGCTATTTGACTTCGCAACCTACAGTGCATTCGCCGTTCTTCAATCTGTCGCACACACCGAATGGGCACTGTTGTGGGGTTCGACAACGGGCGAGACACCTGCATATGTTGGAGCGAGTTGCTTTGACACGTTCTCCTTCCCACCAAGTCTTCTGAAAAACGGAAATCTCTCTCATGAAGCGAGTGACCCGGTCCTTGATGCTATTGGACAGGTGTATTTTGATCACCGTGCCGCAATCTGTGAGTCGCGTCAAGCGGGGTTTACTGCCATCTACAACTTGGTCCACTCGTCGGACGAAACATCGGAAGACGTTATCCGGTTCCGTCAGTTAATCGGACAGCTTGATCGCGCTGTAATTGATAGCTATGGGTGGCAGGACATCGAGCTGAACCATGCGTTCTTCGAGACGAAACGCGGACCGCGGTATGGGGTGGATGGACCGTCTCGGTCGGAAATACTCAAGAGACTGACAGTACTAAATCGTGAGCGCTTCGAAGCGGCGGCGAGCAGCTGCAGACCGTCCACAGCCACGAAGTCCAAGAGCGGACGCCGGCCAAAGGCCACCACTTCCGACATCGTCGACGGGCTGTTCGATGAAGGAGAGCTATGAGCGACAAGTACAAAATGACGGTTGACCTGAACGTGCTCGACCATCTCGGGATCAACCTCTATAGCAACATCGCCGCAGTTCTTACCGAGGCCGTCGCAAACGCCTGGGATGCCGATGCCGAGACGGTCGATATCAAGATTGACCCTGCGGGCAACTGGATTGAGATTGTCGACGACGGCATCGGCATGTCGGTCGACGATATGAACGGCAAGTATCTGCGGGTCGGGTATCGGCGCCGTGATGAAGATGTCGAGCATGGCAAAACTACAGCTAAGGGGCGGCCCGTGATGGGCCGCAAGGGGCTCGGCAAACTCTCGCTGTTCTCCATCGCTAACATCATCGAGGTTCAGTCGGCCAAGGATGATGCCGGCCACGGCCTTCGCATGACCGTTGCTGGAATTCACGAGTCAGTTCAGAAGAAAGAGCCGTTCTATAGCCCTGAGACCCTACCGGCCAGTGAGATCACTGCCGTTAGGGGGACCCGGATTGTTCTCCGAGACATCAAGCGTCAGCGCCTTGGCCGCGGGGCGCTGGCGCTTCGTAAGCGCTTGGCACGCCGCTTCTCCGTACTTGGTGAGGCGCACGGGTTCAAGATCGATCTGGACGGTCAGGTGATCACTTCCTCCGATCGAGGTGATTTGCCGATGGTGCAATTTCTTTGGCAATTTGGCGACGACGCGATAGACCTGACACCCGCCAGCCAACTGCTGGAGAAAGAGTCTCTTCCCAATCGCTTCGATGCCTGGGATCCGGGTTGGCGAGTAAGCGGATGGATCGGCACTGCGAGATTCCCCAAGCAACTCGACAGTGAAGATGCTGGCAATCTGAATGGCATCGTCGTGTTCGCCCGCGGACGACTGTTCCACGAGAACATCCTCGACAAACTGAACGACGGACGGCTGTACACGAAGTACCTCACCGGGCAGATCGAAGCCGACTTTCTCGACGCCGACGACGCGCCAGACATCGCGACCAGTGACCGCCAGCGAGTCCAGGAAGACGATCCAAGGTATAGCCAGTTGATCGCTTTCCTCAGATCGCGCCTGACGCAGGTCGAGAAGCGCTGGACGGAGTGGCGAAAAAAACATGAGGTGGAGAAGGCGAAAGAGACGTCACCTGCTCTCGCCGAGTGGCTCGACTCGCTGCCGGACGGCTACAAGAAGACCGCAGAGACCCTGATCGCCAAACTTAGTGCGCTTCCGGTCGATGACGAAGAGGACCGAAAGCTCATGTACCGGCATGGCATTCTGGCCTTCGAGCGTATGAAGCTGAGGGGGTCGACGGAAGAATTGGCCGCCAGCGTCGAGAGCGTCGACAAGCTCCTTGCCGTGCTCGCTGATCGGGACTCCCTCGAGGCTTCGCTATACCGAGACATCGTGAAGTCTCGTCTCGAAGCAATCGAAGGCTTTCAGTCGATCGTCGATGAGGAAGCGCAGGAACGGGTGCTTCAGAAGTATCTGTTCAACCATCTCTGGCTGCTTGACCCTGCCTGGGAGCGTGCGACGGATAGCTCGGTCATGGAGACCCGGCTGGCGGAAGCAGGTGTTCTCACCGAGGACATGACCGAGAAGGAACGGCTCGGCCGTGTGGACATCGCCTATCGCACCAATGCCGGCAAACACATCATCGTCGAACTGAAGAAGGTCGAGCGAAAGATGAAGTTGCTCGACTTGCAGGACCAAGGGCAAACCTACGTCGACAAGCTCAAGAAGATCTTGCTCAAGCAAGGTGATGCAACGCCGAACATCGAGGTTGTCTTCGTGATCGGAAAGCCTGTTGATGAAGAGTCCAGCAACCCCGAGCGTTTGAAGTCCTCAATGGCCGCGATCGCGCCAGGCAGCCGAATCGTGCACTACGACTCCCTCATACGCGGCGCACAGGAATCTTATTCGGCGTACATCGAGAAGAGCAAGGCACTAGACAAGCTCGAAAAGATTGTGGACAGGATTTGAGATGAGCAACGCATGACGAAAACTGCAAGCGCATGGATCGCCATCGACCACGGGCTCAACGGCGATCCCGGGCTCACGCCCTACATTCTCACATTGACTGGCCAGCGGTCCAGCTATGAGGCCATCGCCGCAGAAGACTGGGTGCTGATGCTGAGCGCCTCAGGCGACGTAACCCGTGTGGGGCGCGTGCTCCGACTCCGATCAGATCTTGAGGTCACGAAGCTGTACTTCGACCGGATGTCGCATATCGAACCACTCGTCACGGTCGGGAGCACATCGCTGAGCCCTCCGTCGTCGGGGAGTGTCGGCCGAGTTCAATGGACTGATTTCGTCGAGACACTGACCAAGGTGCTGCACAAGCCAATCGCCGATGTTCCGACAATCGCCGATCAGACTTACATCCGTGAGCTTCTGCAGCTCGCGGTAGTCGATGACCTGCTCGGTCCTGCTGGTGGTCCCCATGAACTCATAGTCGACATGGGCGTGCGTGACCGGTATCTGGTGGGCAAGCTAGCGCCGCGCGAAGCTGCACAGGGCGGTATCGAGGGACTCCAAGGACCCTTGGCCAGCGACGACGCGGAGGAACCCACTGACCCGACGGTTCCCGGTCAACACGAACCAGGCGCGGAGTTTGGGACCGCCACAGGCCGCGTCGAGCCCGAGTCTGACGCCACCGACGAGATCGACGCATCCAGTAATCAGTCGCTGGTCCCGAGCAGCCTCGGCATGACCTTCTGCGTCGACGGTGACGCTGATCGGATCGAAGTAGACGTCCGCTGGGGTCGTTACGAGCGTAGTGACGATCATGAGATCTTCCGCACGCGAAAGAACAAGGAATCAGGCGCCGAGGAACAGACCAAGGCCAAGGTCTGGCAGCGCATACCTTGTGGCGGCAAGTTCGTGCTGCCACTCACCGAAGGGGTGATCGCACCCAGGGCACCTGACAAGACCTATTCGGAAGTGCGCGTGCAAGGCTCGGTGCGAGCCAAGAACGCGAATGGTGATCGCCTGGTGACACTGTTCATGGTTAACGCGCAGGAGGAGCCCGAGACCAACCGTGACATGGCCTGGGTATTCCAGCCGGAGTTGATCGTTCGCGCTCTACCTGACGCAAGCAAACACGCCATCTTCCGCCGCCGACCGGTGCTCGACGCAGACGGATCGGATCCAGAGCGCGAAGCGCTGGAGATGATCTATCGCAATCGCGTCGAGTTTGCGGTTGGGCATGGCGTTGCCATCCACGCCGTGACGGCGGAAGACGTGACGCTGGCCACCGAAGTGCGCACGAAGGTCATGCCCCAGTACGAGGTACAGGTCACCGAGACCCCCGGGTTGGACGCCTCTGATCGCCCCGCGATGAAGGAGATGGTCAGTAGCGGTCTGCTCGACATGCAGAACCTCGCAACTTTGGATGTCGACGCGCTGGGCGATGTGTTGAACATG
>WBZX01001239.1_pt1 | contig 19650 bp, 18 predicted proteins | sample 5204211 | NCBI WGS metagenome assembly WBZX01 (sample SAMN12344362, study PRJNA552823) | activated sludge metagenome | biome: Activated sludge suspended growth; feature: Nitrification reactor; material: Wastewater; isolation source: activated sludge from nitrification reactor of wastewater... | reverse complement strand
TCGGGCATCGCCAGCAGTTGGAACGCGGGTGACTGCTGCGGCATCGCCAAGGGCACCGGCATCGATGACACCAGCTACCTCGCGACCCTGGTGGAGGAGATCGCTCGCCGGCCCGACGTCGACACCAGTCGCATGTACATGGCGGGGTTCTCGAACGGCGGCATGATGGCCTACCGGTTCGCGTGCGTCAGCGATCGGCTCGCTGGCATCGCCAGCGTCTCGGGAACACGCGTGATCAACTGCCCGCCCCGACAACCGCTCCCCATCCTCCACATTCACGGCACGGCGGACGACACCGTGCCGTACCAGGGCGGTGCCGGGCTGGTCGCGGCGATCATGGGAGTGAGCTTCCAGCCGGTGCCCACGATGGCCGAACAGGTCGCTGCCGACGACGGCTGCACCGCTCCGCCCAGCGACCGCACCGACGGCGACCTCACCTACGAGGAGTGGAACGGCTGCGGTGGGGGATCGCGCGTCGAGCTCATCACGATCGCGAACTGGGGCCACCTGTGGCCGCTCACCGGCTCGCTCGACGCGACCGACGAGATCCTCTCGTTCTTCGGCATCAGCTAGCGCCGCGGCGCCCAGCCCGCGCCGGCGACGAGATCGACGCGATCCTCAGCCGAGGTCGGACAGCGCGGCTCGGGCCGCGTGGAGCCCACACATCCCGTGGACGCCGCCGCCGGGCGGTGTCGACGACGAGCACAGGTAGATACCCGGCATCGGGGTGCGCCACGGGTGGAGCGACAGCGTCGGTCGGGCGACGAACTGGCGGAGGTTCGCCATGCCGCCGTTGATGTCGCCACCGAGGTAGTTGGCATTGTGCGCCTGCATCGCGGCGGGACTCATCACGTGACGTTCGACGATGCGGTCGCGGAAGCCCGGAGCGAAGCGCTCGACCTGCGCCTCGATGCGATCGGTCATGTCGACGGTCGACCCGTTGGGCACGTGGCAGTACGCCCATCCCGTCTCGCCGCCGGCGGGGGCGCGGCTCCGGTCGAACTGGCTCGTCTGCACGTAGAGGACGTAGGGGCGTTCGGGATGGCGGCCGGCGATCACCTCGTCCTCGGCCTCCACGATCTCTTCCAGCGTCCCGCCGAGGTGCACCGTCGCGGTGCGGTGGAGGTCGGGGTTGGTCCACGGGACCGGCCCGTCGAGTGCCCAGTCGACTTTCCACACACCCGGGCCGCGCCGGAACGACGAGAGACGGCGGCGGTAGCGATCGGGCATCCGGTCGCCGCAGATCGCGATGAGTTGGGTCGGCGTGACATCGAAGATCGTTGCCCGCGACGGCGGGAGCTCGTCGAGTGAGCGGATGGGACGCCCACATTCGACGGTGCCGCCGTGGGCCTCGAGCAGCGAGACCAGCGCGTCGGCGATCGCCTGGGACCCGCCCTTCGCCATCGGCCAGCCCACGAGATGCCCGAGCAGGCCGAGCATCAGGCCGTACCCCGCGGTGATGGGCGACCGCAGCGACAGCATCGAGTGGGCGGCGAGTCCGGCGAGCAGCGCCTTGGCCTCGTCGGTGGAGAAGCGGGAACGGGCGAGGCGATCGAGCGGCAGGATGCCGGCCAGCCCGTACCGTGCGAGCGCCACCGGTGCCGAGGGAATCGACAGGGGCGACAGCAGCGAGTCGACGAGGTCCTGACGGACGAGTGGGGCGAGTAGGCGGCGGTAGGCGTCGCCGTCGGTGCCGAGACCGGCGACCGTCCGGTCGAGCGACGGGTACAGGAGCCCTGCCCGGCCGCCATCGAGCGGGTGGCCGGCGGCGATCTCGGGTTGGACCCATTCGAGGCCGTGGTCCGCGAGCGGCAGGTTGCGCATCGCTTCGGACGCGACGCCGAGGGGATGGATCGCGGAACACACGTCGTGCACGAGACCCGGGCGGGTCAGCTCGGCTGAGCGCGTCCCGCCTCCGGGAGTGGGAGCGGCCTCGACCGCGAGCACGCGCCATCCAGCGCGAGCGAGGGTGACGGCGGCGACCAGCCCGTTGGGGCCGGTGCCCGCGATGGTGGCGTCGTACTCGGTCGATCGGTGGGGCAGTGGCATCGCCGGGGGACGCTACCCCGATCGGGTCAGCGTCGAAGTGGCGTGGGAGTGGGTGCACCGTCGTCGACCCGGGACGGCCGCCGATGACCGGTCGCCGTGAGGCCGGCGAGGTCGGAGATCGTGTTCTGCAACTGGCGGACCGACGACGAGCCGGGGGCGAGCACCCCCGCGGCGGCGAGGAAGTTGACGTAGGTCAGGAGCGACTCGCCGAGGTGGGGCGGCATCGTGACGTGCTGGCGAAGGCACCAGTCCTCGGCGGTGCCGAACAGGAACGTGAGCACCGTGTTGGTGGTCCAGCGGTTGAACGGCCGGCCCTCGACGATCGCCTCGGCGTGCCGAGCCCCGAGGATGACCCCGATGGCATCGAGGTTGAGTGGTTGCCCGGCGGCGAGGGCCCAACGGGCGACCTCGCAACGGAGGGCGCGCAGGGCCGGGTCGAGCGGGACGGACGAACGCGCCGTGCGGGCACTGCGGGAAGCGGTCTGCGTGGTCATGGTCCCCATCATGAGGGGACCCACTGACAGTGAGATCGTCCCGTCAGTCCGTGGGGACCTCGAGCAGCGGGCGAACGAGGGGAAGCACGAGCGCGATCGAGTCGGGGCAGCAGCGCTCCGAACCGATCAGCTCGTCCAGCTCGCCGAGCGTCACCCACCGGGCGTCGACCACCTCGCCGTCCGCGAACCGGACGTCGCCGGTGTGGCGGGCGAGGAAGACCTCGGCGACCGTCTTGACGTCCTCGTCGTCGTAACGGCCGCCACCGAGGGCGACCACCGCGGCGTCGATGCCGAGTTCCTCGGCCAGCTCGCGACGGGCACCGTCCTCCCAGCTCTCGCCGACGGCGGCCACCCCGCCGGCGGCGATGTCCCACCGGCTCGGCCAGACGTCCTTCAGAGGACTCCGCTGGTGGACGAGGAGTCGGTGGTCTGCGTCGACGACCGCGATGAACGTGGTCCGGTGGCGGAGTCGGCCCGCCCGCATCTCGGCGCGCGTCACCACCCGAAGGACCCGTCCGTCGGTGTCGACCTCCTCGACCAACTCGTCGCCCGCCCCCGTCGACGCCCCCGGCCCAGCTCCGTCGTCGCCCATGCCGGGTACGGTAACCGCCGATGACCGATCCGAATGTCGATGCCGAGACCACAGCTCCCCCCGACGATTCGGTGCCCTTCGCCGGGCTCGACATCGAGATCGGTCCGCTCGCGTACGGCACGGCGCGGCTCGGCGAGGCGACGCTCGACGCCGCCATCGACCGCATCGAGGCGGCCGTCGAGGCCGGCATGACGTTGATCGAGACGGCCGACGTGGCGGGGTTCGACCCGACCGAGGAGGACGCCGCGCACGGGGGCGGGTTCGGCGCGGCGGAACAACGGCTCGGTGAGGTCTTCGCCGAGGTGCCGGAGCTGCGCGACCGGGTGGTGCTGTCGACCAAGGGTGGGGTGTTCCCGCCACTCCCGTTCGACACGAGCGCCGATCACCTCCGGCAGGCGTGCGACGCCTCGCTGTACCGCCTCGGCGTCGACGTGATCGACCTCTACCAGGTGCACCAGCCCGACCTCCTGGCCCACCCCGGCGAGGTGGCCGAAGTGCTGACCGAGCTCCGCGAGGCGGGCAAGGTGCGTGAGGTGGGGGTCTGCAACCACACGGCGTGGCAGACCCAGGCGCTCCAGTCGTTCCTCGACTTCCCGCTCGTGTCGGTGCAGGTTCCGCTCAACGCGGTCCGCCTCGGGTCGCTCACCGACGGGACCCTCGATCTGGCGATGGAACTCGGGCTCACCCCGATCGCGTCGAGCCCCCTCGCGAGCGGCACCCTCGTCGGGGAGGCCACGAGCAAGAAGCTGCAGGCGGTGGCGGCCGTGTTCGACCGCATCGCGGCCGAACAGGGTGCGCCACGCGTGGCGGTGGTGTTGTCGTGGTTGTTGCACCACCCCGCCGGTGTGGTGCCGATCGTGTCGACCTCGCGGGTCGCTCGGATTCGTCAGTGCGCCGAGGCCACCGAGGTGGGGTTCTCGCGCCAACAGTGGTACGAGGTACTCGCTGCGTCGCGGGGTCAATCCTTGCTCTGATCGCTATTCACATCATTTGGTGTAATTTGCTACCGTTCTGGATGACATCGACGCTCCGGGGGTCTCCCTGGATGGTCGTTGTCAACCGAACAGTCGGACCAAGATGGTGAGCACATGGCGGCGCAGAAGATCCGGATCGAGATCGTCCCCTTCCCCGACCCGGAGGAGTCGGCCGCGCCCGAACATGGGTCGCCGCGCTCGGGGTTGACCCCGCTCGCCGCGGATCCGGGCGCCGAGCCCGGCATCGAGGAGTCGGTTGCCGAGGAAGTGGCCGAGGAGTCGGTTGCCGAGGAGCCGACTGAACCGACCGTGGCGATCACCGCGCCCGAAGCGGACGAGGTCGGCGATGCCGATGACACTGCCGATGACACTGCCGAGCCGGCAGACGACGAGCACCCCGAGCCAGTAGACGAGCTCGACGACCAGCCGAATGCTCACCTCGATGTCGAGGCCGACACGGACGCGGAACCTGAGGCCGACGCCGACGCCGACGCCGACGCCGACGCCGACGCAGACGCAGAACCCGAACCCGACGCTGCCGCCGATGCGGAACCCGAACCTGACGCTGATGCTCACGGCGCCGCCAACGTCGACCTCGACGGCGCCATCGATGCCGAGCACGATCCGGATGCCGGCGATCCCGACGACGCGGACCAGTCGGACGACTTCGTTCCCACTCCCGGCGCCCGCGCCGCTCGTCGCCGTGCCGCCCAGGCCGTCCCGCCGGCGTCGACCTCGGCGGCGGAGGAGCACGTGGACGCCCCGCTCGACGAGAGCTCGTTGCGTGCCACGACCATCTCGGGCCGTCTTCTCTTCCTGACGCTCGGGTCGGTCGCCCTCGCTGCGCTGGTCGTGCTCGCCTCGATCTGGGGGCTGGCGCGGATCAGTTCGGCAGGGCGGGACATCGCCGGTGTCAGCGCCGCCAAGGAATCGAGCGCCGCGGTCCTCGCCGAGCTCCGACTCGTCGAGGCCGCCGACGCCGGGGGGCCCGATGTCACCCGTCGCCTCGACTCGCTCGCGGCGGACGCCGCCGACGAGGCGCGTCCCTGGATCTCAGCGTTCGCCGTCGATCAGGCGGGCGCCGCGACCGACGCGTACGTCGCAGCTCGTGACGATGGTCCGGCTGCGGCGGAGTACGACGAAGCGTTCACCGCTCAGCGGCGCGTCGACGATCAGCTCCGCGACCGCCAGCTCGACGAGATCGACCGTTCCGAGTCGCTCCGGACCACGGCGATCGTCGTCGTCATGTTGCTGTTCGCCCTCGGTTCGATCGCCCTCGTGGTGCTCGGCAGGATCATCGGACGGTCGGTCGTTGCGCCCCTGCGCTCGCTCGGGCGAACCCTGCGCCGGTTCGGTGACGGCGATCTCCGGTCGCGATCGGAGATCGCACCGGACGAGGTCGGCACGCTCGCCCGCTCGTTCAACGTGATGGCCGATTCGGTGAGCGCCCGCGTGCGCCGGCTCACCGCCATCGCCGAGCGCGACGCCCAGTTGCGTATGGTCAGCGATGCCCTCGACCTGGCCGATCGGGAGACCGACGTCTACCGCATCCTCGAGCAGGCGCTGGCCATCCTGACCCCGGACAACCCTGGGGAGTTGCTGGTCAACGAGCCGACGTCACCCCGCCTCTGGCAGGTGTCGACGAACCCGTCGTCGGGTCCCGGCGGCTGTCCCGTCGAGACCGCCGAAGCGTGTCCCGCCATGCGCCGCGCCCAGGCCGTCGTCTTCGACGGCCCGTCGGCGATCAATGCGTGTCCGCAGCTCCGGTTGCACGAGTCGCCCTGTTCGGCAGCGTGTGTTCCCGTTGGCGTCAACGGCCACCTGCTCGGCGTGGTGCACGTCACGGCACCCGAGCACGAGCCGCCCGACCCCGAAGTGGTGGAGCAGCTCGTGACGCTCGCCGGCCAGGTCGGGGTGCGCGTCGGCGCGCAGCGCACCCTCGAGACCACCCGGTTGCAGGCGAGCACCGATGGCCTCACCGGCTTGGCGAATCGCCGCATGCTGGAGGCCCGCCTGAACGACCTACTGCGTGGCCAGGTGTCGTTCGCCCTGGCGGTCGCCGACGTCGACCTCTTCAAGACGTTGAACGACAACTACGGCCACGAGACCGGCGACCGCGCCCTGCAGCTCTTCGCGAAGGTGCTGGAGGACAACGTGCGTGGTCACGACGTTGTCGCCCGCTACGGCGGTGAGGAGTTCGTCCTCGTCTACCCCGAGCTCACGGTCAAGAAGGCGATGGAGGTCATCGAGCGCATCCGTCTTGCCCTCGAGAAGGCCATCGAAGCGGCCGGCCTGCCGCCGTTCACCTGCAGCTTCGGTGTGACGCACTCGTCGTCGGCCGACACCGTCGACGGCATCATCCGTATCGCCGATGCCGGACTGCTCCAGGCCAAGGATCTCGGTCGCAACCGGGTGGTCTTCGCCGACCTCGACCTCGCAGCGGAAGTGTTCGGCAGCGGCGGGGCCTCGGCGGTCATCGACCTCACCGAGGCGGTGGACACCGACGACGTTGCGACCGACGGCGCGGAAGCCGGTCTCACTGGCTGACGTCGTCTCCGACGGTCAGTTGCCGTTGGTACTCCAGTGCCACGGCTCCGACGGCAGGTTGTAGAAGCCGTATTGGCCGGCGTTGGCCTTCATCCAGGCGAAGGCGGCGCTGCCCCGGGTGAGCGTTCCGCCGCCACTCGTGAAGTCGACGGCGAGTCCGCGCTCGTGCATCGACTGGCCGGGCCGGGCCGTCGGGGGGCTGCACGAGGACGCCGGCGCCTGGTAGATCGCGTACGAGCTGGACCCGCAGTTGTTCCGGCGTGTGGCGATCTGGGCCTGGGGGTCACGGTAGCCACCGCCACCGAGCTGGATCCCCGCCGCCGACGCCGCGTTCAGCAGGTTGGCCAGGTTGTTGGCGATGTCCTGGTGGACGCGGATTCCGTTGACCGTCACGATCGAGCCGCCGTCGGTGATGGCCGGGATGGCGACGCTGCTGCCCGGCGATCCCGACGAGCGGCCGCGGGTCTTTGCCGCCGCTCGCTGGGCGGCCAGCTGGGCGGCGATGGCCTGCTGCTGGCTGGAGATCGAGCTCGAGAGGGCGCCGTCGAGTTCCTTGAGGGCGTCGGCCTCGGCCAATGCGGCGTCCATACGGTTGTCGACCTCGGCGGCGAACTTCTCCTGCTCGTCGTGGGCGGATTCGAGCCGGGCGAGACGATCGGTGACGTCTTGGCGGCGGGTGTTGGCCTTGGCAGCCGCCGCTTCGGACTTGGCGCGGGCGATGGCGAGGTCTTCCTGCACCTTCTTGTACTGCTCGGTGGCGTCGAGCGAGTTGCTGGCCTGCACCGAGCGGAGTGTGCGTTCGCGGGCGGCGTCGGCGAGGGAATCGGCGGACAACAGGTCGAGCGTCTCGTCGGACGGCGACTCGATGAATGCGCGGATCGCCTGGTCCTTGATCGAGGTGCGCAGCGTCGACAACTCCTCGATGTTCTTGGCCTCGGATGCCTTTGCCTCGGCCTGTTCGGCCTCGGCGGCGGCGACGGCCCGCTGTGACTCCTCGAGCAGGGCGGTCTGGCCCTCGATGTTGTTGTTGAGGTCGGCGAGGGCCTCTTGGATCTCGGCGTCGGTCGCCTGCAGGGCGTCGACGCTCGACGCCGACTTCGCCTTGGCCGCGCGGACCTGCTCACGCTTCTTCTGCAGCTCCCGAAGTTTGGCGTCGGCCGACGACGGCTTGGGGCCGAGCGGCGTGGCGCCGGCGGTCGGGAGGACCAGGCCGGTGAGGACCACGGTGACGATCGCGACCCTGGCGTGGCGCAGGGGTGAGGGGTGGGTGTGTCGTCGTCGCATCTCGGGTCGGTCGGATCCTACGTGAGCGTCCTGAGCCGGGACACCCGGCCGAATCGGCCCAGTGGATCGTCACGAAACCGTAACACGGCCCCTGGGCAGTTCTCCCATCGGTCCGTTCACCGCCGCTGGGCGGAGCGTTCACCGGCGAGCTGCTCGTTCGGCGCGAAGTTCCCGGCGGAGCTCCCGCAGCGTGCCGGACCGCGCCGCATCCATCACCCGGGCAGCGCGCTCCTCGGTGATCCGGCCGTCGGCGACGCGCTCGTCGAGCAGCTCCTGCAGGACGTCGAGCCGGGCGTCGCGCAGCTCGTCGGTGGAGACGCCGAGCCGCTCCGCCAGGAGCGCCTCGCGTTCGGCGCGTCGCTCGGCGCGTCGTTCGGCGCGGGCGGTGTCGCGGGTGTCGGCGCCGGACGGAGTGGTCGACGTCGGGCCCGAGCCCGCGGCGATCGCCGACGACTCGGCCGGCGGTGCCGCTCCGGCGGGGGCGAGTGCCCAGCCCACCGGGACGGCGATGGCCACCACGAGGGCGGCGGTGGCGACGGATCGGACGGTGGTGCGCTTGAGCTGTTGGATCATGGAGCCACCATCGACGAGCGATGTCAGGGCCCCGTGGGTGAGGTGTGAGGGAACTGTGAGCGGTCCGGCGTCAGCCGCGTCGAGGTTGGCAGACCGGACACCAGGTGGTCGTGCGTGCATCGAGCACCCGGCGACGGAGCGGGGTAGCGCAGCGTTCGCAGGGTTCGCCGCCGCGTCCGTAGCAGTGGAGGTGGTGCTGGTTGTCGCCGCTGCGTCCGTCGGCGTCGACGTAGTCGCGGAGCGTCGTGCCGCCGTGGTCGAGGCCGGAGCGCAATGCGGTGCGGATCGCATCGGCCAGGGCCGCAGCGCGGGGCCGGGTGATGCGTCGATCGGCCGGGTTCACGCCGGCGAGCCAGAACGCCTCGTCGGCGTAGATGTTGCCGACGCCGGCCACCGGGCGCTGGGACAGGAGCTGGGTCTTGAGGTGCCGACCGCTCGACCGGAGCCCCGACCAGAGCGCGTCGCCGTCGAAGGACGGATCGAACGGGTCGGGCCCGAGCGACGCGAGTGTGGGCATGCCGTCGTAGCGGCCGGCTTCGAGCACGGCGATCCGGCCGAAGCGCCGGACGTCGCGAAAGACGAGACGGTTGCCGTCGTCGAGGTCCCACCATGCCCGCACGTACGGGTCGTCGTCGGTTGCGGGGTCGGCGGTGACCCGGAGCGAGCCGGTCATGCCGAGGTGGACGATGAGCTCGCGGCCGTCGTCGAGGGGGTTGATGAGGTACTTGCCCCGGCGGCCCACGGCATCGATCGTCGTCCCGACGGCCTCGACGGCATCGGTGAACTTGGCGGACGGGTGACTCCAACTGGCGACCAGCTGCCGCCCGGTCAACACCGGTGCGAGCTGGGATCGGATCGTGTCCACCTCCGGGAGCTCGGGCATAGGATCCAGCCTCGCAGACGGCGGAGCGCCGCTCCGTCCGACCCCCTTGAGGAGCCCGATGTCAGCCGGTGGTAGCAACAAGGCGATCATTGCCGCGTTCCTCGCGAACCTCGGGATCGCCGTCGGCAAGTTCGTGGGCTTCCTCATCACGGGCGCGTCCTCGATGCTCGCGGAGTCGATCCACTCCCTCGCCGACACCGGCAACCAGGCGCTGCTCCTGATCGGTGGGCGGCGGTCGCTGCGATCGGCCGACGACGAGCACCAGTTCGGGTACGGCCGCGAGCGCTACTTCTACGCCTTCGTGGTGGCGTTGGTCTTGTTCACGCTGGGGTCGGTGTTCGCGATCTACGAGGGCATCCACAAGCTCGAGCACCCCGAGGCGGTCGAGTCGCCGATCATCGCGATCGCGATCCTGGGGGTTGCGCTCGGGCTCGAGGGGTTCTCGCTCCGGACGGCCGTCAAGGAAGCGGACCACCTCCGCAACGGCGAGGGATGGTTCGACTTCATCCGCCACGCCAAGACGCCGGAACTGCCCGTCGTCCTGCTCGAGGACACCGGGGCGATGATCGGCCTCGTGGTGGCGTTCGTGGCGCTGATCCTGGCCTGGCAGGTCGACCCGGTGTTCGACGGCGTCGGCACGTTGATCATCGGTGGTCTCCTCGGGGTCATCGCCGTGGTGTTGGCCGTCGAGATGAAGAGCCTGCTCATCGGCGAGGCGGCCTCACCACGCGAGCAAGCGGCGATCCGTGCGGCGATCGACGACGATCCGAGAAGTCGGCGACTCGTGCACATCCGAACCGAACATCTCGGTCCGGAGGAACTGCTCGTCGCGGCCAAGGTGGCGTACGACCCGGGATTGTCCATCGAGGGGCTCGCCGCCGCGATCGACGAGACCGAGATCGCGATCCGGGCCGCGGTGCCGACGGCCCGCCTGATCTACATCGAGCCCGGCCTCGTCGAACTGAACGGTGAGCCCGGAGGGACGGCGGAGCCCGTTCGGTGATCGCATCCGTTCACCGAACAGGAAAATTACCTAACGGTGCTACACTGGCCTATCTTTGCAATTGAAACTATGTGTGGTTTGATTGGGGACTGCACACGGTGGGTACTTTTCACCGAACCGAGGAGGACTAGTGGGATCGGATTTTGTCGCAATCAAGGATCACGGTGCTGCGAAGCAGGAACCGGATCTCGACACTCGTGAACGGCTTGTGCGCGCCGCCATCGAAGTGTTCCTCGAAAAGGGCTACGGCGGTACCCGTGTGCAGGACATCGCCCGTCGCGCCGGTTTCACCTCAGGCGCGCTGTATGTCCACTTCCCGAGCCGCACCGCCCTGCTCGGCGAGGCGATCATCCGCGAGGGTCAGACGATCATGACCGGCCTCGCCGATCAGATCGACGCCGCAGCCGACAGCCCCGACTCGGTCGCCAACCTCCTCGCCGGCTTCAGCTCGGGCGCGCCGACCAAACTCGATCTCCTTCTCCTCGAGGCGCTGGCGCTCGCGTCGCGTTCCGACGAGGCGAAGGAAGTCCTTGCGACGGCGCTCGACGGCTTCGTCGAGATCCTCATGAAGCGCATCAACGTCGCGCGTGAGCGTGGCGACATCGACACCTCCATCGACACCGAGGCGCTCCGGCAGGTGTTCGTGGCATGGATCTTCGGCGGTGTGGTCGTGAAGGCCCTCAAGATCGGCACCGCGCCGATCGACTCGTTGACCGACGCCACCCGCCGCCTCATCGGTGGCCTCGCGCCCACGGCCTGACGCTCCAACGTCTCCGTCACAGCCCACCCACCCCTTTCTGGGCGGCAACCGCTAGCGTGATCCTCCGATGACGACGCTGGCGGTGGTCAACCAGAAGGGCGGGGTGGGCAAGACGACCGTCGCACTGGGTCTCGCCGCCGTTGCGGCGCGTCGCGACCTGTCCGTCGTCGTCGTCGATCTCGATCCGCAGGCCAACGCGACCTCCGGCATGGGGGTCTGGTCGCCTGTCAGCACCGTCGCCCACGGTCTCGCGGCCGATGCCGACGGCGCGCTCATCGATGTCGTGGCAGCCACGGGATGGGGTCCCGACCTGTTCGACGTCCCCCCACGACTCGCGCCGAGTTCGCCCGACCTCGCGCAGCTCGAGCCCCAGATGGCCGTCGACCCCATCGGCGCACAGGACCGCCTCCGCCGCGCGCTCATCGGTGTGGATGCCGATCTCGTGATCATCGACTGCCCGCCGTCGCTCGGGCTCCTCACGATCAACGGCCTGTTCGCCGCCGACCACGCGGTCATCGTCACCGAACCGAGCGCCTGGGCCGTCGACGGCGTCGCCCAGATCCTGCGCAACATCAGCCGCATCGCCGAGCGCCGCAACGGCACGCCGACTCTGTCGGGCGTTGTCGTCAACCGGCTTGCCCGCACGCGCGACGCCCGGTACTGGGACGAGCAGCTGGTCGAGACCTACGGACCCGACGTCATCCGCCCGGCGATCGCGCTGAAGGCGGCGGTGGCGGAGGCGTCAGCCCAGTCGCTGCCGATCACCGCGGTCACGCGGGCCGGTGCCGCCGAGGCCGCAGCGCAGTTCGAGGCGGTGCTCGACCGGCTGGTTCCGGCGGCGCCGTCACTTCCCGAAGCCTCGCGAGACGGAGTCGCCGATGCCGCCCTATGACCCGAAGGCAAACCGCCCGAAGCTGGTCCCCGTCGACGACGAGTCGGCGCCCGTCGACGCGCTGCTCGGCCCCGCCGACTCGTCGGCGTCGGTCGCTCCGACCGCGCCCCAACGCACCCACCTGTCCGTGGTGTCCGACGACGAACGGGCGCCTCGCGCCGTGCCCGACCAGCCGGTGGCGCCGACGGGCTCGTCGCGTCCCGACACCAAGGTGCTGGTCGCCGTGGCGGTCACTGTCATCGCCGTCGTGGTCGGATCGATCGTCGTCGCCCGCCGCCGCAGCAACTGACGGCTTGCCGTCACCGTGCACCACTTCGACGAGACCACCGAGCGGATCCTCCAACGGGCCACGGCCTATGTCCGCGAGCGACTGAGCTTCGAGCCGGTCCCGCTCGACCATCGCGGCGACGCCGCCACCCTCGACCGCGAGGCGCCGTCGCTCATCGGCGAGTCGGGCAACGACCCCGACCTCGTGTTCGACCAGTACGAGCACATCCTGTCGCCCGCGGTGATCTCGGTCGACAGCCCGCGGTTCCTGTCGTTCATCCCCGCGGCGCCGACCAAGGCCTCGATGCTGTTCGACATGGTGGTGTCGGCGTCGTCGCTCAACGGCACCTCCTGGCTCGAGTCAGCCGGCGCGATCCACGCCGAGAACCAGGTGCTCCGCGCCGTCGCCGATCTCGCGGGCCTGCCCGCGGGCGCGGGCGGCTGTTTCCTGTCGGGCGGCAGCGCCGGCAACCTGTCGGCGCTGACCGTGGCGCGTGACGTTGCCCGGCATCGTCGGGGCGACCGGGCGCGCATGAGGATCCTCGCCAGCGAACAGACGCACTCGTCGGTCACCAACACGGCTCGCATTCTCGACTGCGACGTGGTGACGGTGCCGGCGGTGGATGGACGGATGATCGGTGAGCAGGTGGCAGCGGTGGTGGCGGCCGATCCCGACCCGTCCACGTTCTGTGCCGTCGTGGCGACAGCGGGAACGACCAATGCCGGCATCATCGACGATCTGGCCGGCATCGCCGTCGTCGCCGGCGATCACCACATCTGGTTCCACGTCGACGCGGCGTACGGCGGGGCGGGGCTCTTGTCGCCCACGATCCGTCACCGGTATGACGGCATCGAGCGGGCCGACTCGATGATCGTCGACCCGCACAAGTGGCTGTTCGCCCCGCTGGACTGCGCCATCCTCCTCTACCGGCGGCCGGCCCTCGCCAAAGGGGTGCACACGCAGAACGCGTCCTACCTCGACTCGATCCACGCCGACGAGGACGAGTGGAACCCGACGGACTACGCCTACCACCTCACCCGCCGGGCCCGGGGCCTGGCCATGTGGTTCAGTCTCGCGACCCACGGGCTCGGCGCGTACCGGCGCGCCGTCGATCGCGCCCTCGAGGTGACCGACTATGCGACCCGCCGAATCGAGGCGATCGACGAACTCGAACTGGTGCGGCCGCCCGACCTGTCGATCGTCATGTTCCGTCGTCGAGGCTGGACCGACGAGCAGTACGACGCGTGGTCCGAGCAGCTGTTGGCCGACGGCATCGGGTTCGTGTTGCCGTCGCGGTGGGAAGGGGAGACGATCCTGCGGTTCGCGATCCTGCACCCCGACACGACCGAGGCGATCATCGACGAGATCCTCGTCACACTCGCCTGACATTTCGGCATAGCTCGTACACCATCGACCCCTCGAAGTGGGGGATGCGGTTGCTTTTGTTGCAGTTCCATGACAAGGATCGTGCCCGTTCGCACGAATCGACCGGTTCCCGCGGCTCCTCTGCTGTCCATGCACCCACGTCGACCCACCCGCTCCCGCACCCGTCCCGGGCGGCTCCACCGTCGGTCCCGCGGGTCGCAGCGCATCCGCCCGACGTCGCGCGTGATCGTGATCTCGGTGCTGGCCACGTCGCTCGGCGCCCCGACGTTCGGGGTCGGAGCGTTGGCACTGTCGATGGCCTCGGCATCCGCGGCGACGACTCGCGACGTCGCGGTCGCGACCGAGGCACTGGCGTCGGCCAAGGCGTCCCGAGTCGCGGCGGACCGCGGTCACACCGAGCTCGCCGCGCAGCTCGACGAACTGACCGCCCGGCTCGACGCCGAGTTCGCCGGTGCGGCCGAACTGGCCGCTGATCTCGAAGCGGCCCGGTCCGAGATGCGTCGGAGCGCGATCACGGCGTTCATCAGCGGCGGTGACGGTGACCGGGCGTTCGAGTTCTTCACCCATGGCGACCTCGCCGAACTGTCGGGTCGCAGGACGTTCTCCCAGAGCCGAACCCTCGACTGGGCTGACGCGATGACGGCCTACGAGGCACTCAAGCGCGACAACGACCCGAAGCTCGTTGCACTGTCCGAACAGCGAGAGGCGCTGGCCAGCAAGGTCGCCGACGCCCTCGACGCAGTGTTCCAGGCCGGAGCGACCGAGGCGGACGCCGAACGGCAGGTCGCCGAAGCGGCTGCACAGGAGGCGGAGGCCGAGGCGGTCGCCGCAGCGCAGGCCCGCGCCGATGCCGAGCGAACGGCGAAGGCTGCGAAGGACTCCCGCAACGCGCCCGCCGCCACGGCGCCGCCTCCCGCCCGGGCCGGTGCGGTACCGGCCGCGACCCCGGCGACCACTCCGGCAGTGGGCGGAGGCATCGTGATCCTCACCGAACCATCGGCTCCGCTGCCCGAACTGCCCGACGGCGGCCCCTCGGCCGAAGCGTGGGCAGAGGTGCGGCGTTGCGAGTCCGGTGGCAACTACCGCGCCGTCAGCCGCAGCGGCCGCTATCGCGGGGCGTACCAGTTCGACATGCAGACCTGGGCCGCGATGGGCGGCAAGGGCGACCCCGCCGGGGCCCTGCCACTCGAACAGGATGCCCGAGCCCGGCTGCTGTTCAACCAGCGCGGAGCCCGGGCCTGGCCGCAATGCGGCCGCGTGCTCCTGTAGCCACGTAGTCTCGGGCGGTTCACCGGCGGTCTCAGCGATCGCCGTCGAGGATCCGGGGGGATTCGATGGGGAGAGTGCTGGTTCGATCGACGCGCCGGGCGGCCGTGGCCCGGACGGTGTGCGCAGCCCTCCTGGTCGCAGCGGTGACCGTGGGGTGCTCCGACGACGACGCTCCCGAGGACGCCGCTGCCACGACCACCACGGTCACGGCCCCGCGGGCGACGCCGATCGCGGCGGCGGACGCGGCACAGCTCGCCACCGATGTCGGCGACGGTTCGTGCGACGAGATCGACACCACGCGGTGCCTGCTGCCCTTCCCGAGCAACCGGTTCACCGAGGCAGCCGATTCGACGGACACGAAGCTGCGGGTCCATCTGCCCGAAGGACAGTTGGCCAACACCAGCGGCAGCACGTTGGACGTGACGGAGTGGAACCGCAACGACGGCTTCAGCCCCGGTACCCCCATGTTGGTGAGCGCTCCCGACGTCGACCTGGCCGCCAGTGAGGCCCCGCCGATCGGGGACATCGGTCAGTCGATGGAGGAGTCGTCCCCCACGATCGTCATCGACCTCGATACCGGCGAACGGCTCGCCCACTGGGTCGAGCTCGATTCCAACGCGCCGGCGGGACAGCAGTTGCTGATCGTCCGGCCCGCCGCAGCGCTGCCCGAGGGTCACCGCATCGGGGTCGTGCTGGGCGCGCTGGTGGACTCCTCGGGGACACCGCTCGAAGCGTCCCTCGGGTTCCGCGTGTACCGCGACCATCTGACCACCGAGCTCGACATCGTCGAGGAGCGTCGGCCGGACATGGAGGAGCTGTTCGAGGCGGCGGCCGGGCTCGGGGCGGATCGCTCGACGCTGTACGCAGCGTGGGACTTCACGGTTGCCTCGGAGCGAAATCTGTCCGAGCGACTGTTGACGATGCGGGACGACGCGTTCGAACGCCTCGGCACGGCCGCACCGCGGTTCACCGTGAACGAGGTGGTCACCGACGACCTCCCCGACGGCATCGGTCGCCGGGTCATCGGCACCTTCGACGTGCCGTCGTACCTCACGGGCGCGGCCGAGCCGGGTTCCCGCTTGACCGGCGCCGAGGACGACAGCGTTCCGAGTTACGCCGGGTACGACTACGCCGCGAACTTCACGTGCCAGATCCCGACCGTCGCGCTCGACGGGGCGGGCGGCACCACGCGGCCGGTCGTGTACGGACACGGACTCCTCGGAAGCGCCGGCGAGGCAGAGAACTCGCAGGTCGCGAAGATCGCATCGACCAACGACATGATGTACTGCGCCACCGACTGGATCGGCATGAGCGAGGGCGACGTCGGCAACGCGGTCGCCATCCTCAACGACCTGTCGAAGTTCCCCAGCCTTCCCGACCGCAGCCAGCAGGGCATCCTCAACTCCCTGTTCCTGGCGCGGCTGATGAAGGCCGACGGAGGGTTCTCGTCGCACGAGGCATTCCTCAACACGGGCGGAACGAGCATCATCGACCGCGCCGAGGTGTACTACGACGGCAACAGCCAGGGCGGCATCATGGGCGGAGCTGCCACGGCGGTCTCGACCGAGTGGACCAAGGCCGTGCTCGGTGTCCCGGGCATGGACTACGCGTTGCTCCTCTCGCGCAGCGTCGACTTCAACACCTACTTCCAGGTGTTGCGCGGCGCCTACCCCGACCACATCGACCAGGCGATCATCTACCCGCTGCTCTCGATGCTCTGGGACCGCGGCGAGGCCAACGGGTACGCACAGCACATGACCGCCGACCCCTACGACGGCACGCCGAACCACCAGGTGCTCCTCCACGTCGGCTTCGGTGATCATCAGGTCGCCACGGTCGCTGCCGAGATGGAGGCCCGTACGATCGGCGCGGTCGTTCGAGGTCCGGCGCTGGCCGACGGTCGCCATCCCGACGCCAAGCCGTTCTACGGGCTGCAGGTGCAAACCGAGTTCCCGACCGACAAGTCGGTGCTCGTCTACTGGGACAGCGGCACCCTTCCTCCGCCACCGGGCAACATCACGCCGGCCGCGTCACCGGAGTTCGCTGCCGCCTGTTCGACGCTCTCCGGGGACGACCGTGAGCGGGACACCGAGTGCGCCGATTCGCACGAGGACCCCCGTCGCGCGCCCGAGTCGATCCTCCAGAAGGACCTGTTCCTCCGGCCCGACGGTCGTATCGAGGACACGTGCAACGCGCAACCGTGCACCGCGGTGCACCGCAAGCTCCTCGACTACTGAAGGTCGGGGTGGACGTCGCTCAGCGGAGCGCCTCGGGCAGGAGGTCGGGAGTGTGCTCGCGCATCGCGTCGACCACCTCTCGGGGCGACGGGTTGACCATGCCCACGGGACCGATGACGAGCGTCGGCACCGTCTCGTTGCCACGGGCGATCGATCGCACTGCAGCGGCAGCGGCGGGGTCGTCCCAGATGTTGTGGCGTTCGAGCGGGATGTCGGCCTTCACCAGCGCCCGTTCGAGGCGGGCACAGAACCCGCAGCCGGGCCGCCAGTAGAAGGTGATGCCGGCCGGCTCGTCGGTCATGACGGCGTAGCGACGTCGAACAGTGCGAGATCCTCGGCGAGCGACTCGCGGAGGTCGGCGGCGAGCGCTCCCCGGATCGTCGTGCGCGTCACCCGGAACGGCTTGGGGTGCACGGTGTCGGCGAGCCGTTGTGCGACGGCGACGGCGCGATCGCGCACGTCGGCGAGTGGGACGACCTCGTCGAGGAAGCCGGCATCGACGGCCTGCTCGGGTGAGCAGAGCTCGGCGTGCTGGATGCACCGGGTGAACCACTTCTTGGCCAGGCGGTCGCGGGTCAGCTCGACGGCGAACTTCGGAACGGGCATGCCGATCGCCACTTCGTTGAGGCCGAGCTTGTAGTCGCCGGCGGCACCGACCCGGTAGTCGGCGGTGGTGGTGAGGATGCCGCCCATGGCCAGGGCATGCCCGGTGACGCCGAGCACCAGCGGGATCGGGGCCTCGAGGATCTTGATGCCCAACTCGGCGCCACCGCCGAGGAGGCGGCGGGCGTCGGCGATGTCGCCGGTCATGATCTTGAGGTTGAACCCGGCCGAGAACTTGCCCTCGCGGCCGATGAGCGCAACGGCGTTAGCGCTCGAGAACGCCGCGTCGAGGGCGGCGTTGAGGCCGTCGAGGACCTCGAAGGAGATCGCGTTCGCCTTGCCGTCGTCGAGCGTGATGACGGCCACGTCGCCGTCGACGGTGGTGGAGACCGGGGAGGTGTCAGACATGATGACCACGTTACAAGTGCGACCTCTACCCTGGAGCCGCGACGGCCCGGGTGCGCTGCCCGGGAGGACGAAGGAGCCTCGATGGGATTCATGGACAAGGCGAAGGAGCTCGCCGCCAAGGCCGAGCAAGCGGTGCAGGGGCTCGACGGCCCGAACCCCAACCGGGAGGCGGAGCCGCTGTTCCGCGATCTCGGGGCGAAGGTCTTCGAGCGCGAGCAGGGCCGTGCCGATGAGCGGACCGAGGGCGAGATCGCCCAGATCGTCGAGCGGCTCCGAGGACTCGAGCAACAGGCGGGCGGGCGCCTCGCCACCGGAGGCACGACCACGGGCCCGCCGCCCCCCGGGGCCGCTGCGGCAGCGGTCGCTCCACCGGCGCCGGGTGCCGCTTCGGTCCCGCCTCCGCCGCCGGCTCCCGCCGGTTCTGTCCCGCCCCCCCCGCCGCCCCCGGCTCCGGCGGTCGCTCCTCCGCCGCCCCCGGGCGCCGTGGCACCGCCGCCCCCGCCCGGCACGGTCTGAACGACGCCAGGAAGAACCACCCACGCACTTCCCTCCGTCGCCGGCCGAGGTGTACGCTCAGCGGCCTATGGGGGACATCCGAACGACATCGTTTCGACGGCCGCGGCTCGGCGCCGCGGCCGTCGGCGCGCTCCTCACCGTCTCGTTGGTCGGCTGTGTCGGCCCTGATCCGCTGTTCGGAGGAGTCGCAGCGCCCCCTCGGTCCGAGCCGTCGACGTGCGGAGCCCCATCCTTCTCGTGCGCCCTGCCGTTTCCGTCGGATCGTTGGCAGATCCCCGACGCTTCGACAGCGACCGGGGTCCGGCTCGAGGTGCCGCCCAACACGATCTCGCGAGACGTGCTCGACCAGTTGGGCCCGCGTGACGAGACCCAGGAGGCATTGATCGGCGCCGACGGGTTCTCGCCGCTCACCCCGATCGTCTTCCAACTGCCCGACGCGCTCGGCGTCGGCAGCGTGCCTGCGGATGGCGGCGAGCTCGTCCGTGTCGTCGATGCCACCACGGGGGAGCGGGTCCCGGTCCGCGCCGAGGTGTCGAGCTACCTCGCCGACGAGCGGGGGTCGCACAATCTCGTGCTCGTGTGGCCGGCGGTGAAGTTCGCGTACGGGCACCAGATCTTCGCTGCCCTGCGACGCGGCGTGACCGCCCTCGACGGCACTCCGGCGCACGCGTCGCCGTCGCTGGAGCAGGCGTCGCCGGCCACCCGTGCCGTCGCTGCGCGCGTCGAGCCCTCGATCCCGTGGGACGACTACCTCACCGCGACGTCGTTCGTCGTCCGCACCGAGCAGTCGATCGTCGCCGATGTGGACCGTCTCGCCGGTCTCGTCCGCGCCGACGATCATCCGATCCGAAACGTCGAGGTGCGCCCGTCGCTCATCGGTGGGGCCGCCGCCCTCTCGGGGCAGGTTCGCAT
>WBZX01000902.1_pt2 | contig 19659 bp, 18 predicted proteins | sample 5204211 | NCBI WGS metagenome assembly WBZX01 (sample SAMN12344362, study PRJNA552823) | activated sludge metagenome | biome: Activated sludge suspended growth; feature: Nitrification reactor; material: Wastewater; isolation source: activated sludge from nitrification reactor of wastewater... | reverse complement strand
GATCTTCGAATATGGCGTCGTCACAACGTTCCTTGCCGTGCTTGAAATCGCCGATGTGCGCCACGAGCTCGGCTTGGCTGTCGGCAATGTTCTCCAGCATTTTGGGAAGCTGCGCACGTTCGTAGTCAGAATAGGGAACATCACCGATCAGCGCAAAGCGCCATGTTTCTGCGTGGGCCACGGTAAGCCATCCGGCGAATGCTGCTGAAAATATGACTTTCAGGGAATATTTCCAGTTGACCGTAGCAATGGGCCGCTTGGCGCTCACGTAAGCAAGGCTTTCAAGGCATAGAGCGCATCGAGTGCCTCGCGCGGCGTCAGGCTGTCCGGATCGATGGCGGCGAGCTGATCGAGGGCCGGATGCGGTTCCGGTTCGACTGGCCCGGGCGATTCTGGCGAAAAATCCTGGGCGAAAAGGTCGGGCTGGAGCGGGTCGACCGTGGCGCGCTGCTCGAATTCGCGGAGTTGCTTGCGCGCGGCGCGCACCACGGCGGTTGGAATGCCGGCCAGCGCCGCAACTTGAATCCCGTAGCTCTGGTTGGCCGGGCCTTCCTCGACGGCGTGCATGAAAACGATACGGTCGTTGTGCTCGACGGCGCCGAGATGGACGTTGGCTAGCTCGGTGTATTCGTGCGACAGCCGGGTCATCTCGAAATAGTGCGTGGCGAACAGGGTCAGGCAGCGGTTTTTGTCGATCAGGTGGCGCAGGATGGCGAAGGCCAGCGCCATGCCGTCAAACGTAGACGTCCCGCGGCCGATTTCATCCATCAGCACGAGGCTGTTGGCCGTTGCGTGATGCAGGATAGCGGCGGCTTCGGTCATTTCGACCATGAAGGTTGAACGCCCGGAAGCCAGATCGTCGGAAGCGCCGATGCGGGTGAAGATGCGGTCGAGCGGGCCGAGCACGCAGCGGTCAGCCGGCGTGTAGCAGCCGATGTGGGCGAGCAGGGCGATCAGCGCCACCTGCCGCATGTAGGTCGATTTACCGCCCATGTTCGGGCCGGTGATGAGCAAGAGGCGGCGGCTTTCGGCGAGCAGGCAGTCGTTGGCAATGAAGGTTTCGGCGTTATTGGCCAGTTCGCCTTCGACGACCGGGTGACGGCCGCCTTCCACGGTCAACCCGATTTCTGCGGCAAATTCGGGCTTGCACCAGTTGCGCTTGAGCGCGGTGTCGGCGAAGCCGGCCAGCAGGTCGAGATGGGCGACGGCGCGGGCGATGATTTGCAGGGTCGGAATGACCGGTTGCAGATCGTCGAGAATAGCTTCGTAGAGCAGCTTTTCGCGGGCCAGCGCCCGTTCCTGCGCCGACAGCGCCTTGTCCTCGAAAGCCTTGAGTTCCGGCGTGATATAGCGCTCGGCGTTCTTCAGCGTCTGCCGGCGGCGGTAGTCTTCCGGGATCTTCTCGGTATTGGCGTGCGTGACTTCGATGTAGAAGCCATGCACCTTGTTGTATTCGACCTTGAGGCTGCTGATGCCGGTCCGCTCGCGCTCGCGGGCTTCCATGTCGACCAGATAGGCGCCGCAGTTGTCGTTCAGCGAACGGTATTCGTCGAGGTCGGCGTCGAAGCCCGGGGCGATCACGCCGCCGTCGCGGATTTGTGCCGACGGTTCGGCGCAGATAGCGCGGACCAACAGATCGAGCGTGGCGAATGGTGTGTCGAGATCGCCGAACAATTGCCCAACCAAGGGCGAAACCGCGCCGGCCAGCGGAGCGCGCAGGCTATCGAGGCGGGCCAGCGATTCGCGCAGGCTGGCGAGGTCGCGTGGCCGGGCGTTGCGCAGGGCGATGCGGCCGGCAATGCGCTCGATGTCGGCAATGCCACGCAGACCGCGGCGGACTTCGCCGGCTATCCGGCCGTAGTCGTCGAGCAGGAATTCGACGGCGCCATGGCGAGCGGCGGGCAGGTCGCGCTCGCGCAGCGGGTGATGCAGCGTATGACGGAGCAGGCGCGAACCCATGCTGGTCACGCAGTTGTCGAGCAGCGAGAACAGCGTCGGCGAGGGTTGGCCGCGCAGGGTTTCGGTCAATTCGAGATTGCGCCGCGTGGCAAGGTCGAGGCCGAGGTAGGCGCCTTCGATTTCCACGGTCAAGCCGCGCAAATGGGTCAGTTTTCCGGCCTGAGTTGCCTGTGCGTACTGGAGCAGGGCACCAGCGGCGGCGACGGCCGGCTTCAACCCTTCGGCACCGAAGCCGGCCAGCGAAGCAACTTCGAACTGGTCGCAGAGCAGGCGGCGGGCCGAGTCGAATTCGAAATACCAGTCCGGCTGGCGGGTGCGGGCGACGTCGAGTCCGAAATTGGGCGTCCAGCTTTCCGGATAAAGGATTTCGGCCGGACGGATGCGCTCCAAAGCGGCCGGAATCTGGTCCACCGGCACTTCGAGCAACACGAATTCACCACTGGCCAGGTTCAGCCGCGCCAGGCCGGCGGTGTTGCGCAGCGTGGTCACGGCGAGCAGCCAGATGTCCTGCTTGTCGTCGATCAGCGCAGCATCGGTCAACGTGCCCGGCGTGACGATGCGTGCCACTGCCCGCTCAACTGGTCCTTTGCTGGTCGCCGGGTCACCAATTTGCTCGCAGATCACTGCCGATTCGCCAAGTTTCACCAGGCGGGCAAGGTAAGGTTCCAGCGAATGGAAGGGGATGCCACACATCTTTATTGGTACGCCGGCCGATTGGCCGCGCGTGGTCAGCGTGATATCGAGCAGACGTGCAGCCTTTTCAGCATCTTCGTGAAACAACTCATAGAAGTCGCCCATCCGGTAGAACAGCAGCGTGTTCGGGTGGCTGGCCTTGAGCGCCATATATTGGCGCATCATCGGCGTGTGTTTGGAAAGGTCGGGCGCGGCTTCTTTAGGCATGAGTTTGGTGTTGGATGTCTGGCGAGCAGGCTTACTGCCGAATTTCCCGCGTATTGTCGGGGGAAGCGTATTCGCCGGTACTGCGAAACGGGTTGATATCGAGCCCGCCGCGCCGGGTGTAACGGGCATAAATGGCCAGCGCCTCTGGCGAGCAATGTTTCCGGATGTCGATAAACATGCGTTCCACGCACTGCTCGTGGAACTCATTGTGATTGCGGAATGAAACGATATAGCGCAACAATCCCGCCCGGTCGATGGCCCGGCCACGGTAACGAATGACAACCATGGCCCAGTCAGGTTGGCCGGTGACGAGACAATTTGATTTGAGCAGGTGGGAGAAAAGCGTTTCTTCGATTACCGGGCCGGTATCGGTCATCAAAAACTGCGGTGCGGGCTGATAACAATCAAAATCGATATCCAGGTCATCCAGAAGCACTCCAGACGGAATGCCGACGACGGCTTTAGGTCGCGTAGCCAGCGGTTCGAGCACGACGCGGATTGGCTTGCCTGCCGCGGTGGTGAGGTCTTGGGCCAGTGTTCTCGTGACAGTCTCGATACTGTCAAACCGTGTTTGATTGAGTGAGTTCAGGTAGAGTTTGAATGACTTTGACTCGATCAGATTCGGGCTATCAACAGGGAAGCGGAAACTGCCTACGGCGACAACCGGTTTTCCCTTTGGATTGAGCCAGGAGAGTTCGTAAGCATTCCATAAGTCTTCTCCGACAAATGGCAGGTCATCATCAACAATGCCCAGTTCGCGACGCTTGAGTTGGCGTGGAATGGGATAGAGCAATTCTGGGGCGTAGTGGCTCTGGTATTCGGTGGCCTTGCCCAAAGGGGAGGATAAGCTTGGATCGAGCAGGTTGTTCGATGTAGTCATGGGGTAGATTTTACCTCCAACGTCTCGGGGCAGCCGTAGTTCGATCACACGTGGGTCGCCACTTTTGCCGAAGCGCCCGCCATCAGCCCCTTTGGTGCAAAAAGCGCCAAATGGACGGCGCGCCGGGCCACACGGAATCATGGAGCCATGGTATTATTCGCCGTTCATTGCAGCCCGCCAAGTTTGGGATGCGTTGAATGGAGTGGTAGTTCAGTTGGTTAGAATACCGGCCTGTCACGCCGGGGGTCGCGGGTTCGAGTCCCGTCCACTCCGCCAATTTCAAAAGAACCCCCGATTTTTCGGGGGTTTTTTGTTTTCTGTGTATCGGTTGTCCGCATGCCGATTTTAATGTCGGTTAGGCAGCAGACTAATGCAGGCGCTCTTTCATGGCGCGCTGGGCTTCGCGCTTTGAGTCTTTGTCGAGTGCGTCAGCACGCTTGTCATGTTGTTTCTTGCCTTTTGCAAGGCCGATTTCAAGTTTGATGCGGCCCCGCACGAAGTGCAGATCAATGGGTACCAAGGTGTAGCCAGCCCGTTCAACCTTACCGATCAATTTGCCAATCTCGTTGGCATGAAGCAGCAACTTACGGGTACGTATCGGGTCATGCTGGTTGTGCGTTGAGGCGGTCGCCAGCGGACTGATGTGCATTCCGATCAAGTAAATCTCGCCACTTTTGATGATGACATAGGATTCCTTAATGTTCATTCGTCCGGCGCGAATGGCTTTGACCTCCCAGCCTTCGAGCGCGATGCCAGCCTCGTACTTTTCTTCGACGAAATAGTCGTGAAAGGCTTTTTTGTTGACCGTAATGCTCATGCTGCCGGACGTTCCATTAAAATCCCCATTCTACAGGAAACCGAAATTGCTGACGCTGAATGGCCTTTGTTGAAAAAACCGTCTTGATAGAGCAATCCGCTGAACGCATGTTCGATCTGGTTGATCGTTGCGAGGACTATCCGGCATTCTTACCATGGTGCAGCCATACTGAAGTGAAGTTTCGAGATGCCACCAAAACTGCGGCGACGTTGCATATCAACTACCACTCGGTGAAATCCTGCTTTACCACTGAAAACGACAAGGAGTTTCCTCGATTGATGAGGATTCGGCTGGTCGACGGGCCATTTAAGCGGCTCGAAGGGTCATGGCATTTCAAGGTACTAGCGGAAAATGCGTGCAAGATCGAGTTTCAGTTGCAGTACGAATTTTCCAGCAAATTGTTTGAAAAAGTCATCGGCCCTGTGTTTAGCCACATCGCCAATACATTTGTCGATGCTTTCGTGCGTCGCGCTACACAGATTTATGGAGTTGCTCATGGCTGAGATGATCAAGGTGGACGTTTGTTACGCGTTGCCGACGAAGCAGGAAATCGTCCATCTTCAATTGCCAGACGGGGCAAGTCTTCAACAGGCGCTCGAGCGTTCAGGTTTGCTCGGCAAGTATCCTGAAATTGATATCAAGAAAAATAAATTCGGTATCTGGAACAAGCTCTCCAAACTTGATTCTCTTTTGCGCAACCAGGACCGCATAGAGATCTACCGCCCGTTGATCGCGGACCCCAAAGAAGTTCGCAAGCAACGGGCCGCTGAAGGCAAGGTCATGAAAAAAGGCGCCGGAGATTCCGACGCCGAGAGCTGATTCAGGGCGATTTGCTTATTTGCAGGACTCTGCCATGAATTTGCGGGCGCGCTCCATCTCCTGATCGCGTTGTGCCGTGTCCATATATTTGCGTTGCCCCTTGTCATCGTAAAGGGTGACGGGCTGGTTTGACTCCAGCGTCGCCAGATTGCGTTGAGCTCGCTGGCAATTCTCGCGTTTTTCGGATTCGTTTGCTTGTTCCTTGGCCTGTTTCTCGGCTTTTTCCTTGGCCTCCTGTTGCCGCTTTTTGAACTCCAGATCCTTTTCCGCCATGCTTTTTGGCGCTTCGGAGACTTTCGGTGCCTCGGCTGGGCTTTCCGCTGCTGCATCTGCCACGATATTTGGCTTTGCACCACCAATCGATCGCCGGCCTTTTGCGGTTGCTGGCGGTGGCGTGTCGGAAACAACGGTTTGGCCGTTACTGTCCTTCCATTGGAAGGTTTCGCCGTAGCTGGGGGTGATTGCTGCGGTCGACGCGAAAATAATGGCAAAAATGAAAACGGGTTTCATGGTCATCTGGGTTTCCGTGGCTTTTCTGTATAATACGATTTTGTGACCTTGGATTAAAGGCTAAAGGCCATGCGACTGCTGCAAAAAGCCCTGACATTTGACGACGTGCTGCTCGTCCCCGCGCATTCCCAGATCCTCCCGCGCGACGTAAGCCTGGCAACACGGCTTACCAGAAATATCACTTTGAACCTGCCTTTATTGTCCGCCGCGATGGATACCGTGACGGAAGGTCGTCTGGCCATTGCGATGGCACAGGAAGGTGGCATTGGTATTATCCACAAGAATTTGTCACCCAAGGCCCAGGCGGCTGAGGTGGCGAGGGTGAAGCGCTTTGAATCCGGGATTCTGAAAGATCCGATCACTGTTTCGCCGTTGATGACGGTGCGTGATGTCATAGAAATCACCCGTCAATACAAGATTTCCGGATTGCCGGTAATCGACCGCGCCGGTAAGGTAGTCGGCATTGTCACCAATCGCGATTTGCGTTTCGAGACCAATCTTGACCAGCCGGTCAAGGCCATCATGACGCCGCGCAAGCGTCTGGTGACGGTCAAGGAGGGTGCCAGCGTCGAGGATGCCAAGGAGCTTATCCGCAAGCATCGTCTCGAGCGTGTCCTGGTGATTGATGATGAATGGCATATGCGTGGTCTCATCACGGTCAAGGATATTCTGAAATCGACCGAGCATCCGCTCGCCAACAAGGATTCGTCCGGGCGTTTGCGTGCCGGTGCGGCGGTGGGCGTCGGTGCCGGCACCGAGGAGCGTGTCGAGCTCCTGGCTGAGGCCGGCGTTGACGTCATTGTTGTCGACACTGCCCACGGTCACTCGCAGGGCGTGCTTGACCGGGTTCAATGGGTCAAGAAAAACTTCCCGCAGATCGAAGTTATCGGGGGCAACATTGCGACGGCAGATGCGGCACGAGCCCTGGTGGACGTGGGTGCCGACGGCGTCAAGGTCGGGATCGGCCCAGGATCGATCTGTACGACGCGTATCGTCGCGGGCGTGGGGGTACCTCAAATCACCGCCATCCAGAATGTCTCCGATTCGCTCAAGGGGAGTGGGGTGCCGATGATCGCCGATGGAGGCATTCGCTATTCCGGCGACATCGCCAAGGCCATTGCGGCGGGCGCCGATACGGTGATGCTGGGTGGCCTGTTTGCAGGTACTGAAGAAGCGCCGGGTGAGGTTGAGCTGTTCCAGGGCCGTTCCTACAAGTCTTACCGTGGCATGGGTTCACTGGGCGCGATGCAAGCCGGTTCGTCCGATCGTTACTTCCAGGAAAACACGTCGAATGTCGATAAGTTCGTCCCCGAAGGTATCGAAGGGCGCGTGCCATACAAAGGGTCGGTGCTCGCCGTCATTCATCAGTTGATGGGGGGGCTACGTTCATCGATGGGCTACCTTGGCAGCCCGTCAATTAGCCACATGCACGACAATGCCTGTTTCGTCGAAATCACCTCGGCTGGCATCCGCGAGTCTCACGTCCACGACGTGCAGATCACCAAGGAAGCACCAAACTACCACCTCGACTGATTATTTCAGTGCTCCAAAGGGCGGCTCCGGTAGCCGCCTTTTTCATTCAAGGTTTTGAAAAATGGCTCACCAGAAAATCCTGATTCTTGATTTTGGTTCCCAGGTTACCCAGCTGATCGCCCGACGCGTCCGCGAAGCCAAGGTGTTCTGCGAAATTCATCCGTATGACGTCTCCGAAGAATTCATCCGTAACTATGGTGCCAAGGGCATCATCCTGTCGGGTGGCCCGAGTTCGGTGACTGAAGGCGATACGCCACGCGCGCCAGAAGTTGTCTTTCAGCTTGGCGTTCCTGTGCTCGGTATTTGCTATGGCATGCAGACCATGGCCGAGCAACTGGGTGGCAAGGTGATGACGGCCGAAGCGGCGGGCAAGGCCCGTGAATTCGGTTATTCCGAAGTTCGCGCCCACGGCCACACTGCCCTGCTCAAGGGCCTGGCCGATTTCACCACCCTTGAAAGTCATGGCATGTTCAAGGTATGGATGAGCCATGGTGATTCTGTAATGGCGCTGCCGGCTGGCTTCAAGATCATGGCTTCGACGCCGTCCTGCCCGATCGCTGGAATGGCCGACGAAGACCGCAAGTTCTATGCGGTGCAGTTCCACCCGGAAGTGACCCATACCCTGCAGGGTCGTGCCATTCTCGAACGCTTCGTCCATGGCATCTGCGGTTGCGGTACTGACTGGGTGATGGGTGATTACATCTCTGAGGCGGTAGCCTCCATCCGCGCCCAAGTTGGCTCCGATGACGTGATACTGGGGCTGTCCGGCGGCGTGGATTCCAGCGTTGCTGCTGCGTTGATTCATCGCGCCATTGGCGACCAGTTGACCTGTGTCTTTGTCGATCATGGCCTGTTGCGTCTGAACGAAGGCGATATGGTCATGGACATGTTCGCCCGTAACCTTGGCGTCAAAGTCATTCGGGTTGATGCCGTTGACGATTTCATGGGCAAGCTGGCGGGGGTTTCCGACCCCGAGCAGAAGCGCAAGATCATCGGCAAGGAATTCGTAGAGGTCTTCCAGGCCGAATCCAAAAAGCTGGTCGGCGCCAAATGGCTGGCACAGGGCACCATCTATCCGGACGTGATCGAATCGGCTGGCAAAAACAAGAAGGGCGCTCACACCATCAAGAGCCACCACAATGTCGGCGGTTTGCCGGAAGACATGCATCTCAAGCTGCTTGAGCCGCTGCGCGAACTGTTCAAGGATGAAGTCCGCGAACTTGGGGTGGCGCTCGGTCTGCCGCGCGAGATGGTCTATCGTCACCCCTTCCCGGGGCCGGGCTTGGGTGTGCGTATTCTCGGCGAAGTCAAACTGGCATCAGCTCACCTGCTGCAGCGAGCCGATGCCATTTTTATCGATGAATTGCGGTCGACCGTCGCGACCGAACGCGACGTGGCAGCCGGTGCATGTACCGAAGCTGACATTGGTAAAACCTGGTACGACCTGACCAGCCAGGCCTTTGCGGTATTCCTGCCGGTCAAGAGCGTCGGTGTGATGGGCGATGGTCGTACTTATGAAAACGTTGTTGCCCTGCGCGCAGTGGTCACCAGCGACTTCATGACGGCGCATTGGGCGCACCTGCCGTACGAGCTGCTTGGGCGCGTATCGAACCGGATCATCAACGAAGTTCGTGGCCTCAACCGCGTTGTCTATGACGTGTCCGGCAAGCCGCCGGCGACGATCGAGTGGGAATAAAATATCATCATTTCAAGTCGTCTCACGCCGTCCGGATTTTCTGCAATTTACCCGCTATAACAACCAGTTAGCGTCTCATGGCGTCTCACGCCGTCCTAGTAAAGCCCGACTAAAGTGTCGGTATTGCTGACGGTATCGAGATCTGGTCCTTGAACGACCCAAGTTGATACCGTCAACTACGTTGACGGTATCGGTTGACGGTATCAGTTTACGGAGGATCAGATGCTCACTGACATGCAGTTAAGGGCGTTGAAGCCCACTGGGAAGATTTACAAGGTTGCTGACCAGCAGGGGCTCTATGTCGCTGTTACGCGGACTGGGGTTGTCAGTTTTCGGTTTGACTATCGGGTGAATGGACGCCGCGAGACCCTGGTGATAGGCAAGTACGACCCGACAGTCGGCGCCAAGAAGCCGCGCGAACTGAACGAGTTGGACTACGGCATGTCCCTGTCTCTGGCAGAGGCGCGCCTATTGATGACACGGGCGCACAGATCGATCGAGCAGGGCGAGAGCCCCTCACGTTCCAAGGTTGAGAAGCGGACCGAAGCTGCTGACGCGCTCACGTTTGGTAGTTGGGCAGAAAAGTACTTCGCAGAGGCTGATCTGGCCGAGTCCACAAAGGCCATGCGTAAGTCGGTCTATGATCGCAACTTGGCGGACGAATTTGGCCGTCTGAAACTGGAAGAAATCACCCCGGTGCGTCTGATGGCCAGATGCGAGAAAATCAAAGAGCGTGGCGCGGCAGCGCCGGCGGTCCACGCTCGCGAGATCGTGTTGCAGGTATTTCGCTTCATTCAGGCCCGCGGATTGAAGATCGATAATCCCGCCGAGTCGATTCGACCCAGTGCCATTGCCACATTCAAAGCTCGCGACAGAGCGCTGACACCAGCCGAGATTCATACCTTTTTCAAGGCGCTTGAGCAGACGGCGACGATGTCCACGTTGCGCCTAGCGGTCAAGTTCATGTTGCTGACATTGGTGCGCAAGACGGAGTTCATCGAGGCTAAGTGGGACGAGGTGAACTTCGAGACGGCAATCTGGACGATCCCGAAGGAGCGTATGAAGGCAGGACGCCCGCACAACGTGTACCTGAGCCAGCAGGCGCTCGATATTCTGGTGGCCTTCAAAACTTGCTTCAGTGCCAGTTCGTACCTGCATCCGGGACGGTACGAGACCGAGTTGCCTATCAGTTCGGCCACGCTGAACCGGGTGATCGACGCCACCGTGAAAGTGGTCCATGATCGGGGCGAAGACTTTGACCCCTTCACCGTGCATGATTTGCGGCGCACGGCCAGCACGTTATTGCATGAGGCCGGTTTTAACAGTGACTGGATCGAGAAATGCCTCGCGCATGAGCAGCGCGGTGTGCGTGCTATCTACAACAAGGCTGAGTACGCCGAGCAGCGCCGAACCATGCTTCAGGCCTGGGCTGACATGTTGGATGCCTGGATCAAAAATAGCGCCAGCGTGGTGCCCATTCGACGGGGTGCTGGCGTTGCTTGAAGTATGAATACGCTCAGTCCGAAATAGATCTACAATTTTCGGACATTACTTCTTGCAAATTGTCCGAAAAAATTATACAAATATCGGACAAGGAACCCCATGTCTGATCTCAAATCCGCCATCTCGTCGCAAATCAATGCCGCCGGTCCAGGCCATGTCTGGGTGCCGACCGACTTTGCACATCTCGGCAACCGTGATGCGATCGACAAGACGCTCCAGCGCATGGTGCTGGCGGGTGACCTGCGGCGTATTGATCGAGGTTTATACGACAAGCCCAGCATCAACCGTCTGACCCAGCGTCCCAGCACTCCCGACTATCGCGCGATTGTCGATGCCATCGCGCGGCGCGACCAACTGCGTCTGCTGGTGGATGGGATGACCGCAGCCAACGATCTTGGCCTGACGGATGCCGTCCCGGCTCGTGTCACCCTTCATACCGACGCACGTCGCCGGGCGATCAAGCTCGACAAACTCGTCATCGACTTCAAGCAAACCGCCCCCAGTCGCCTTTATTGGGCTGATCGTCCCGCCATGCGAGTTGTGCAGGCCCTACATTGGCTGAAGGACACGCTGATCTCCGACCATGACCGCATCGTGAACCGACTAAGCCAACTACTCGTCGATTCCTCCCAAGGGGCTGCGATCTGCCAGGACCTGCGCGATGGCTTCAACGTGCTGCCGGCGTGGATGCAAAGTCTGGTCCGTGATCTACCCGGTTGTGATCCACTGGGCGCCGTACCCATGACCTTGCCGGCGCCTAGCGGCGTGAAGCCCCCGGCAGATTCATCTTGGGCCAAGGGCATAAGGGGGGTCCGTTGAACCCTTCATTTCACGATGTCATCACCGCTGCCGATGGTGATCGACTCGATTTGTTTCTCGGCGCAGCCACGCGCTTGGGTACGGCGGTTCAGAACGTCGAGAAGGACTTCTGGGTCTGCTGGACCCTGGATGCCTTGTTCAACGGCTTGGCTACTGGCGGACCTCGGCTCTTGTTCAAGGGGGGCACTTCCCTGTCCAAGGCCTTCGGCCTGATCTCCCGCTTCTCCGAGGACATCGACATCACGGTTTTCCGTGGCGATCTGGGACAGGCCGCCGAGGTGGCGGAACTGGACGCCTTGAGCGGCAAGAAGCGCCGGGCTCGTCTTGAAGCCATCCGGCTGGCTTGTCAAGCCTACATCGCCGGCCCATTGGCGGATGAATTCACTCAGATCGCCGCTGCCGTCATTCCCGATGGCCGCTTCCACCTGGAACTCGATCCGGACGACAAAGACGGCCAGACCCTGCTGTTCTGGTATCCCGCCGTCACGCCCACGACCAACGACTACATCCGCTCCGCCGTGAAAATCGAGTCCGGTGCGAAGTCGGCACTCGACCCCCACATTGCGGCAACGGTCACGCCATACGTTGCGCAGGACTTGCCTGCGCTGGATCTCACCGTAAGCAACGTGACCACCGTAAAGCCGGAGCGCACCTTCTGGGACAAGGTCATCATCCTGCATGGCTTACGGCAGTGGCACGACCGTCGCGGAGAACTGCGGCACGGCGGGCAGCGCGTCTCGCGCCACTATTACGATGTGCACCAACTGATGCAGGCAAGCGGATCGCCCGAGTGGCAGGCCGATCAGGCACTCGCTATAGATTGCGCTCACCACGCCAGGCTTTTCTTCGGCAGTACCGACCTGGGGCTGGATGCCGCGGAACCCGGTACCTTCACGCTCGTGCCCGGTCCGGCGATGTGTGAAGCGCTCGCCAAAGACTACGCAGCGATGGCCGGCATGGTTTTCGGCGAAGTTCCACAGCTTGACGCGGTACTTGCCAACGTCGAGCGATTCGAACAGATCGTCAATGGGACAGCGAAGGCCGTACCGCTCGTGCCGAAGGAGTAGGCTCCGTGAACGACTATTTCAGCGACCGGGAAAATGGGCCGCGGGCGCGAACCGAGCAGGTGATTTCACCCGTCGTTTGGGCGGGCTTGGTGGCAACGGTACAGGCCTTAATCAACAGCGGGGCCTTCGGGTTGCGTTTTCCCGAGCGCTGTCCAGATGGACAAGCCGTTTGCGGTTGCGATACGGATGCTCTGGCCGCTTCCGTGATTGCAGAGATGCCGGGGTTGGCTTGGCCGCTCGAAACCACGTGTCTGGTGGAAGAAGGTTTCCTATCGCAGCGAGAGCCCTTTGCGCCGGACACACTGCTCATCCTGGATTTCATCGAGTTCATCTACGCTTCGGTGGCGAAGCCGATTCCCGGGAAACACCACGATTTCTTCAGCCACCACCATTTTACCTTCGACCAACAGTTTGGACAGGAAGAGTTCCGGGCGACCGTAAATCGCATCTTTTCGCGCAACGGCGTGGCCTTCGAGATGTTGTCGACCGGCCGCATCGTGCGCGTGCTTCCGCCGGTGCTTGGGGAAGATTTGAAGCGGACAATTTTTCGGACTGGAGACCGGACCCTCGATAACATGCTGGAGGAGTGTCGGACCAAGTTTTCTGACCGAAATCCTCTGGTACGGCGCGAGGCCTTGGAGCGCTTGTGGGATGGGTGGGAGCGCCTCAAGTCTATTGCGGACCCCGGCGACAAGAAGAGGTCTATCAAGATCATTCTCGATGCCACCGCTGCAGAGCCATCACTCCGGGCACGACTGGAGGGAGAGGCGACAGAATTGAATTCCATCGGAAACAGTCATCTCATTCGTCATTCAGAAGTCAATCAAGTGCCGGTCATCGATGTGGATCAGGTTGACTACCTGTTTCATCGCCTGTTCGCGATGATCCAGTTGGTATTGAGGAAACAGGGCTCCGCATGAGAGATGATCCGGGGCGGCGGGTCTTGGTGGTGGAAATGTTGGCTGGGTAGCCGGCCATATGCTTGCAACCTACGCCATCAGCGTTAGGCTGAATCCAGGAGGCAGACATGAGAAAACTCATCTTCATCGGATTCATCGCGCTCGGCGCCTTGATTGGGTTGGTCACTGTTGTGAAAAGCGACTGGGAAACCCGCTTGGTCATGATGGGCGTCGGTGCGCTGGTCGGTACGGCCATTGGTGGCGGATTGACGCGAATGCGCTCCAGGCCTCTGCCGAGAGAGTCTTCGTGGTTGGACCAGCCGCACGGACACGGGACGCCGGAGGATGAATTGGTTCGGAATTACTGGCGCGATCGGGGGCACGCGCCATTCATGAAGCCGCCTGAGGCTGTCCCTGATAAGCATATGTTCGACCCTGACAGACTCGGCTGACTACTTTCGCAGCAAGTCCTTCACTACATCCTTTGCGTTGTCGAGTGTCGCTCCGGCGTCCTTACCGACCTGCTTGCCTGACTGCACCAGCAGCGATTTCTTCGATGCAAGTGTTCCGTCATCGGTCTTGATGATCTCAGCCTTGGCGTCGAAATTCGCACGGCTTGATTCTGCACCGGTGCGGATTTGATCCCCGTGGGTACGAATCTCGTCTCGAATGGGCGATACGGTGGGGGCGGTTCCCTGCGATGGCTTGGCGTTCCCAAACCGTGATGCCTGTTCTCGGTTGGATAGGTGCAGGCCGCCGATATCGGGTGCCAGGGCGGCATCACCTCGCTGATACACATGCTGGTCGCGGATATCGCCAAAGGAAGCCGGCAGTGCGGTCCCGTCGGAGAACACCCGGTTCGGGCGAAGAGATTGCCGCGCCAATTCGGATTCCATCAGGGTGTGGGCGGCAGCGCTGTCGCCGCCATACTGCTCAGCATAACGCATGAACATCTCCAGGTTGTGCGGGTCCTGGGCAATGTCGATGGAAATGGCTTCTCCCTTTTCGTGGGCAGCAGATATGCGTTCGGCGAAAGCCGTGCGCTCGACGAGACTCGCCTCTGCGCGTTCCGATCGTGCATGCGTGGAGGCCAGCCGGGCAGCCATTTCATGTGCTTCGCGGGAATCATTGGCTATTGCGCTCATAAAACTGGAGTCGCGAGACACCCTGTCGCCGAATTGTTTAAACTCCGCCAACTGTTCGCTACTCAAGGAACTCAAGACTTTCCGCTCGTCGGCCGTCAGCGACGATTGGTAAGCCTTACCTCCGTTGGCATGGACCGATGCACTCGCAACTCCGGTATTCAGACCTAATCGCCCTGATACGCCAAAGGCGATGCTGGCAACCTGAGATTGCGATAGACCTGTACTATCGGCGACACCTTTGGCTATCTGATCCAGACTGTTCAGTGTTTCGCCCATCTGCTCGAAACTGCTGGACGTGGAGCCACTGCTGCTGCGCGATGAGCGCAGCTCTGTCAGCCCCCGGGAGAACGCTTCCGATAGTATGGCCGAGCGCTCAGTGCTGGCTGCGACAGCTTCGTTTCGTGCGGCGTCGGCTTGCCGACTTGCCTGTACCACATCCTGCTCGGACACCCGCATCGAAACCACCCTCGACGCAAACCCCTGGTTGCGCAGCAGACTGACCGCTGTCCGTCCGGTCAGCGCATTCGACGAGAACGTGTTCCCGCTCAGATCGTTTTGCCAACTGCCCATGAAAGCCGAGGTGCGGTTGGGCGCCAGTTGCATCTGATCCATCCCCACGTTCCCCATGGAAACGTTGCCGACGGTGGATGCCGAGGTGCCACCCGAGATCATCGCCTGCAGGCCCGACAGGCCACCGACCAGGGCCGTCCCGAAGTTTTCCATGCGCTTGAGCGCCGCCCAGGCGATGAAGGGAATGCTGATCGCGAGGTAGCCCACGACGGCCTCGCCCGAGATCGCGCGCGAGTAGATCGTCGAGGCGGTCTGCAGGGCCAGCGCCTTGGTGCCGGTGCCCAGGTCCGCCGCGGCGGCCAGATCGTAGGCCGCGTAAATCGAGGCCATGTAGTTGAGGATGGCGTAGAGGGGCGGCCAGAGCTGGATCCAGATGAGCACGGCCGCGTAGCCCTTGAAGGCCAGCATCGTCTCCCGTCCGCTGGTGAGCAGGAGCAGCAGTACGAACAACGGGAACATCGCGTAGGTCACCGCCTCGACCACGTTGCGGAAAACCGGCAGGGCCTGCTCGGCCACCTTGCCATAGTTGAGCCAGGTCGCGTTCTGCTGGGCGACCGCCTGGGCCCGGCCGACCGCCAGCACCATGGCCGCCGGATCGTTGACCTTCTGGCCGACGATCTTGCTGGTGTCCTCGATCGCATTGAGCATGGCATTCTGACGGATGAGATCGGCAGCCGTGGCCGCGGCGGTGGCGAGGCTGTTCTTGAGATAGGCCTGCTGGATCTGCCCGGCGATGGCTGCCGCAGCGGCGGCTCCCGGCAAGGTTGGGTTGAGTTGGAAGGCCAGCCGCCCCTGGATGCGGGTGATCTGCGCCGGCAGTCGCCCATTGAGGCTCTGGTATACGTTCGGGCAGGTGTCGACGCCGACGCTGCCGCCCGCGGCGGTCAGCGTGCTGAAGCGCGCCGGATTGGGCGAGGCCATCAACGGCCAGACATCGTCGGACGCGGAAAACGTCGCCGGATCAAGGGTGCCGTCGATCAGGTCGTAGGTAGCGCAGTTGTGGATGAAGTTGATGAGGTCGGTGCGGAAGGCCGGGTCCTGGAACACCACATTGCCGGTCTCGCGGATCAGGCGGTTGCCGAACATCAAGCCGTTCTGCTGGTAGCTCAACTCAGCCGGGAGTGCCCCCGCGCCCGGGATGACCTGGAAGGCCGTCTCGAAAAGGCCGGTCAGCGTGTGGCCGATGGTGCTCGTGAGGCTGCCCAGCACGGCCACGCCGAAGGGCACGTTGTCGACCACTTTGACCGCGGAGCCGCCCGTCTTGTCGACGATCCCGATGGTGACCTTGGGCACGATCAGGACCGAGAACACTAGTACTACTGTGCCCAGCCACTTCCAGCCCTGCAGTTTCTCGGGGGCGAAAGCGTAGGCGATTAGGGCCGCGACGAAGCCGCAGAAGGCGACTGCGGCCACCGCCGCCGCATAGTCGCCCGACGCATGGATGGCCGCCGCTGCATTGAAGACGCCGAACAGGCTGTCGGCATTCTGGTAAGCGTAAATTTCCCACACGGCACTCCCTCCTGTCGCGCAATGGCGTCGGCGTTACTGCGCCAGATAAGCGGCCTGCTGGCCGAGCATGTCCATCACGTGCTGCGGCATGCTGGAGCGCAGTTGGCGTTCGAGTTGTTCCAGGTGGCTAGCCACCGCCCGGAAGGAACCCACCTTCTGGTAGAGCAGGTTCTTCTCCTGCGACAATTGCATGAGCATGGCCTGCGCGCGCTGGCGGATCTGGTTGGCTTGGTCACGCTGGGTCTGCTGCAGCGTGTAGTTCTTGTCCAGGGCGGCCATCCCAAGACGCAGGTTGCGTTCGAGGAAGACGTAGGCGTAGTCGGCGGCGATGACGTCGCGGTACTGGCCGATGAGGCTGTCGGCGAGGCCTGAGCCCGGGATGCTGGTGCCGATCGACAGCATCTTGTAGACCGGCTCGGTGGTCTGATTCACGAAGCCGACCTCGGTCGAATTGTTGGGGATGGCGGTGCGCGTCGTGATCTTCTCGGCGATGGAACGCATCATCGCCTCGACCTTGGCCGTGAAGGGCGTGTGGGTGTACCCGGTGTTCAGAGTGACCACGTCGCAGTTGGTGTAGTCGTTGCACTTCAGCACGTGTTGGATGACATCCGTGCCGCTCGCCGCGCTCTGGCCGTACAGCAACTGGCTGATCGAAGTGAGGGTGGGCGCGATCGGCTCAGGGTCGCGCGCCGATTCCTCCGGGTAGTAGATGACGGTGCCGACCAGGCTCATGATGAGTTCGCGCTCCTGGTCATCAAGGTAGGAACCCGTGTACTGCAGTGCCTTCCAGGTCAGGTTGCCGACGAAGGGGGCCTTGTTCTTCACGTTGGGGTCGCTGGAGGAACGTGCTGATGCCAGGATGCTGGGGCGGTCGGAGCCACAACGCCGGCGCGCCGCATCCCGGTCGCTCTCCAGGCCCATCTCGACGGCGAGGTCGGCGCAGGTTTCCTGCGAACTGTAGCCGACGGATTCGGCGGCCGTGCTGACGATCGCCTTCGCGGTTTCGCACGAGTTGATGCGGGCGTTGTTGATCCAGGTCTCCAACCCTTTGGCCCACTTGGTCAGCCCGCCCAAGAGCGGTGAGACCGCTTCGAGTGCCAACTGGAAGGCAATGCCGGGTAGGGCGGCGGTGATGTTCTTCAGCATGTTCTTGAACTCGGTCGCCGAGATGTGGCTGAAGCTGCCGCCAAAGACGTCGATGCCACCGCAGCCGGCCTTGGCGCTGGGGAACTGGATGGCCGCAAGCTGATAGACCTTGTTGGGCGAGCGCATCATCAGGTTACCGCCGGTGTAGGTATTGAAGGTTTGGCCGCGGAAGGCCCCGGGGGCCGTGTAGTTGCCGATGGCGCCCAGGTTGTTGAACATGTCATTCACTTCAGTGTTCAGGTCGCCGGCGCGCAGCGGCAGCGGCGAGATCACCAGCAGCAACGCTAGCAGCATGGCGGAGGGTCGCCACAACGGGGGATGGTTGGGGTGATTCATGGGGCCTCCTGCGGCAGGGCAAGACGTTGCATCAGTCCGGGCAGCATCGCCTCGGCCTGCGGGCCGGACACGACGGCGATGCGTTCCAGCAACTGGGATTCGGAGAGCACGCCGAAGCCGATCGGCGTGATCTTTCCGGTGAAGGGCTGCACCAGAAAAACGGCGGGCACCTGCGTGACCTTGAGGGTGGTGGCAATGCCGTTGTCCGCACGCGCGTTGGGGAAGCCCGGCATCGGGCCGCCATCGACGCTGATAGCCACCACCTGGATGCCATGGCGCGCCTGGAAGGCCGCCAGGGTTGGTGCGAAGGCGTGGCAGTACGGGCAGTCCGAGCGGTAGAAGAAGAACAGCACGTGGTCCTTGCCCAGTTCGGTGATGGAATGGGATCGATCCACCAACTCGGTCTGCTCGAACACTTCCAGTGCCTTGGCGTTGACCGGCCTGCCTTGCAGCGTCGGATCGAGTGCCGGCGTTGCCCAGGCGACCCGTTGCGCCACGTCGGCAAAATAGGAGGCACGGGCGACGACCTGGGACTCGAGTTCCATGTAGCGGCGCACGTTCGCCTCAGTCGGCCGCATGATGGCGATGTTGCGGGTGTCTTCCAGCGCCTTCTGCAGGCGTTCGAACTCGACCAATTCCGGGGTTTTCGCGGGCAGCGCCGGTGGTGCCGCGGGCGCCACCTTGTCCGGCAGCGGCGGACGTTCCCGTTCCTCTGGCACGGGATCTTCGTAGAAATGCCAGCCGCGCCAACGGTCGGACCAGTAGCGCGCAGCAGCCTCCTGGGCCGACGCGGCGCTGGGGCCCAGCATCGAGGCCAACACCAGCGCCAAGCGGACGGGTATGGGGAACGCGAAGCGCTTCATATCGGCTCTACTTCAGGGATTGCGGCGGCCGGCCGTCGAGGCAGTAGTTGATGCCGAAGTCCATCGTCTGCCGGCGGGGGCTCAATGCGCCGGGCAGGAGAACGCCGTCTTGCCGGAACGTGACCTTCAGCCGGCTGCAGCCCGGTTGCGCGTAGCGCTTCTCGGTCGTCACGTCGATGAAGATCGGCGAGGTGGCGCCAAAGCGTTTCGTGATTGCATCGGCCATCTCGCCGGTGAGGACGCCGTGGGCTTGCCCGTCGGTCGCCTGGAGGGCGGCCAGCATCAGCGGGCGCGCATCGGGCACCGGCGTGCGGCGCACGTCGTCGGCGAAGACGGGCAATGCGAATGCGGCGAGCAGCGCAGCGGCATAGGCAAGCTTCATTGGCCTCATTGACATCTCCCCTGTCCGTAGTAGCAGGTGGTGAGGCGCGAAGCGTTGCTGCCCTGGATCGTTCCTACACTGGGCAGCGTCGGGACGATGGAGGCATAGAATTCAGAAAGGTCCATCGCCGCGAAGTCCAGGCTCTGAAGTTGCGCGATGCTGAAACCCGAGCAGTCGGGGTTCTGGCCGGAGCCCCAGCCCTTGCCGACCTGGACGCGGCCCTGCTCGTTGACGATGCGCGCGAGCTTGCTGTTGAAGCAGCACTTGCCGGTGGTGTGCTCGATGCAGGCGACACAGGCGCCGAGG